>Ga0065720_1020504_pt1 | contig 14134 bp, 16 predicted proteins | sample Thericmetagenome_FD_59107 | JGI IMG/M metagenome (GOLD analysis project Ga0065720, IMG submission 59107) | Thermophilic microbial communities from the Joint Bioenergy Institute, California, USA of rice/straw/compost enrichment - eDNA_2 v2... | ecosystem: Engineered > Solid waste > Grass >... | reverse complement strand
CCCGTCGGCTTGCCGTGTCGGGCACCGGGAATCCACTGCGCCCACTCCGCCCGCAGCGCGTCACGAGGCCACACTCTAGGCTGAAGCACCTAGGCTGACAGCCCGACACTGACAGTCTGAGTCTGACGCTGGGTGCCACGCTGCGCTTGTCTCGCGCGTGCTGGCATTCACCAGTCACAGCACTCATCGCGCACCACGCACCACGCACCACTCGGATCTCCTCTCACATCGCGGGCGTGCCTGGCTACTGGTCGCTGGCTGTTGCATTCAGTGTCTGCTCCCCACTCCAGCGCGGGGCGCCGGCCTTATCATCGTCAGCCATCGGGTCATCGGCCGTTTTTTAGTTGACTCGGCAGTAGAGTCACTCGCTACTCGTCGGGCTGCCCCATGGAGAGCCCCGAGTTTGCTGCCGGCGTGCGGACCCACGCCGCGAACGGTACCGGCGCCGGCCCTACTAGCGTCAAGCGCAAGCGTAGCACCGTGGACAGCAGTCCGGCCAGTGCCGCTGATCACGACAGCGCCGAGGCGCACGATCAAGAACACCATGACCATGAGGACCGTCACCCGCAGGGCGAGGCCTCGCCAGAGACCAAGACACGACGCTTGCCTGGTGTGAAGCGTGCTTGCAACGAGTGTCGACAGCAAAAGGTTGGTTGCTTGTGGCTCTGCCTGCTCTCTCTTGCCCCGCTTTCTTACCTTGCCTGTTTGCCTATTTCCTGGTAGCTATCGTTATCTGTTCGTTTCTTGAGTACTGTTCTCTGCTTTTGTTTCATTTTTGTTTGCTTTGTTTTCCTCGTTTGCCGGTTTAGCTGCATGCCTGCTGTCTTGAGCGCTTTCTTGGGGTTAGTTGTTAGGTCGGAGAGTTGTTGAGTGTCAGGCTCCGACAGTTGGGCATGCCCCTCCTCCGTCTTATACTCCGCTTCCGTCTCCGCATTCGCAACCCCTTCCGCTGCTCCGGTTCCGTCCGCCGGTCACCGGAGCGGGCCCCCTCATTACCCATCCTTTTTAACCTTATTCATCATTAGCCACTGGCTCCAATCATATCTGCCAAGCTGCTAACCCAAGCGTCTGTGCCCGATAGCTCCGTTGCGATGTCGTCCAAGAACCTTTCCAGAGTTGCTCGCGTTGCAACCGTCTTAAGCTCGAGTGTAAGATCGAGTCCAACTTTAAGCGCATTGGCAAACGTTCCAAGCATGCCGAAATGGAGAAGGAGATCGAGCGCCTTCGCCGCGCCGTCCAGATAGCAAAAGCGCAAGGCTTTGTTCTTGAGGATGAAGAAGAAGCCATGCAGTCTCAGCTGCAGTCACCCGCTGTTGCCAGCCACTACACACATACCCGCAACCCCTCCTTGATAGGCTCGGATGAGGCCGTATCATCGCTTCTGCACCTCAAGCGGGGCGGTGGTGCCTACATTATGCCGCGTATCGTTCGCGAGCTTGACGACTTCAGGCTCACTGAGGATGAAGAACGCCAACTGTTTCACCTGTACTGGACCTGCTATCACCCATTCCTGCCATTCCTGAACGAAAATCAAACTCCAGATCAGTATTACCAACAGCATGCCTTGCTGTACTGGGCCATCATAGCTGTTGCAAGCAGGCGGTTTGGTCCAGATCCCACGGCCATCCTCAACAAGCTGGCCACTCCCTTGAACAAGCTGCTGTGGACCACTATTGGTGATGTTCCCCAGACCTATTATGTCGTCAAGGCGCTTTGTCTCCTCTGTGCTTGGCCTCTGCCGACCAGCACAACGTCGTCTGACCCCACACATATACTCTGTGGTGTCATGATGAAGGCGGCCACCGGCCTCGGCCTGCACCGGCCAAACCATATCAATGACTTCTCTCGCTTCGCTGTGGAACTCAACAAAGAAGGCTTACATGACCGCATCAAGACATGGGCGGTATGTAATATTGTGGCCCAGACTGTTGGAACGGGCTATGGCCAGCCAGCGTCTACATTGTACGACTGGACTTTGGCTGTGCGGCCCAACGACTCGGGGCCTTACTCGCTGGGCCCTGAATTGGAGGCTAGATTGCAGATTGAACGTTTCTGCGATAAAGTCTCCAAGGAGATGTACAGCTGTGCCAGCGACCCTCGCGGTGTTGCTGGCGATGAGCACCGCGCCATGTTGATGCGCGTGTACAGGCGAGAGTTCAATGAGCTCCAGGCTTCAATTTTGTCCCAGAGGTTGTCGCCTGTTGTGGTTCTTCATCTTAAAGCTGCTGGTCTTCACCTCCGTCTAGCAGGCTTCTTCGACTCAAGCAGCACGCCGGGTTACATGGATGATTTGATGGCTCTCTGGAGGGCAACCACAAGCTATTTAGACTATATCCTTGGTCCTTCAAGGGAACAGCGGGAGCAATGCCCCGAGGAGTACAGGTACCAACTCCAAGATGGCTACCTCCTGAAATATGCCACAAATTACATCCAGCAAATGCTGGTCGCTGCAGGCTTCTCCCTGCTCAAACTCATGCGCTCGTTCTTTGTCAAGCAGGTTGACTACGCGCGAGGCAAAGATCTCTTTCACAGGACCATTCAGGCTATTAGACAGACTAGTGTGGTTCATAACGACCTGAACTGGAGGTTAGCTGAGTTGATGGTTATTCTTTGGAATGGTGCCAAGATCAAAGACCCTGCGGCGCTGCCCGACGAGCCAGAGATAGATGACAGTCTGCAACTTAAGGTCCGCTGCCGACACAGCATGAGTCTGGTGTTCGATTCCATCTGGCACTGGAGGGAAGAGTACCAGGCCAGAGGACGAGGCACGCTCGACGGTGAGTATTACCCCTTCCCATTCTTGATTCATTCCAAGTTTACATCTTTTTTGTCCTTGCCTTGTTCCTCTTGATGAACACGTGCGGGCTAAGATACATCTTGGTAGCTTTGAAACAATCTACAAATCCCGATTCGGCTAATGAATCCTCAGCCTCGTCGACTCATTTAGACAGCACCCTGGCTTCGTCAACTCAGGCACTTCCTAATGCTTTTGGCCTTACAGCGGCCTCTAACGGTTCCCTGACACCCAGCGCTAGCGGCGTGGCCATGGCCAACGGCGCCCAGGGCTCTATACTGGGCAGCGGCATGAACTATGACAGTACCTACGACCTGTGGGATCCTCAGCACTGGATGTTGGACGGCCTTCTCGATTTCAACTATACCTTTGCTCCGGCCATAGAAGGTGCCTAGTGACTTCTACGACTGGAAACCTATAAGCAAAGAACAGGGCACCACCATGTTCGCACCAACTTCTACCCTACTGGCCCCGGGGGTCCTTTTCTAATCACGGTGACCTTGTCAGACTTTGCCATCCTGGTGGTAGTATATGCGTGCTTCCCAATTACTGATGATATACCCTTATATTTTTGAACCTTCTTCCATATCCTTGTTTTCACATCTAGTTTAGCATTCTAGCGGGAGAAAGCATGAAAAAAAATGGGGCAATGGAGCGTTAGGTTGGTCTTGGGTTTGGCTCGGCTTAGGAACACATGGGGCTATTTGATCATAATATGGACACAAAAAATGACAACAAACGAACAGAAATTTAGCTCTGTTAGTTGCAGATCCATTACTCAATCTTCCTTGTTTCGTATTGCCGTGGAATCGCATTTCCAATCCATGACAACAGTGACCTAGCTGTGGATACCACCAGTGTATTCCGAGGAAGAGTTAAGAATGACAGAACATCCCATGAGGGAAGCTCTATGATGCGACAAATTTCTCGCTAAATGGTCCTACTATTGTTGGCTTCTCTTGAACATCGTTCTCTTGTTCTCTCATTACTGACCCTACCCTTGGTTTTCGTGTGCCTTTGGGTGATCAAAGGACTGGTCCCAATACCTGCCATTGAAGATCGAGACGAGAAAAGCCCAATTTGCATGATTAGCGAGTTGGTAACGTCAATATAATTGTCCTTTAAATGGTGTTCAAGAACTTGTTTGTCTTCCACTTCGAAATCGGAATTATGAAGACACCGAGGACACTCCCTTTCAACGCATTTCAGTTCCATATTCATGCAAGCATAATATATCTAAAAGTATCGTTGCAAGAACGCCTTTTAGGACATCCCGGCCGGTATCTGTCCATTTTCGATACCCTCAACCCATGGCCGACCACATATCTCCCTCGATGCAGCGGTAAGATTCCCCGGTTTCTTTTTTTGTCTGTTCCGCCTATCGGATGGAAGGCAATTTTTCTTACTATTCTTGTCAGTCAGTTGAGTGAATGGCACGCTTGTCTTATCTTGAAATGGCAATCGGCGAGGTATCTGATGTTTTGCTTGCTGTGTGGGGGGAAGGGCAGCTGTCTGATGCCATGCTTGACAGTTTTCTTGCGTTCCAGAAGGTTTATCGGGGTGCTTTACGTCACGGTAAGTGGAGAGATGGGGATATTTGATCTACTTCCGTTCTATGTCTAGGTCGATTGCAAAATCTGAATCTGGGGGCCAAATGAACGGATTTGAGAATGGCAAATAGATCGGCTGCAGCTAAAACTCAATACGGGCTTTCCTGTCAATGACAAACATTAAATAACTTGTTGCTCTGATTACTTATCTTGTTCTAATATTCATTATGATACGATGTCTCAGCAGAGAATGCACTGCTGTCATGCTGTTTGCAAACTCTGTCTGCGGGCTTCCCCATATCTAGCTACCGTAACAACTAGGGGGAAGAAAACTATGTGCCCTGACAGCTTGCTATGCGTTTCGAACGCTGTTTCTTCGGGCCTTTTTCCGTGCTTGCTGCTTCACTTTTGCCGGTCCTAGGACAAATGATTGAAGTTGACCTGAGTCTATCGACGGTTTGCCTATTATGGTCTTTAGTGAACCAAATTACTGGGTCAAGCCATAAAAACATCGAAAGTAGATGCTATTATATCAAAAAGTGTCCTAATCGTCATAGCTGCTTCTATACTGTTGAAACCCGGCAGTCTGTTTCAAGTTCCTCTCGGTAGAGGATATCGTCTTGCTCAAGGCACCGTGTCAGGCGCTTTTGTAGAGCAGGCAATCCGAGTGTGCGCCTAATGACAGGCATATTCTGCTTTCCTCTTGAGAAGATTTTAAGAAAACCTGGAGGCAAATGATAGCCATGTCCACGTTTGTGATCGTTTGTAGCGCATCCATCTCCAGCTGTTCTTTTGGAAATAACACGGTGAGAGGTCATACCAACTTTTGTCTGGGAACTTTTAAAACATTCCCCAACACCATCTTTGAAGTGTCTAGCAAGGGCTATTCTTTTGCATAATATTTGAAATCATGTATTTTGCTGGAGGAAGATGAGCTGTGATGCAGTGGCACGATCATCGTGTCAACCGGCCAGGGTTCGGCATTGTTTGGCCGCGCAAGGTTCTTCATCCTTCACCGTGCAGTCACCAAAACTCATGCTTGTTACTACATGTCCTTTGAACAACTCATACGAGATCTCCATCAAAATCTGATTGATCAAAACACAGTTACCTTTCTCTTTCTCAGCCACCAGTCTTTGCAACCATCTCCAGTCCACACTAGCCATGTCGTAGCATGCCTTCGACTCCAGCCAATTCCAAGCGCGTCACTGCCAAACCACTTGCCCAAAGTGTCACAGAACCTCCAGCAAATATTTTAGTAGCAAGGCCTACTGCTGAATGCTCAGCCTCTTTACACATATATCAGATATGCCTGGGAGGGAGACATTGTCGTCGTCGGCGGCTATGTAAAGCGGGCCTCCTCATATGCGGCCAGAGGGCTTAGCCATATCCCTCCTCCATTAGCATGCTACACCACTTGCGACAAGCCACAATTTTGTTGATCTCACATCGTAGTCTTGCAAAAGACACAAAAACCAACAGTCAGTTCGCAAGGTAAGGCGCTTTTCTCCTGTGGAGTGCACGATGTCTGTTGGCCTGGGAGCCCAGGACTGCTGGCAGTTGGCTAACTTGCAATTTTCCCGCGGAAGAAGCAAGCGCTTTGCCGGGCTGATTTGAGAGAGTGAAGATAGATTGGATTTGTGGCAGCTTCACCATTTCCGTCGCCTATGCTCAGGGACCCGGGCCAGTCCTCATCGCCATTGCGTTTGGACTAGGCATCAAAAGGCAACATTCCCGTTCATCCAGCACCGGGGTAAGGACACACTTCGTGGGGAGCCTCAACAGAGGCATAGTCTGTCCTTCCCGGGCCTATGATCCATGAAGAGGCACCTTACTGCTCAGTCTTCTGATAGTCACTAGGCTGGATTCTATTGATTCCGGGTGTGTCTGTAGCACCCGCCAAAAAGCGTCGTTGCTACCTTCCCTTCAGGCAAATCGGACCGGTGAACACCATTGCCGAACCTAGTTAGGTCTTTTCACGGTTATAGAGCCAGATTTTACCATTCAGAACTCTTGGGAAGCTGAAGAATACAACCCAGAATCATAGAGATTGTGTTTCTGGACTCTTAGTGTTCTCTAGCTGCTCTGCTAACAGACTTTCAGCTCTTTTATCTATGACTTCACTATTATTTGGGCATTAACAGCATGAGATGGCGGGCAAAGAGTCAAGATATCGATAATTTTGACTATAAGAGTGCAAAGGCATCACTCCTGGTCTGGTCATGAACCTGAAAGTGCTTCTCCCCGATGTCCCATCGCCATCTCCCCCCAGGCAGAACCCCTGACAAATATTGCCCGCCAATAGGTATACAGGATATATAGCCCAGCATGGTGCGCAACCTTGCCAGGCGCCTGGATACTCCAATAGCATACCAGCCCGCTCAGTCCTGCAGCGATGCGCGGCTGTTCTGGGTAGTGTGACTAGGTAAGGGGGTATGAACAACCAAAAGAGTGCAGACATTTGTCTCTAGGACTAGGCACAATGCTTCTCTGACGCCCGTAGATCTCCTTGGTTCCTAGTACGGTACCGAGAGGGAAAGGGGAAGGGGGAAAAGGGGGGAGATCTTGGTCAACGGTGTCTCTCGGCCAAATGTGGCGCGGTCCGTCAAGCATTATTGGATAAAGAAGGCAGCCCAGGGTGGTTTGAATCGTGATTTTCGTGATCGGATGATCGGGCAGGCGGCAGGATAGCGGATGAGCATGGAGTTAGACTTGGACCACATATACCCACCACACCGTTTGACGCGGCATTTGATGGACGCCAAGGTGCAACGGCAGCAAAGGCGGCAGTGAAACATTTGTATGTATCTTACATTATATTATAGTAATGGATCTGGCAAGCCAAGACAGGCTTACTTGCATTGTTGAGCCGCCTCAGCTTTCAGTTCTCCTGTAGTCCATCGAAGAACTCAAAGAGTGCATATTCCCATGCCCAACCAAGTTGGAAATCATTGCTCTCACACTGGCTGTATGGTGATAACAATATAAAAGCAGGCGTGTACCTCAAGTTCAGGCCTTGGTATCTACTCGAACTGAGCGCTATCACAGATTTGCTGGTACTCATTGCGTCTCAAGGAGAGAATAACAAATCTCGTGGTTAACTCCACAGCAGTTCAGTGATACTGAGCACTTTCTATTTAAGGCAGCGTCCTAGAGAACCTGCCGCACAACAATCTTGCACAGTATCAGTGACTTTGTCGAGAGGTGTTGCCGAGCAGTCTTGGACTCTATGGCCTTTCCAGGACACAAGCGTTTCCTTGAGATTCCGGGACCGCCGGGACCGTGGGCCTGGAAAGGAAGACACCGGGGAGTTGGCTTCCCCAGCATCAAGGGCTCGATGAGTTGCACTCAACAGCAAAGAGCTTCAAGTCAAGATCACCATGCGGCGATGTCTGTAAGCTTGGGCGGGAGCACAGAGCGGCACGTCAACCATTGGGCGATCCGGAGGTGCAGGCAAAGTTGGAACAAGGCCAGACCCTGGTCAACATAGCAAACTATTCTTATCATTTTCTTGTCTGGGTGGACTCGGTCCCAAAACTTTCTCTTCGGTGCCGTTTGGTTGAAGGGTTGGTGTGTGTCATGACTGCATTGGTGAGCTTCGGAAGGATTCCATGATCCTCATCATGGATCCGACCAGTGAATTGGCAACTTGGTCATTGTACGTGTTTCCAGTCTTCAGTATGCAAAAGTCATAGGGGCAAATCATAGTTAAAAGCCGGCTGGTTCTCGCCGAGGACAGAGAGCGGCAGGAATGGCCTGTGTCTGGATTCCAGATGCGGCACTTATAAGTTACAAACACACTATTCATCTCCCAGTTCGTTTCTCAACTCAAGATATTCCTACTACAATACAATCTACGGACATCAGACGTGCTTTTTGTAGAAGTGATTGGGCCATTTCGTGTATTTCAATCTTCTCGCATGGAGCTGGATGTGTCATCAGGTCGAAGTTGGGAAAAGGAGCATAAATCCAGCATTAAGGGACTGAGTTGGGGTTAGGGTTAGAGTCACAGGGTTTGGAATCGAGGATTCACGGTCTCAAAGTTTGGGGGAAGGCCAGAACCCCAAACAGTGACAGGGAAGCTGGCCCACATTTGAAGCACGAGCAGGCCACGATCTTCTGTCTTCATTTCGTTTCTGTCCAGTAGGGTTACAACTCGACCGCGGAGAAAGCGGAAGCAAAAGAAGTCCCTGAACTTCACGATACTTCTGGCATTCCTCGGCGGACCCATAATGCCCGTAGAGCCTACCAATGAGAAGTTCTGTTCTGAAAAAGGCAAGTGGGGAATAGCAGGAAATGGACCAATGATTGTTGCTGAAGGATGCCACGACAAGTATGTGGTGGGGGCTGGGCGACGAGACGCATAGAGATCGAATCTGGACAGTATGAATGATACGGAGTGGAACGACTTGCGTTGCATGTAAGGCACAGGACGAGCTCCAGCTTTGTCGATTGAGTGCGAATCCAACAAGGTGACACAAGCTCTTTTGCAGGCAGACGATTAGGCTCTCATTGCTCTTGACGGACCCTTGTGATGTCTCTCGGTTCAAGGCCAATAGTGTCGCAGTGGCTAGGATAAACGCCGCCATTCATTCGACGTTCTGTACATGGAAAAAAAGCCGACAGGCACCATCGAAAATGAATCAAGACAATCCCAGGTTGAGTGGTCGGGTATCATTACAAATTGGGAAGCCGCCCAATGGCGAGCATCACGGCAAAGTAATTGGTTGTTGGTTCCAGGCCATTCCGCTACCATTAACTATCTTGATGTGGTATGGGAGCCCACGGGAGAGGCGCTTTGAATGGGAACTCGCAGAAGCTTAGACCGTTATATACCCCGGAAATCTCGTTACACAACAGCAGCGCTTTGTATCTCATCTCCTATGGAGTGGATTTTGCATATTGTCGGTAGTTTCGTGCGTAGACACATCTATCAGGCACAACGAGATTCAGGACAAGACAATTGATACAGCGAGGGAGGTTGACCTGTTTGTGCCTAGGCTCATCATAACACAATCCCGGAGACGTCACCGAAGGAAACGGCCGGGTATTATCCCAGCTCAATGGCTCAGCCATTCAGTGTTGAGAATCTGCGCCTTCCAGATGCATATCCTGGGTATCAGTGCCCAGTTGCGCTACACCGTAAACGCTCGACGGCTCACAGATCGCGAAAATGATGTCAGTGAGGTTCCACCACATTACTGATGGATAAATCGGTTGAAAAGACAAAAGCTCCTTTCATCACCTCAAATCCAGCCCGAACAGAAGGTTCCCAGATGAGGTGGACGTGCGGCTAATGTAGGGCTTTGTGGTACTTTGAAACGCCTGAGTTGTGGTTGTACTCCGTGCAAGTTCAACGTAGCCAGCCGGTACGGAACCAGTACCGCTGTGGAGCAAATGACAACAGAAAGGACCCCGGATTTGAAGTTAACTCGGAAACTGGGGGCTGGCTTCCCCGGCGCCTTGTGGAGCCATCCACCTTCGATCGGGCGTCGGTGCGTGGCGGCGCCCAGTCCCCATAGAGAGAACGGTTTGGGCCCCACTTGATTCAACGATCAGCACGAAGCTATCATTCGTGAAAAAAACGTCTCGAAGAACTCCATCGGGATAGGAGTGCATCGTTAGTGCCTATCGCGTGATAAATAGGAGCTGCGAGCGCGCAACAAAAGACGGCCCGAGGGGATGTGGGGAAGAGAAGGTGAGTGGGGGCATCACCGCCCACCCTTGAGGGACTTTCAAAGTATGGACTTACCAGCGTTTTGAGTTTTCCTTAGTTTGGGGTTAGAACCAGCAGCAAAAAAGAATGCTACATCAAAGAGGAATGATACGATGTGTGCGGAATGATGTCGCAAAGAACAGTTGGTCAACCGGAAGTGCATCTTACATTCGTAGGTACCTACCAGCTTGCTAGTGTGACGTGTCAGGCTGCTGCATGGCGTAGATACGGGCTCGATGCGAACCTGAAGCAACGGTTCCGAATTTCTGGGACTGCGATGGCGGCTAGATGGGAGAATAGTATGTAGAATGACGGTTTTTTTAATTCCAATGTTGTATATTACAGAGAGCATAGAGAGGACCCTGCCTGCGCGCGGTGACCAGGGTGGCGAAGTAGCCCAAAAGTTAAGTTCAGATGCCAGGGCGCGGCCGATGTTGTGATGTGTGCCGCGGGTCTAGATCGGCAGATCGGATCATAGCGCCGGAATCGCGCCATCGGAGACGGGAAATTCAAGAATTGCTCGAGGGGTCAGTTAGCTTTGGACCCTAATCCGGATTGAAGGTGATCCATAAGGAAAGACATGAAGTGGAAATTCCATGATCTAACGGATAAAGAAATTCTCCTCGAGACAAGTTGGGAGAGCATGAGTCAAGCATAAGATCTTGTAGACATGATGCCTACGCATGAGTACTGAGACGAAGCCATTTAAGATACAGATCGTGTGCCGCTTGATATGAAGGCTCCGGGTTCTGGCTGGGTTATGAGATCATAGGAACGGATATATCGATGCATCACGAAACTTTGTACAACTTGATATCTTTTGCTGTCAGGAACAAGCCCCTTAGATATGCAGCGGCACAGTTATTTTGCCGGTTGAGTCTCTAAGAGCTTCCTTCGTCAGCTACAGTTTGACGAAAATTAAGGATATCATTTGTATGGTGGCGAAGTATGAAAATAGTTTGCCGCATGATTTGAATGCAGGGAGCGTCTTGTCTCTGGGTAGATATCCGACGTAAAACGACCTGTTCTGCTGTATCCTGTCAATTCAGACGTGTAAATCTCACAACACCTTGCTACGATACCCTACACACACATCGGCTGCCCCAGGAACCAGTCCCTGCGTTCACATTGCCGCTATAAGCGATCACAAGCGGTGTTGAGCACTGTTGTTCAACAAAGCTTTCGAGTGTTGGTTGTTTGCCGGGTGAAAGTTGGTCTATCGTTGCATGGCAGCCGTCGTGGTGGCCAATCATTCCCTGCAATAAGCGCGCAGCGGCAAGTTGAGCGGGAAATGGGTGATGGTTGTAAGCCTTATCGCCGACTTCCGCACAGAACTTACTGCCTGGGGCGCTCCTCTCAAGTTGCAGACTGCAGAAGCGCCTGACCGCTCGTCGCTGCAGCGGCAGGCAAATCTGTCCAGAGAGGGTTTAGGGTACCGGTACAACGGTAACCAATGGCCGTTGAGCGAGCTACCCCCCGCTCGAACACACCAATCAGAGACGGCCAAGACTTCGAAGCGCGGGTCATTCACCTGCACTCTGCGCCTCCTCATCACTAGCCCAAGTGACCCCGAAAGGACTTCGTGCCACACTCGCATATTGTTTCGAACCCTAAATATGCCTGATCTCGGGAAGTCTGTACAGGAAAGTGAGGCCAAGCAGATTCTAGAGTTGTGCTGTAGTATGAGCTCTTCTTTTACCTCGCTGATAGACTTCCAGCTGGAGGATAAGCTCATCGCGCAAGAATAAAGTCTGGGACAGGGGCACTCCAGTCGCATGCCGAGGAACGATTTTCAGCGAGAAGTCCCCTCCCCAAAAGCTTTGTCGCTTGATTCACCGGTCGGCGTTCGCTCCACATGAGCGAGATTTCCCGCGGTTTATCTGGTAACAATGGTGCCAAGTAATACATTAGTAGCTGCAGGCTGCAGATGCCGGACAATGGTCGATGATGCGTCGCTGTGGCTTGCCATTATAAGGTCCACAATGTGGAAAGTACGTCTGTGTACTGATCCGTACTGTGGTAGAGTAGTATGGAGCAATGCTTAAGGCAAGTCAAGTCACCCCATCAGAGCAAACCCACGCAGGATCACTTCAAAAAGGGCAAAAAAAGAGAGAACAGAGAAGAGAGGAGTTCACCGGGAGAAGACACGAGAAATTTTATCGTGGTCATGTTGACCGTCCACGTCGGGGTGGAGCGGAACCCCACGCAGACAAGCACGGCCCGAGTGGGCGGCTAGGTTCGCTGCGATTGGCTGCAGCCACAGAGGCTAGTCTTGGTGCCTAGTCTTACCTCCAGGCTGGCAAAGCAAACCAACGTCAAGGTTCGGAAAGGCGATATGCTTGTATACTCAGACAGCAACTCGCTATTACTGTGCCGACACACCACTTAGTTGTAGTGCACGGTATAGTCGTGACCAATCCTTCTCTTTTCGTTTTTATTTACGCTCCTGAAACCTCTTGTTGGAAACGTGCTCACTCGCAGCTTCGCAGTAAGGTCACACATCCGCGCCGCGCATGTGGCTCTCTTACCTTAGGTAAGCGGGAATTGGGTACGGATTAGTCCAGGTCCAGCAGCATGCCAGCATCCTGCATCTCCCCTGATGGACACTGTGGATCCAGGCGTGCGGGCACAGCTGTTTCATCCTCCAAATCGGTCTTGCGATTTCTCCTACCCTTCCTCTTGGGTCAGCCTGTCCATCTGCCTGGCCGGGTTGTGCGGCCGCGGCTTCTGACAAGTCCACAAGGTGACCAAAGCAGAGTAACCATGGCAGTTTGGAATCTTCTCCCCGCCACCTCCGGATAGACAAGGTGTCGAGCTACGCCGGACTGTTCTGCATCCTCCGGGCTGTACAGCTCCAAGCACAAATTTAGCAGTGGTTCGACCGGGAGACCCATCTAGCTCGGCGATCGGAGAGCATTGTCGTTCGGCCAAAGGAGGACAAAGAGTCGATGGGGACCCGGATGGTCTGTGTACTGTGTGTTTTGTGCTCCAAAATTGTCCGTTGACGGACTCATATGAACTCAACATATGCCATTGGCAATAGATCGCTGCTCCAGGAATGGCATGGCACATTGCAAACGACCAGTCTACATGTCCCTGCCGGGCACAATCGAGATCTGCCGAGAGGAGCTTCTTTGGAGCATCTATCCCGCAATTGAGTTGGTTACAAAGTCAACCAACTGCACGGCTTGACGAGCGGCTATCTCATGGGGTCACAGGGTCCTCCCGTCTGTGTGGCACGGGCGCAACATTACTCGCCGTTCCAGTGAGCTTATCCTCCCAAGCGCAAGACTTCGTTTTCTGTACCTTTTACATACGGTTTCGACGATGAGCTCTTGCCGCAGGGGACGCACTGCTGCGCCCAGGCATGGAATGGACTTCGTCCTCGCTCTCCTCTGATGTTCTTCGCCGCCTGGATCTCCTTCGTGCATTGCCGAGTCCTGGCCGAGGGAGCAAATGCAACATCTCCTGCCTGATCCAATCTATCAGGAGCGGCACTGAGCAACGCTGGCGATGGTGTACCATTCTCGGCGTCATGGCCTCTCCTTGTCCGTTAAAAAGTCTTGTTCTTGGGAGCCGGCAGCCGTTTGCCCAGCGAGGTTGGAGAAGGCCTACTTGGACTCTTCGGTCACCTTCTAGCGAAATATCTGTTCCATTAGAAGGATAAAAGAGCAAAGTTTGACTGAAGTCAAGGCAGCCGATGGGGCCAGTATCAAACTGAAAGTCTTTGGGACGAAGATTGGGCCAACAGCAACTCATAGTTGCTCCAGTTCTGTTCTCGGGAGCATTCAAAGCGCCTCTTACACGCGGAGGGCCTCCGGCGAGAACAGACGCCGGGCAGTGCGGGCCAGCTCCTCATGACCTGTTCGGAGTGCCATGTAGATGGTGTTAGAGAGAGATATGATAATCAGTTTTGTGGCTTTGTAGTTGAAAAGCCATGATACATTGCTCTGCCCCATACAATCAGCCTTCTGTACGGCGGCTAACATGCGTAATTGTGGGGAGGCCAAGGTACATTACAGTTTAGTGTTGCAAGTCAAGCCGCGGCAGGGTGTCAAGGAACGGCAGCCCGGA
>Ga0065720_1003636_pt1 | contig 14136 bp, 6 predicted proteins | sample Thericmetagenome_FD_59107 | JGI IMG/M metagenome (GOLD analysis project Ga0065720, IMG submission 59107) | Thermophilic microbial communities from the Joint Bioenergy Institute, California, USA of rice/straw/compost enrichment - eDNA_2 v2... | ecosystem: Engineered > Solid waste > Grass >... | reverse complement strand
TTCCCGGCGCGATTGGCGCGTTCTCTTTTTTTTTTTTTTCTTTTTCCTTTTCGTGTCTTCTCCTATTCCATGTATTGAATGTGCTCGAGTTTTTGTTTTAGCATTCGCAAGTAGGGAGCATGAAAGGCATGAAAGGGAGAGAGTTCAGTTTTATGGTTGAATGGCAGGCTTGACTTGCAAAAGGCGACATATGTTGTAACTCACTCACCCTATCACCAAAACCATCACGAGTCTTAAACCTTGTCATACACCAAATGATGTTATTACAGCTTATTGATAAATCAGATAAATACACTCAAAAGCATAGCATTCGATGCTAAACTAGAACGAAGCAATCTAGCTTGGGTATCATCATGATGATCAGTCCTAAATCATTATGTGTCCGATCCGAATTTCCTCAGTCAACTTGGACCACTTGCCCAGCGAGTGGTTCTTGGCTGCACCCTCCGTATCTAAAGACATAGGAAATATACAGTTATGCCCTGTCCTGCATGCTGGTTTATATGCGGTGAGAAGGGATGCCACTGCAAATGCTCAGATGCTGCGCCAAACTCTAATAATGCCCGTCAGGGTATGTAGATAGGTACCAATCAAATCAGCATGCCGTCCTGCGTGAGTGAGTAGGGTATTATATTCAGTGAGTCCATCCCAGTTCAACGACAAAGGAAATTTCTCAGTCCGTCTGGTATCCGTTGCGTTCAACCTCCTGATGTTCTTGCAGGCTGAGGCTACCCCTCGCCTCATTCTCATCCTCCTATTCATTTCAAGTCCAACCCTCGCCCTCCTTCTCGGGACCCCTCAGTCCCCTTTACTACGTCAACTTCCTGGGGACATACCCCTCCCCCCTCACGACGCCCCCCAAATCCACGCTCTCCAGCATCTGCGTAAACGTGGTCATGCGCGTCTCACGGTTCCGATCCATGTCCCCATCATCCGGTAGAGCACCATACTGGTACTCCCTGAACCTTCCTGTCCTATCGCGGGCGATGTTCTGATCTGCACAGAACGGGAGGGTCATGGAGCTTGGCTCGCGAGCTGCCTGCGCTTGTTGGGAGGTAGAGGCGTTGTTATTTGGTCCATACTCGGTGTTGGTATCGTTGGGGCTGTAGCCGTCGGATGAGAGCGGCGAGACGTCGGTACGATAGTTATCTTCTTCGCTGGAGGAGATGCTGAAGGTGGGCATTTCGAGACGGGGCGGGGCTTTGTTATCACCACTGGTGGTGGTGCCTAGCCCGCCGTATCCTCCATACCCCTCTTTGCTGGTGCCGTAGGCATTACCCATATCAGGTGACGTCCCCTGCGACACGGAAGGGGTCATCCTGTCCTTGAGCACCGCTCCCGTAACACTATCCGGCTCGAATTCGGAATCATAGTTTGCGTTTTTGGCCGCCGCCTTGGCGTTGAAGTCAGTGCGAATGGTCTCGCAGTAAGGGATGGGCGCGCTGATGTAGGAGTGCTTGGACTTGGGCGAGCTGTTGGCAGCTTGCCGCTTGCGGTAGAAGATGCAAGCGAGGATGGCCGTCCCCATAATAATCACTACCGCGGCTGTCACGCCCCCTGCGATTGCGCCGACGGGAATGCCGGACTTTTTGCCCTTTTCGCCGCCATCTTCGGCCGGGACGGAAATGGCTGTCGAGGTTGGGGATGTGGATGTTGATGACAGACGTGATGTTGCCAATGACGCTTCTGACGTTGATGTTGGCGTAAGAGCAACCGTCGTGCTAGGCTTGAACCCCTCCGGCACCTTCGACTGGTCATCATTCATGACACACTCGTCGTCTTTGCAAGAGTACCCAAACGGACAGCAAGCGTTGGCACACTTCCCGAGTGGCACGTTCAAGGCCGTCGTCTTGATCACGGCATCCGGGTTTTTGGAGACATCCTGCAGCGAGATTTCGCAGGGGATCGGCGCGATACGCCGGCAGGAAACGTTGTTGGGGCAGCAGAGAATCGTAGTGTTGCCAGCCAGCGCTAGACATGTTTGCCCGGCTGGACAGCAGAAATTGTTGGGGAAGTTGCCGTACTGGCAGGGTGAGAAGCCGGAGACAGAGCAAGTGTTTGCTTGTCGTGATAGCAATACATCATATCTCGATATCGAATATGCAGATACGTGTGTGGCTGTAGCGCAGAGCGCAGCCGCCCAGAGCGCCAGCTTGCGCTTGGGCATCGTGAACGTTGCTGTCTTCGAGAAGGGAATCGGTTGTTGCTGCGAGCAGACTCGCAGGACGAGTAATTGGAAAGGAATTTCGTAGTCTTTGCGCAGGACAGGATTTTTGATGTGGCAGAATACCCCAGGAGGTCGGCCCGCGATGGTCCTGGAAAGTCAAGAGGGATTAAGGATAAGGCGAATACCCACCCACGAGGATCAAGCCACCGATTCACATAAAGGGCTTGTTAAGACGTGGAAACAATGAGTAAACAGTGCATGCCCCTCGATATCAACAATAGGTGGCAGAGTACCACAATGGGAAGAAAGTCACGAGCAAAGATTGTGTAGACACTGTTCGCCGTCAGGGGGATACGGTGGCAAGAGAAGAGATAATGGGTGGGAAAAGAGAGAACACCAGGCCTCAAGACCAAGGCGTCTATCCGGGGGTGTATATCGAGAGCAAGACGCAACTCCAGGAGTAAGTTTGATGACCTGCCACCTTGGGTATGACGTATCCCATGTCCAGCGCGACACAAGGGTCCGGCGCTCTAAGTCAAACAACTAGACAAGTCAAGAGGAACACTCACAACCTGGCTCCAGCAACCAGCGAGTGGCCCCATCAAGAGAGGTCTGATGGTCGGTCTCGGGCCATGGCAAGGCATCAAATTCATGAGCCAGTCATGATTACTCGCCTAAGATCATGATGGACTCCATACTCGCTGACTTCCTTCAAGTTCCAGTGGCCAGCTTAAAGGGCCGGCACATCTCACGAGATCCCTGCTAAATGGGGTGCGCACAAGGGGCTGTTCGGGCAGCATTGGGTAAACAATGGGGCGAGAAAGAACATAGAGGTCAAAGAAAGCACGTTGCGGATGCGTGCTCGTTGCAATCTCGTCCGAACTTTTCACGGGGCAGTGCATTGATGTCAGTCTGAAAGCCAGGGTCATCCTGCACCATTGAGCGGTCCCAAAGGTCCATGTGAAGCGCCGGCTCGCCTATGACTGATGTTGATGGCCAGCAAGCGTCGCGACTGGCGAGACGCTGGTTCTCTCATCAATGCTGACTTGAATTTTCTTTCTTTCGGCGTCTGGGAGAGGGTTGGACTCATCTGCGACCACGCGCTTGATTGGCCTGTCACTTGCTCGGTGCTAAATTTGGCTGTTGGCGGTTGGACGAGAGCGCCTGGCGGCCCTGACACCTGGCCGCCAGTGCTGCAATGTCTGGTGGGTCTATCAGTTCTTGGACCCACATGTGCACTGGCCGAGAGGGTGGTCTTGGCACGGGGCTTGGTGGTTTTCCAGATTCACCGACTCTCAAGATATCAACCCTGCTCAACCGACTTCACCACTATCAAGGTTAGTATCTCTTAATTTGAGGCCTCGTAGAGTCATTGCAATTTAGCTCGATTTAACAACGTAGCCACTCCTTCGGTGTGTATGGCTACCGACCTTACCCGTCAAGGATCCCTCTCCCCAAGGTCTCGCTAGCAGGTCATGTGCCTCTCCGGCCCTCACCGTCAACCGGCTGCCTCGATGACGACAATGAACAAGCGGCAACATGCAGAGCAGAATGAGGAAGGAGTATGCATCTGTGTTTCTCTTCGAGAAACTTCGCTTAGACAATGCAAAATATGCCAAAGTAAGTCATGCCGAGTCATGGGCTTCGTGGCTGGCCCTGCAGAGTTGTCCATCCTCGTCCGGCCCAGGGGGACAGAGCCACCCTCGCCTGTGGCTCTCCGTATGTTTCACGCATGGCCGAAACACTTTGACCCGGTCCAGTTGGGCACCCATCGAGCGCTTCTTTGTTCATGCAAGGTGTGAAGTGCAGTGTAATAGATGTGTGTTCTTAGAAGTGTCGATAAAGGCCCACATATGATCTTAGCGTGGAAGTGCCCCATTTCAACTTCTATGAAGATAATGAATATATAGCAAGAGAAAAGCATAAATATAGAATGCAGATCGAGTGGATTCAATATCATCAGTACAGTTGGGGAAGTGGTGGTGTCACACCACCATAGACTGAAGACAGCATATGGCCTCTAGGAGTATTAACCATCGTGTGCCAGAAACAAGACGACTCTCCCGACTTCGAAAACTCACCATGTTCATAGTTTACGCCTCATTTCTCGAACCCTTGGTATGTGGCACCTAATGAATTTCTTCTAGCTATCTTCTAGGTAGGTACCTACTCGGCGATGCTTCATGAGTCACGTTTTGAGTGACGTCGGAAACTAGCGTTTCGTGGGCCGTCAACACGAAGAACACAGCATGACACAGTTTCACGAGATGAGGGGTCATGAGAAACAGAATCTGTTGAAAAACGTGTAGCTAAGTTGATTGTAACCTAGCCTTATCGCAAAGACAAGTCGACAAGAGGGGTTGACTTACATGGCATTGTCTGGCATGGAAGGAAATTTTGGGGGTGGGGATTGATTGCACCGTGTGCAAGAAGTTCACATGAGAACACTACATGAAGCAAAGCAAGTTTGTCAGAGATCTTGAGGGTGACTTGACTGCTCTGCTTGGGGAGGAACATCCTATTCAGGTATGTAGGCTCAAGCTCCATTATACAAGTCACATTTCACAAACTGAAAGGACCAAGTCGTTATTTTGAACTTTTTCATTCCCATATTTGCCATCATAGGCGGGGGTATATTCCTTACTATACATAAAACTCCTTTTCATGCCGTCATCGCTCAACCGCCCTAATGGATTAATTGAAGACCCGTGGTATCCTGATTCCAACTGTCCCAAAAAAAACTCCATGACCATGCATGTTTCTCTGAAATACCCGGGAAATGCACAGCAGCCCAAAAAGAAAGGAAAAGAGAAAACTATCGGTGAGGTGCCCGCCCAAGGAAAACAGCCAGTCCAGTCCAAGGAACTGTTTTCAAGGTGCGAAGAGCCTACACTCGACACCGCTATCATCTCAACCCCACAACTCTCATCCAGTGTCGTCATCCCCATGACTGAAGCCAAAACCCAGCTTATCATCTCCCCTCCAGATCCCCTTCACCAGCCTCGCGGCAACCTCTAGCACAGAACAGAACCATACAGAATAGATAGTAGAGAGAAGATGAGACAATGAAGAAAAAAAAAATGTGCCTTTTGAGGCTATCCCGCCACACCAGCGGCGGCAGAATTGCCATGTGTGCTCAGATGAGGAGGTAATCCCAGCCCTTCATCTGCATGACATCCCGCCAGTGGACATAGGGTTGGGACGCCGGCGCCAGCGCCGATGTACCCGCAACCGCCGTCTGCCCAACCGTCTGCTGCTGCGGAGCCTCCATTGTTGTAGTTACTGGCGGGGAGCTCGCCCTCGGGCTCCCCACAACGCTCTGCACGGCAGCCTGCTGTGCCATGAGCACATCCTGCTGGGCCCAAACCTCGCGAAGGAGGGTGGCCACACGACCAAACGACCCAATATTGGCTAAATCTCCCATCATCGCGACGCGCTCCTCAAGGAAAGCGCGGAACGGCGACCCCGCCAGCGCCACGCTGCCGCCAATGAGGTACACCCAGCTCAGGCTGCGATCGAAACCTGTCGGGCCAGCAGGAATCTGCCGCAGCACGGCGACAAGCTTGTCGACCAGCTGGATGCAGCTGCCCTGGGTCGGGTGAAACCCGGGGATCAGGCTGCACAGGTAGATGCGGGCGGCGAGGCGGTAGGCGGCAGTGATGTTGCGGCTGAGTGAGGGGATGGCGGTAGCCATCTCGGCGGAGTACAGCTCGGTGATGTTAATTTGCTCGCCGAGGGTATGCGCGTGCTGGATGATGGTCATGTCGTCCATGCCGTTCTTCTTGAGCGCCTCGAGGCAGGCGATCTCACTGATCAGATACATGACACGGTCCTCGCAGCCCATGAGCTCGCGGAGCCCCAGGAAGGGGTTGGTCGGCGAGAGGTGCTTGGTACGGTAGGTATGGGCAAAGACAGGCGGGCTGCTAAGGAAGGTCGCGCCAAGGATGTCGACCCACGCGGTGAGCGTCATGCCGAAGGGGGCTTGCGTGAGAGGCTCGTTGGGGTCGGAGACTAGACGGGGAAGATCGAGCTTCTGCACCAGGGCGATCACCGCCTGGAAGTGCTGGTGCCAGGCGACGTCACTGAGGGAGTCCTCCAGGCGGCCGACGACCCGCTGGAAGAAGATGAAGCCCAGGGCGGCCTCCAGGATCTGCTGGTGGTCTTCGTCGCGGTTTAGCGCGTCAACCAGCATTGCGATGGCTGAGCTGCGGTGATTCATGATGTCATTGTCAATCTGTGTGGCGGCCTCACCAGTCAGGCCCATCGTCTGCTTGTAGTGCTGCGCAGCGATGGACAGGCACACGTGCAGGTAGGCCTTGTTGGTCTGCAGCGAGGGCAGGATCAGGTCGGAGGCGGTCGATCCGGTTTGTGTGGCCTCGAGAATTGGAAAGAGCATCGGCAGGACAAACTTGATGAAGTGGTCCAGAAGGCGCTGGTCGCCCTCGTCGAGCTCAATCGCGAGCTGCTTAGTGGTTGTTGTTGTTGTTGTCGTTGCTGTTGTCGTTGTTGTAGCCCCTGCATCGAAATAGCTGAGGTCGACCGTCTCCTCCGTTGTCGCCAGCGACTCGCGTCGCTCCGAGTAAACCTGCTCGGTCCATTCACCTACCAGAGGGAATGGAGGGATGACGCCGGGCGGCGGAGGGACGGCGTAGCTGTAGGTGGCTGTTGTCGACTCATGTAAGGTCTGGACATCGTCTATGAACATCTGCCGCTCTGTCTTGACATCAATCTCATACGGATAGGGGAACATGAACTCGGGAGTGACCTGCGGCGGCGTGAAAGGCCCAAAATCGGCAGTGCTGGGCGGGCTGTTGAAGTTAAAGCCGAAGTGTGAGTCGATCGAAGCAGACCGCGTGCGATCCATCGGGCCAGAGAAAGTCGCAGAAGTCGGCAGCGAGTGCGAAAGGCCCGGCGGCGTGCCGACCGATGTCTGGATGGTGTGCGAGGACTTATCGGAGAGCTTCTTGCGCTTGATGATCATCTTGATCTCCTCCTTCGTTTTGCGGCGCAGATCGTTGTTGCTCCACCACATTGGCCGCTTGTACTCGCAAACAAGTCCCAAATGCCTGCAGGCCGTGCAAATGGGAGCCGCCTCATCGCACTTTTTCCTCCGTAGCCGGCAGGTGTAGCAGCCTTTACCATCACGAACCTGTGTTAGTTTCCTAATCGGGTAACTATAAGTTGTGTTAGACGGCAGACGACGAACCTGTCCGGGAGCGGCGATGCATGACTGTCTTTTGCTTGGAGTTGCCATTGGCACCGACCTTAGCGGTCTTCGCCTTGGTTGTAGTCGTTGTCGTTGAAGCAGCCATCTTGACCTGCGATGTCTTCACCTGCTGTCTCTGGTGGCTGGGGGAAGCTGTTGACATTTTGTATGGTAACCTTTGTACTAGGTCAGGGTGTGGGCCCTGAGGGTCTGAGGGTCTGAGGGTCTGAGGGTCTGAGGGGTGGGGTGTATTTGGAGAGGGGGTAAGGTTCAGCGATCCCCGAGCTAGCTGCGAGCGGAGAAGACCAGGGTAGAGCTATCGGACAAGGGTCTCTCTCTGTCGAGCTTTGCCAACCCTCCAAGCACCTCCAAGCACTCGTGCCAAACTCAAATTCCCGTTGGGGGCAATTAAATTAGTGATGTTAGTCGTGAAGGAATGACTGGATTCTAGCAAGTCCGGCTTGCGAATCTCGGTATCAAAATTGTGGATCGTAGAGGTGCTTGCTGTCCTCGAGCTTGCTCTTGGTTGGACAGCGGCGAGTAAGGAGAATTGATTAGTATTGAAAGGGAGAGATGCAAATGGTATCCTGAAAAGCTGGGCTGGACTGGACTGGACCGGGACCTGGATTGCCAGGCTGCTGACGACACTTGTGCTGGCCTGCTCTGTAGAAAAGAGAGAGAGCCCTCTCTGGACGTGAAGTGGGCAAATTCTTATATCTGACCTAGCCCGACAGCAGTGTGCCCAAAGAATTGTGTTTCTATTTTTGCACATTGCGGGCTAAATGACCGCTTCTTGATTTTAACCCGCTTTTGGATATTTGCCCACTTGTGAGCGACATGACATGCATGTGCCGGCCAATCTATCGATTTTGGTTGTGGGGGAACTTGTGCGTGGCTGCTGCTCGCACTGGGCGAGGGGCCACTGGGGATCGGGAAGGGAAGTACCTCAGCAGGGGCCCTGGAAGGGCCCTCATTGGTGCCGTCATCGCAAGCCGACCTTTTCGGCACGACTCTACCCGGAAGGGAACAGCAGACCCCACAGGGCATCAAGTCTCAGCAGCGAGCGAGCGAGTTCTAGGCTGCTGCTGGCTGGAGGGAAGCTGGAGACATGGGGTCCATCCAGAAGTGGCCCATCTTGGCACCTCGCCGGCTTTTGCATGGAGCCAGTAAGCCCAGTGAACGGACAGACAGCTCATCACAGCCCAAGATGTCAAGTGACAGACTAAGTTGGCTTATTGGCTGGTCCAGTTTGACTTGGGAAAGGCCAAATATGATGATCCAAACAAAAACAAGCCCACCATTGTTCTAGTTTGAAAAAAATGAAGGAATCATCGTGAATGACAATGAAAATTAATTCTTGGGTCCAGTCGAAAACGAGGCCGCAAAACAGCTCCATTGTGCCAAACCGCTTGAACTGTGAACCACAAGCATGATTGCAATGGTCCTTACGAAATCTTGCGCGACGGCCCAGGCCCCCGCCCCCCTCTCCTCCCGGGACCGAAAACCCGGGAGCCAGGCGGTGGAAATTGAAGGCTGTAGGCCGTGTGCCGTCAATGATTCTATCTCCACTTCCACTTTGTGCCGATAGAAGAGACCTCTACGACTGTAGGACACGGTGGGACATGGGCTGGACCCATGGTTGTCGAGATGGTGTACGCAATAGATTTTTGCTCCAACCACGCATGGCTTTCCTCCCCCTTCCCCCCGGTGCCTGTGTTCCCCTTTCTCCTCATCCTTCGACGTAACACAGTATCCGTGCCTGCACGGCGCAGGTTGATTGCATTTCTATATAGCTGCTGGTTGGTGTTGTATCGTAGCATTTTAAAGCAAGTAGATGTACACCTTTATGCCTGCGGCGGCCCGGCACAGCATTTGCTGGCGTGTGTCTCGCTCCTGCTGATTGTAAGGCACCGAGTGGTATCCTCCACAGACATCCCATCGGATAGAGGGTTCAGTGAGCACCACAGCCCATCTTTGTAGTCTATAGTAGGCCATCACAACAGGGCATTGATGCCTCACTGAGGGGCTCTTAGCCAAGTGCGTCATTTGACGTCGTGGTCCCCGCGTGACTTTGTCATTATGATTTGAGATTCCGTACCGGGAGCAGTGCTGGCTTGCCCGTTGTGGTCTCTTTAGATCCGAGTCTTTTTCCATTGCCCAAATCTGAGCAGCCTGCAAATCAGAAGCCTCGTTCTGGAAATTCACACCAGATTGGTCGCCTCGTAGTCAATCATGACGATTGCTCTTTTCAGTCGTGTGGCTGGCCGGTAAAGCTGGCCTGCGGCCCAGCTTTTCCCTGAAAGGTGCTAAATAGGGAGGTACCGAAGTACTTCGGCCGGTCTCCTGACTTTACCGTCGTGGACCATCAGAGCCAAATTCCAGCACTCTATTGTGTAGCAGTCCTCTCAACAACTCTAGAAAGTTTATCGTCATGGTCCAGACGCGGAGCAGCGGAGGGAGCTAGCCAAGGTACAACCATGCCTTGCGAAAATCGGGTGCTGCCCGGGCACCGTGGGCCATGCGCACAAATTCTCACGGCTTCCTATTCTGCGAAAGTGCGCGCTGCGATGCCTTGGAAGCACTCCATGGCACAGCGGGACCTCCCAGGCTGCCCGAGCTGCTGAGTCAGCGAGAAGCAGTCAAAAATCAATGCAAAACGTTGCGCAAAAGGTGGTCGACGACGGAGTGCAGATCGGCCCAGTGGCCACCAAGTACAATGCCAAGATCGAGCCAAGTGGGCTGACAGTGTGACGGCAAATCGCTCGTGCATATGAGCGTGCGGCCCGAGGGACGGCAACCAAACAAGATTGGCTCGTCCATCGAGATCAGGCAGGGCTCTCAGGGCTCCACGGCTGGCATTGCAACGCCAGTGGCTGGAATTCGAGCCAATTGCACGGAAGAAACCCCGGTGGGGCTCACTGGAACAACGGAATGGTGGGTCCCTTAGGGCCATGGTGGGGTTCAACGCGGGCATCCCCTAGTCCAATGGTTGTTAGTTCCAGCCCGCCCCATGCGGAAGGCCAGCCTTGGCATCTCAACATCGAATTCACCTCTGCTGCCAAGGAAGGGCCGGGGATACGTGCCTTTCCTTCTTTTGACNGCAGCTCTCGCTCTGGCAGCTGGCAGGCAGCTCAGCNCTCGCTCGGACATTGTGTCATCATTTAAGCATTGATAGCCGACTTGCTTTGATTTGGAGGAGACGGCAGTAGCATGATGAAGATGGCACGGTATAGGATCGATTCCATGGTTGCTCTCGAAGTCTGGCTGCAATTCTTTGCAAGTTTCACCTCCATCTCCTGGTTCTCGTTGACCCGCTCTATCAGTATTTATAAGATCTTCAAGATGCATGAAAGTGACCCAGCTGATCGGAACCCATTGTTCGATTGCCATATCGCATGTGGATGTTGATGATCGACTGACAATTGGCATGTTGGTTGGAAGACCCCGCAGTGAGCACATGAAGATGGGTTAATTAGCCGCCGATTGTCCATTTTGGGGTAATTAGCTGGCGATGTGGCTGCGGTGCTGGTCCACACTTGGCATGCTAATGTGGCCTAATTATGGCAAAAAGATGAACGACCAAAATCACCATTCTGGGAAACTGGACGCAAGCACATCACGCGGGGTTGCTGTCCTATTTTTAATTTTGCCCACTTTGTTTCTCAACCAAATTAACCCACTTGCATCGGATCACACCTGTGAACTCCGGCCGCAGCTTGGGCGACCTGCCTGGAGCGTGACCGAGCCCATCGGGAAACCACCCGAAAATCACAGGGCCGAACAGCATGCAGCCGGCAACCGTGTGTTCGGCCCATCTACGATTCACAATGACTGTCCTGTCGGCATCATCCAAGACTTCCAACCTGAGTGGCATCCTACAAACTAACAAATTCATCATTGTTCCCCCTTGGTTTTAACCCATTTCGTCCCATTTCGTACCAGAAACACACAGACTGCTACCAGATATCCATATCGCTATCACCATCAACCGTTCAATGGCTTTCACGGCTAAAACAGAGAAAGGCCGACAACGGCGCCGACGGAATTTGTCAACAGAGCCCAGATACCACGCTGGGGCGAGAAACACCACATCGCTTCCAAACCCAAGTTGTCCGCACAAGCACTCTTCACGGTCTCGACTTCTTCAAACCAGACAAAAATTGATTCCTACCCCCTCTTTGCGAGAATTATCGACCTGCCTCATGCCTCACTCTCACGGTGCAGGATACGGGCATTTTCCTCCGAGTTCCGAACCAGGGTTGTTGCAGTGAGCGCGGGGTTAAACCCAAGACGGACCTTGACAAATCTCTGCTCTATGAGATTAGGGCTTCTGAATGCATCGTCGGAGCGCTGCCTGGACCTTTCTCTCTTCTTGGTGATTTAAATTTTAAAATTCCTCATCACAGAAATTGGGTCCTAGCAATGTGATATGAAGCTTCAGCTACTGCGCCATTCCTGGTTTTGACAAAATCCCAATCGATATCACACAATGTGAAAAGATTTTTGGTAGTTCACATCAATCCAGCTTTTTGTGCCTTGTAACAGTTGAGAATGGCTGATAGGTGATAGCGTGCGATGCGGGGGAAGATGACAGGGGTGGACGTATCACAACAGCCAGCCCTCCTACCGGATAGTGGGCGGGCAGCTGGTGGCGTTCATTGTTCTGCAGATGAAGAACACCGGTAGCTTTGCCATGCTTCCGCTTTTGCAGATCTTCATTCTGCCACTATCATTTATCCTATCTCGACGACCTCGGCTGTGCGTTGTTAAGAACTTTAATGGGCTGAATATAATATCTCCTCCCGGCGATATGATCATAGCCTTGGCTGAGGACAGGAGAGGAGCATGAACAACCCACCTAAACCGGGTTCAGAGAGGCCATCTTTGTCTTGCATCCCCTGCTTCTGTATCGCCAAGAACCATTCCCGAAAGCCAGCTGATCTGATCACAGAACGTTACCAGGGACAACATGACCGAAGCATAAACATATCTGAAGCTATCAACAATTCCTAGACCCAAAAAAAAGCACTGAGAAGTAGAACTCAGAATTCTCAAAGATCTCAAGATAACCTTTCCCTCTTTGGGCATGTCCATGATGGCCAAGACGATCTTGACACACTCCACTCTCCCCTGTGTCGCTAACACTCTACAAAAATCCATCTACAGGAGTTCTGTCATCGACCATTGGGGAAGGATTCTTCGGTTCATTTCTCCATTTTGATCTCTCTTGAGAACTTTCTTCACATTTTTCTCAACTCATCAGAGCATGACATCAATTCAACTCATCATGTTCTCGGCCTTCGCCCTCACTGTGGGTAGGGTTTCGTCGTGGCATTCGCGGACCCACAAAAATACAAGGGAGAGATGAGCCAATGCAGGTCGGTCACCGATAGCTCCCGTGACGGGGAACATGGGGGTGGATGTGCCCGTTGACAGATCATCCGTCCGTGAATCCTTCCTGCTATGCGCTATGCTAGGCTGGGTAGGGCGACGTGGAGCTCTCAAGAGCTAACCCACGGAGAATCCTCCGTGCACAAGGGAGGGCAAGAAAATGTGGAGGTTACCTACTCAGTTAGCTTACGTGATGTGTACAGGATCTTGAGATCACAAGCCAAATTAGCAATAATCACAATTTCACCAACTGATAACAAAGTAGTCACTTCTCGAGGCGAACTTTCGAGGGCCAACATAGCCTAACTTGGCATAACATGAAGCCATTGTTTTCCCCTATCAATAACACAAATCAGAACAGGAAACGGGAGCACGTGCAAGATGATTGGAAACATTTACACAGGTGTTCAACTCTGAGCAAACGGCTGAAAAAGGCCACCCGTTTTTTTTTGTTGTTGTTATTGTTGACAGTAACAGGCCCCATCGCTACCGATCCTACGCTAAGCATTTTGGCTCCTAGCCCAGCTAGCCATTCACAACTCGGAACGGCACTTTTTCTAGCAAGAAGCACATGGTGGGTTGATGGAGTCAGGTATTCGTGAGGGTGGGCAACTTGGCCACACCATCAGGCCAGGCGACCTCACTGGTCGCAGGGCTTTTTAGTCATGTGAGCAGCTTTGCCTCGGAGATGAATAAATCGGGCTCCAGTGCGGGAGGGAAATCCATCACGACAATAGTAAAACACCTCGAGATAGCAAATCACCGTTGAGTTTCCAGAGGGTCAAAAGGTTCACCTAGCACATGGCATGCCATCGCATGGCAGAGATGATGTCAGTCAAGGCCAGTAAAGACCATTCAGGTACCCTGGTGGCAGCCAACCGTTGCACTGCGCTATCGGGTCCTGTCGAATCAAAGTGCGTAGAAATGTGCTGAGCTGAAAAAGACAAGAAATGAAGTTATTCGCCCTTACTGTGTTTGGCAAACCACGCCTTGCCAGACTTCGTAGCGTGAGGCGAGAGCTCAACGGTTTCTGGACATGACGCTAACCTTCAAAGTTTGACTTTTATCAAACCTATGAAGTCATTTCGCATGACGCCAGTGATGATCCTATTGCTAGCGCAGAAAACTAGGCGTGCAAAACCGTTGGGCATCAAAAACGGGGCGGATTCATTACAATCAAGGCCAATTTACATCCAGTTATCTTTTGCCTTTTCTGGCGGTCAGGAAATTGAATGGTTGAGTTGATGAGCGAAGCTCTTCACTCCGGGCACGAGGAAACTCAAGGCGGGCGGGAAGGATTTCGCTCCCGAGTTTGAGAGCGTCCAATATGCAAGGGAAAGATAGAGAAACTGCAGAAAAAAAAAAAAAAAAA
>Ga0065720_1020503_pt1 | contig 14137 bp, 12 predicted proteins | sample Thericmetagenome_FD_59107 | JGI IMG/M metagenome (GOLD analysis project Ga0065720, IMG submission 59107) | Thermophilic microbial communities from the Joint Bioenergy Institute, California, USA of rice/straw/compost enrichment - eDNA_2 v2... | ecosystem: Engineered > Solid waste > Grass >... | reverse complement strand
GGGGTTGCCGAGTACGAGCGGCACCGGGAGCGCGGGGCGGATCTGCCGCCGCTACCGACGCTGTTCGTGGTGGTCGACGAGTTCGCCGAGCTGCTGCAGAACCACCCGGACTTCATTCATCTGTTCGACCGGATCTGCCGGGTGGGCCGCTCGCTGCGGGTGCACCTGTTGCTGGCCACCCAGTCGCTGAACACCGGCGGGGTGCGCATCGACAAGCTCGAACCGAACCTGACCTACCGGATCGCGTTGCGCACCACCAGTTCCGCCGAATCGAAGGCGGTCATCGGCACCCCGGAGGCTCAGTACATCTCCAACAAGGACAGCGGCGTGGGATTCCTGCGGGTCGGCATGGAGGATCCGGTCAAGTTCCGCGCGGTCTACACCGGCCTGCCCCACCGGCCCGGTCGCCCCGCCGACAGCGACGACGGTGAGGCCGGCCCGCGCCGGCGCACCCCCGGCCGGGTCCGCATCCGCCCGTTCACCACTGCCGCGATGCCCGACCCGGCGGGGCTGCCATGAGCACCGGGACCGAACCGCGGGTGCTGCGGGAGGTGGTGCTCGACCAGCTCGCCACCGGCGAGATCCACGCCTATCGAATGTGGTTGCCGCCGTTGACCGATCCGACGCCGGTCGACGAGCTGGTGGCGCGCGACGGGCAGCGGCGCCTACTGCGGTTCCCGCTCGGGATCATGGACGAGCCGCGCCGGCACCGCCAGGACGTGTGGGGTGTCGACGTGGCCGGTGCCGGTGGGAACATCGCCGTCGGCGGTGCGCCGCAGACCGGCAAGTCGACCTTCCTGCAGACGCTGATCGTGTCCGCCGCGGCCACCCACACGCCGCTCCAGGTCCAGTTCTACTGCGTCGATCTCGGCGGCGGCGGGCTGTTGTATCTCGAGGATCTGCCGCACGTCGGCGGGGTGGCCACCCGGACCGAGCCGGAGCGGGTGAACCGGTTGGTGGCCGAGGTGAAAGCCGTGCTGCGCCAGCGCGAGGAGATCTTCAAGGAACACCGCGTGGGTTCCATGGAGGCCTACCGGCGGCTGCGCGAGGATCCGAACCACCCGGCCTCGGCCGACCCGTTCGGCGACGTGTTCCTCGTCGTCGACGGCTGGCCGGCGTTCGTCGCCGAGTTCGGTGAGCTCGAACCGGTGATCCAGGACCTGGCGGGCCAGGGGCTGGCGTTCGGTGTGCACGTGGTCATCTCCACCCCACGCTGGACCGAGCTCAAGTCGCGGGTGCGCGACTACCTGGGCACCAAGGTCGAGTTCCGGCTCGGCGACGTCAACGAGACCCAGATCGACCGGATCACCCGCGACATCCCGGCCGACCGTCCCGGTCGCGCCGTCTCGCTGGAGAAGCACCACCTGATGATGGGGGTGCCGAGGTTGGACGGGGTGCACAGCGCGGCCGACCTGGTGCCGGCGATGGCCGCGGCCGTCGACCAACTCGCCGCCCGCCACACCGACCGGGCGCCGCAGGTGCGGATGCTGCCGGAGCGCGTCCACCTGCGAGAACTGGACCCGAACCCGCCGGGACCGGACGCCGGCTACCGCACCCGGTGGACGATTCCGCTCGGGCTGCGCGAGTCCGACCTGTCGGTGGCCCACAACCCGATGTACACCACGCCGCACCAGATCGTCTTCGGCGCACCGAAGTCCGGCAAGACGCGGATCGCCCACGCGATCGCCCAGGCGATCTGTGCCCGCAACAGTCCGCAGCAGGTGCGGTTCATGCTCGCCGACTTCCGCTCCGGGCTGCTCGACGCGGTGCCGCCGAGTCACCTGCTCGACGCGGGGGCGATCAACCGCAACGTCGCCAGCCTCGAGCAGGCGATCAAGGCGTTGGCGATCAACCTCGAGAAGCGGCTCCCGCCACCGGATCTCACGCCGGCGCAACTGCGGTCGCGGTCGTGGTGGCGAGGTCCGGACGTGGTGCTGCTCGTCGACGACTGGCACATGATCGTGGCGGCAAGTGGTTTGGGCTCGCCGATGGCGCCGCTGGCGCCGCTGCTGCCCGCCGCCACCGACATCGGCCTGCACATCGTCGTGACCTGCCAGATGAGCTATGCGCACCGCGCCACCATGGACAAGTTCGTCGGGCCGCTGTTCGGCGCGGGCTCGCCGACGATGTTCTTGTCCGGGGAGAAGAACGACTACCCGTCCCGGGAGGTGCTGGTCAAGAAGCGGCCTCCGGGGCAGGCGTTCCTGGTTTCGCCAGAGGGGAAGGAGGTGATCCAGGCCGCCTACGTCGATCCGCCCGAAGAAGATGTGTCGGCACCGCCGCCGGAGGGTGGTTAGTATCGAGGAACCGCGCCGCCAGCAACGCGGTACCGGGGGTTCGGAAATGTCGTCTGGGGGGCGCTGTATTGACGTTCAAGCTAAATCCTGTTCGGGGCAACCCCGCCGTTCATCCGAATTTCCGATTCGTCCAAAGGAGTGACCGCAAATGCAGCTGTTGACCCACTGCCCAGCCACGGTCGGCATCGGATCACAGGTCGCCGCAAACGGTGCTCGCGGGCTGGCCGCGGGCAGCGTGGCGGCCGCTGAGGTGACCGCGCTGATGCCCGCCGGTGCCGACGAGGTCTCGGCGCTGGCCGCTGTCGCGTTTGCCAAGGAGGGCGCCGAGATGCTCGCGGTGAACGCCTTCGCCCAGGAGGAGCTGACCCGGGCCGGTGCGGCGGTCATCGAGGCCGCCGGCGTCTACCAGGCCGTCGACGCCGCCAACGCGGGCATGCTGGCCTAGCCGCGGCGGACCGACCGGGTGACCCGGGGAACTCGACGAGATGATCTGGCACGCACTGCCACCGGAGGTCAACACCGGGCGGCTGATGGCCGGCGCCGGCCCGGCGCCGATGCTGCAGGCCGCCGCCGGTTGGGAGGCGCTGGCGATCTCGCTGGAGACCCAGGCCGACGAACTCGCGGCCGGGATGGTCGCGCTGGCCTCCAACTGGACCGGTGCCGCCGGTGAGCGGGCCGTCGCGGCGTTCGCCACCGCGGTGGCCTGGCTGCGGACCGTCTCGGCGCAGTGCCACAAGCGGTCGGCGCAGGCGGCCGCGCAGGCCGCCGCCTACAGCAAGGCGATGGCGACCACCCCGCCGCTGGCCGAGATCGAGCAGAACCACGTCACCCGGGCGGTGCTGTACGCGACGAACTTCCTCGGCATCAACACGATTCCGATCGGGATCAACGAGTTCGACTACTTCGTCCGGATGTGGAATCAGGCCGCCGGCACGATGGACCTCTACCAGGCCGAGACGGCGATGAACATCGTGTTCGAGCCGATCATGCCGCTGACGCCGCTCACCGTACCGGGCCTCGCGCAGGGCGCGGCCGCCCAGGCGATGGGGGAGGCGGCCGCCGCGGCGCCGGCCACCGCGCTGCGCAACCTCGTCTTCACCCAGGTCTCCGCACAGGCAGCGGTGGGCACGGTGGTGATGCAGGCCGAGCGGGCGGCCTCGCAGGGGCACCGGGGCGCCCAGAGCGCGGAAACCCGCGCCCGCCAGGCCGAGGCGACCCAGCAGGGGACGCAGCTCGGCACCCAGATGGTCGGGCAGGTGGTGTCGGGCGTCGCCCAGCTGCCACAGCAGGCCACCCAGCTGATCAACCAGTCGGTCCAGCAGCTGACCCAGCCGCTGCAGCAGGTGTCCTCGATCTTCGGCCGGCTCGGCGCATTCGGTGGCGAACGGGCGCAGCTCGGGTTGCTGGGCGCGAGCCCGTTCTCCAACCACCCGCTCGCCGGGGGCAGCGGCCCGGCCGCCGGGGCCGGGTTGGTGCGGGCGGCGTCGATCCCGGGTGCCGGCGGAACCGGACCGACGACGGCGCTCGTCGCGGACCTGCTGGGAGGCAGGGGAACCGAGGGATCGAAGGCGGTGCCGGTCGGAGCGATGACGGCCGCGACCGGCGCCGGCCGGGCACCGGTCGGGCCGGGAGCACCGGTGGGAATCACCGGACAACGCGTGACCGGCGGGGGGAACAAGGCGGGCCTGAAGGTCCCCGCACCGCTGCGCCACGACCTGTCCGAGGACGACGACGACTGGTAGTCGCGTCGCGTGGACTTGCGGGCCTTGGGGGCCGGCAGGACTCGTCATCGCATGGCGAGGGCAGAGGAAGAACAACGGGAGGGAGAGGACAAGACCATGGCGCTGAGTGCTGAAGTCGCGGCCCTTGCCAAGGAGGCGGGGAACTTCGAACGCATCGCGACCGAACTGAAGGCATTGATCGGCTATGTGGAGAACACCGCGGCGTCGCTCGGGATGAACATGTCCAGCAGCGGGGCGGGAACCTCCGCGCAACAGGCGCTGCAACGGTTCCACGAGGCGGCGATGCGCCAGAAGCAGCAGCTCGACGAGATCTCGGCCAACATCCACAACGCGGGTGTGCAGTACACCACGACCGACGACGACCAGGCCGGCGCGCTCGCCTCGTCGATGAACCTGGGCTTCTGAGCCGCCGACGACCGACCGGACAAACAAAGGGGGATTTCGATGTCGGACAACATCGTCTACAACTTCGCCGGAATCGAGGGTGATTCGGGTGACATCCAGGGCGTCGTGCGGGCGACCGCGCAACTGCTGAGCGAAGGTGAGCAGTCGCTGGCCGCGCTTGCCGCGGTGTGGGGCGGGACGAGTTCGGAGACCTACCAGAGCCTCCAGCAGCGTTGGAACAGCAACGAGGCCGAGCTCATCGCCGCGCTCGAGGACCTGGGCCACAAGATCGCCGAGGCCGGGGTCTCGATGGCCCGGACCGAGGCGATGGTCACCAACACCTTCAGCGCCTGACCCGATCGAACACGCCGGTGGGCGAGCGATTCGGGGCTGTTGCCCGGCTCGCCCACCGCGTGCTCACCGCGCACCGCTACCCGAGGGGAGAAAGATGTCGGCCGATTACGACCGGCTGTTCAGGGCCGACGACGCCGAGCGGACGGAGGACCACACCGTGCTCGTGGACCGCGAGACGGTGCTCGCGGCGACCTCCGGCGCGCCGCCGCCCGACGGGGCGGACGACCTCGCGAAGTCGCCGACCGTGCCGGTCGCCACCACGACCGCCCCGGCCGCATCCGTGCATCCCGTGCCGCAGAACGAGGTCACCACACAGCTGCCCGTCACCGACCCGAAAATGCCGCCACCGCCGCCGAATCCACTGCTGCGGGTGCCGCAGACCGCCGCGGTGCCGGACGGGCCGCGGTTCGAGGCGCCGCCGGCCCACCCGATGGCGACCACGCTGCCCCCGCCGATGCCGACGGCTGTGCCGGCGCCCGCGCCGCACTTCGCCGATCCGGGTGTGGAGCGCAACGGCTGGCACCCCGCGCCGCCGGCTGCGGCACCCGCGGCGGCCGCGATCGGAGAACACCGGGCGATCGACGCGCTGTCGCACGTCGGGGTGAAATCCGCGGTCAAGATGCCGTCCCAGCGCGGTTGGCGGCACTGGCTGTATCTGCTGACCCGGATCAACCTCGGCCTGTCCCCGGACGAGCACTACGAGCTCGAACTGCACACCCGCATCCGGCGGAACGCCCGGGACTCCTACCAGATCGGGGTGTTCGGGCTCAAGGGCGGTGTGGGCAAGACCGCCGTCACCGTCGCCCTCGGGTCGGCGCTGAGTTCCATTCGCGGCGATCGGATTCTGGCCGTCGACGCCGACCCGGACGGCGGTAACCTCGCCGATCGGGCGGGACGCCAGTCGGCCGCCACCATCGCGGATCTGCTCGCCGACAAGCAGTTGGCGCGCTACAACGACATCCGGGCCTACACCAGCATGAACGCCGCGAACCTCGAGGTGCTCGCCGGCGAGGAGTACAGCGGCGCGCGGCGGGAGTTCAACGCCGAGGACTGGAACAGCGCGACGCACATCGTGTCGCGCTACTACAACCTGGTGCTCGCCGACTGCGGATCGGGCCTGTTCGAATCCGCCGCCCGCGGGGTGCTGTCCACGGTGTCGGGCATGGTGATCGTCGCCAGCGCCTCGATCGACGGGGCCCGGCAGGCCGCGGTCACGATGGACTGGCTGCGCCAGAACGGGTACCAGGACCTGCTCAGCCGCGCCTGCGTGGTGATCAACCAGGTGGTCCCGGGTCGGCCGAACATCGACGTGAAGGACCTGGTGCAGCAGTTCGAGCGGCATGTCGCGCCTGGGCGGGTGGTCGTGCTGCCGTGGGACAAGCACATCGCCGCCGGCACCGAGCTCCAATGGGATCTGCTCGGGAAGACCTTCCGGCGCCGGATCGTCGAGCTCGCCGCGGCGCTGTCGGACGACTTCGACAGGCTCGAACGACGGTGACCGCGCCGGCCGCCGCCCCGGAGGCGCCGAGCGTCACGCCCGGACGCCCGGCGACCACGCGGGTCACCATCCTGACCGGTCGCCGGATGACCGACCTGGTGTTGCCCGCGACGGCTCCGATCGAGACCTACATCGACGAAACCGTCTCGGTACTGGCCGAGGTGCTCGACGGCACCCCGGCCGACGTGCTCGGCGGCATCGACTTCAAGGCACAGGGTGTCTGGGCGTTCGCCCGCCCCGGGGCGCCGCCGCTGAAGTCCGACGAATCACTCGACGACGCCGGTGTGGTCGACGGTGCGCTACTGACCCTCGTGTTGGTGAGCCGCACCGAGCGGTACCGGCCGCTGGTCGAGGACGTCATCGACGCGATCGCAGTGCTCGACGAGAGCCCGCGGTTCGACCGGGCCGCGCTGCACCGCTTCGTCGCCGTGGTGATCCCGTTGGTGGCGGCGGTGGTCGCAGCGGTGGCGTTGGTGGCCTGGCCGTACAGCGGCCGGGCCTGGTGGTGGGCCATCGGCCTGTGCGTGCTGGGGCTGGGGCTGCTCGGCGGCGGTGTGCTCGCCCGGCTGCGCTACGGCGATGTCGGGTTGGCCGAGAGCCTGCTGCTGGCGTCGGTTGCACCACTGGCATGTGGTGCCGCGCTGGCGGTTCCGCTGCCGCGCGGAACCGACCGGCTCGGTGCGCCGCAGCTCGCGGCCGCCGGGTTCGTGGTGTTGCTGATCGCGGTTGCCGGCCGCGGCGGGCCACGCCGACGCGCCGAGCTCGCCTCGTTCGCCGCGGTCACCGCGTTGGGGGTGACCGCCGCGGCGATCGCCTACGGCTATGGCTGGCAGTACTGGGTTCCGTCCGGAGCCATCGCCTTCGGGCTGGTCGTGGTGACCAACGCGGCCAAGCTCACCGTCGCGGTGGCCCGGATCGCGCTGCCGCCGATCCCCGCACCCGGCGAGACGGTCTCCAACGAGGAGCTGCTCGATCCCGTTGCCACGCCGGAACTCGACGACCAGGAGACCTCGACCTGGCAGGCGATCCTGGCGTCGGTGCCGGAATCGGCCCAGCGCCTGCAGGATCGCAGCGATCTGGCCAAGCAGCTGCTGATCGGATTCGTCGCCGCCGGTGCCCTGGTGCTCGCGGCCGGCGCGATCACTGTGGTGGTTCCGGGGCACTTCTTCGTGCACAGCCTGATCGTCGCCGGTCTGGTCACGGTGACCTGTGGGTTCCGCTCCCGGCTGTACGCCGAACGGTGGTGTGCCTGGGCGTTGTTAGCCGCTGCGGTCGCGGTTCCGACCGGTGTCACCGTGCGGTTGTGCCTGTGGTATCCGCAGCTGGCGGGTCTCCTGCTGGCCGGCTACGTCGCGGTCGCCGCGGTGGTGTTGATCGTGATCGGGGCGACCCGGCGGGTGCGTCGCATCTCGCCGGTGACCAAGCGGATGCTCGAACTGCTCGACGGTGCAGCCATCGCGGCGACCGTCCCGATGCTGTTGTGGATCGCCAGTGTGTACGACCTGCTGCGGAATCTGCGGTTCTGACCGACGGAGACGGCGATGATGGAACGGGACTTCGACGACGACCTCACCGACGACCTGTCGGGTGACAGTCTTGCCGCGGCACTGGATTTCTCCGCGCCGGAACCGGACGCCGATGAACTCGCCGCGATGCACGAGCTGCTCGACGGCGAGTTCGCGACGGTGACGAACCCGCCGGGGACGATCACCGTCATCGCGGCGATGGACGGGTCGGTGCGGTACATGGAACTCGCGTCGAGCCTGACCGGGATGACCGAGGCCGAGCTCGCGCAGGAACTGCTCGCCGTCGCCCGTGTCGCCATGATCAAGGGGCGGGCCGGGCAGTACGAGATGCTGTTCGAGGGGATGTCGGCGGAGCAGGAGCCGGCGATGATCCGGGATTTCCTGCAACACACGCTGGGGTTGCCCACCCCTGAGCAGGCCGCCGAGGCGGAGGCGGCGATGGTGAGGCGCTATGTCTGAGCGCCGTTCCGAGAAGCACCGGGAGCGCACCGGAGGCGGGTGATGAGTGACGGGGATCTGTGGGTCGATCCGGATCAGTTGTACTGGACGCCGGCGGACGTCACGGTGCCCGGCGTGCCGGCGGTGACGCCCGGCGCCGATCCGATGAGCCAGTTGATCGCGGCGGTGATGCCGACGATCGCCGATGAGGTGACCCGGCGGGTGGCCGAGAACCGGGCCCGTGAGGAACGATTCGCCGACAACCTCGCCGCAGCCAGGGCCGCCTACCAGGACAGCGACGCGGAGAGCGGACAGCATCTGCAGACCGCCGCCGAGACATTCGACGCCCCCGGTTACACCCCGCCGGCCCCGCCCGGAGGAGCCGCGGATCCTGCCGCCGGGGCGCAGCTCAACCAGCTCAGCCAGCTGATGGGGATGTCCATGCAGATCGCCCAGCAGGCCGCCCAGATCCCGATGTCGCTGATCGGGATGGCGGCGGCGGCGCCGCAGGGCATCATGCAGGGCCTCCAGGGCGCGGTGCAGCAGGTCGGCGCGCTCGCCGAGATGGACGCCGCCGCGGAGGCGGCGCCGGCCGAACCCGTCGAGGCGGCCGAGGGGATGGTCGAAATCGAACCTGCGGAGCGGGAATCCGCCGATGCGACCGCCGGCCAGGGGGCGGGGGAACGGGCCCCCGCCCCACCGGCGGAGGACCGTGAGCCCGCCCGCGAGCCCGTCGAGGAACGACGCGTGCCGGCGCAGACCAGACCCGCGCAGTCGGCGTCCGTGGAGGGTCTGTGATGACTCGGATGCCGCAGACGGGTGGTTTCTGGGCTCCGGATCCACCGGGGGCGTGCTCGAAGCCGCCCGGGGTCATGGTGACGGTTGCCGGGCGGTTGCGGGCTGATGCCGGCGAGTCGGTGCCCTTGGGGGCGCTGTGACTGGACGTTTCGAGGGTGCGGTGCAGGGTGCTGGACAACACTGTGGGGACCAGCGTCGGGCATGTGGGGAGGGTCGCTGATGAGTCAGATGCCGCCGCCGGAGGGTTCCTGGGTTCCGGGGCCGTTGGGGTCATGGCCGCAACCGGCCACGGTGCAGTGGCCTCCGCCGCGACCGCCCAGGCGTGGTGGGGCGTTGAAGTGGGTGCTCGGTGCGGTGGCGTTGCTGGCGGTGATCGGACTGACGGTTGTGGTGACCCTGGCGGTGGTCGGACGGGGTGGAGGTTCGTCGGAAGAGGCTGCCGGCGGCGGGGATTCGGATATCGCAAGCGCCAATGACACGGGTCCCGTGTCGGTTATCACGGACGATCCGTCATGTGACTCAGCGATGCCGATCATGGCCTTGCGTGCATACCAGCAGCGAAATGGGTGGGATCGCCGTGATCCATCGATTCCAGCGACGAGCTGGACGCCCGAGATACGTGCTCAGTATGACGCTGTTGCGGATATTCTGCTCAAGACATCCGATATGTTAGCAACTGTCGCTACGTTAACACCACATCGAGTTATGCGTGAACTCTATGAGCAGACAATCGCCTACTCGCGGGCCTATGTGGATGCGATTCCCACGTATGTTCCCGCCGACAACAACCTTGTGCTCGTGGCAATCGCTGCGGGTGGCGCGATAAATGAAATCTGCGCTGCAATTTCGCTCGGCTCAGCGGAATCGCGGTCGCAACTTGTTCTCGAGACCGTTAGCGCACCGCGATATCGACAGAAAATTGATGTTCAATCACCGCAAATGTTCTTAGCTGATGGCGATTCCGTCTGCGGTGAGTGGAGCCAGGCTTGGTCTACGTTTCAAGACGAGACGGCTGAGTGGAGGCGCACGAATCCAAACATCCCGGAATCCGAGTGGTCGTCTCGCCAGCGGAGCTTGAACAAAGAGGTTGCGCCGATAATGATGCGGTTTGCTGACCAGATGCAAGCGATCGCTGCCCAAAGTAGTAACGACATATTTCGCGATTTCGGAAATCTAGCGGCCCAGTATCGCCGAGCGTATGTCAGGGCGCTTCCGAGTTACAGTCCCACGGATCGGCATCTGGCTGCCACATCGCAGCGGTTGTCCGGCGTGATTGAAGCGGCATGTCGAGCGTCTGCGCGCTAATTCAGGCCTGATGCCATTGGCGTAGGAGAGATGTATGGCGATTGGGCCGAATGATTCAGAATTTGGAGCCCGTGCCGTTTCTGGACGCGCGTGGGTTCACCTGAATGAGGACGAGTTCGCCTTCGCGCGTACTGAGTTTGAACAGTTGGCGAACAAATTAAGGCATGTCGTGAGTTTGAAGTCGCGAAAACTCATGATGAGTCTTGCGGATTGCTGGCAAGGTGAAAGTTGTGAGGCGGCGATCCGTGAAGCCGGCTCGATAGTAAGCGACCATGAGATTAATGGTGATTTGGCCGCCACCGTCGCCAGGAAACTCGGCGAGATAGAGGATGCGATCGTGAGGCTCAAGATGCGCGTGAACAACGTCGCTGCTGATCTGCAGCGTGCATGCGAGGGCATACTCGGTGAGCCAATTGCTAAGGGGCGCCCTGACACGAGATGGGAGCGTGTGGGGCATTTGGTAAAGCGGGCATATATAGAGAACTCAATTGCTGTAGCGCGCGCAGCTGAAGAGCTGGCAGACCACCTAGGTGTATCGATTCTGGATCGTGGTGGGGCTGGTGAGCTACCTATAAATTCGGATGTCAACTCTGATAGTCAAGACGAAGCAATAACGTTTACAGACAGCCTTTTGCCATTGCACTCTCCCAATTCGAAAAGATCATTCGAGGACCACGGGCCATTACTTGGAGGCGACTTTTCTCCCCCGTTTCCGTTCGGAGTAGATGCTGGGTGGAATCGAGATCGAGGGCCTTTTCTCGAGGAAGCGGGAGACGATGGATCGTCACTGCCGAATCCGTCTTCAGGGAGTGATTTATCGGGTGCGATAACGATCGATGGTGCGTCACTGAGGGCCGGAACTGCGCCTGTTTTGGGTATGTCTGGCCTTGTGGTCCGTCAGGTTCCTGTCGACGGTCGTGCACCAGGGGCGCCCCTTGGATCGTGGGACAACTTGAATGCCAACTATCTTCAGGCAACCGATGTGGCTGGCAGGGGAAGCGAAGCGGCGGCTTCCGCCATTGAAGGAACGGCCAGGAATACAAATCCTCTACCGGCACCGACGATCTCCCTCACCGGTACTGTATCGCCGCCTGGTGAGGACCTGTTGGGTGCTGGTCACGACGTGTCTCCAGCGATCACCACTGGAACGCCATTTGCGATAGGTCCGTCAGCCTCACCGGTCAGCATGGTGTCTCCAGCCGGGCCTGGCGTCAGCACGACACCCGTGCCGCCCGCGGTGCCGCTCGGTCCACCTTCGGCGCCACCGCCAGCTGCTTCGGGGCCCATGAATGCGTCACCGGGGTTGACAGTTGCGCCGGCCACCGCCTCCGGGGGGTCACACAGTGCGGCAGGCCCCGCTCCGGCGCCGGTACCGATCACGGCCGCACGTGCCGAGCGTGACGCGATCGCGTTGGCGGCAACGGCGAACGCGTTGCGGCGGAAGAACGGCGGAAATGACCCAGTCCGGCTGGCGCGGCAAATCGCTGCTGCGCTGAACGCTCCGCCGTCCATCCCCGACATGGCCTGGGCGTTCATGTGGGCCACCGGTGTCACGACCGACAACCGGATCGTTGTGGCCAACACCTATGGGCTGGCCTATATCCCTGACGGAGTGAATCTGCCTGACCAGGTCTGCATGGTCACCGCCGATGAGGTGATTCCGCCAGGCGAGCGTGCGCGGTGGGTCGCCCACCCCTTTCTGGCGCTTCAGGGTTGGGCCGAGTTCCACGACACGCGTTTGAAAGCCGTCATCGGAACCGCGGAACAGCTCACCGGGATCGATCCGGGCGTGGCGAAGGTCATTATCGACCCGGCCGATATTCCGCAGGACGGGACCATGCGTGGTCGTTGTCGCCTGGAGGTCATCGCTTCGCAGGCCGCCGCGCAACTGCGTGCAACCGCTGACCAGGCGTTGGGTGAACTGTTGCCTCCGGCACCGGTCGACAACGTCGCGGCGGCGGACCTCGGTCAGCAGTTGTGGTTCGAAATGCTCAAACCGCTGATGCGCAGCGGTGCCGATCGGGAGTCCGCGCACCTGGAGGCGTTCGTGGGCTATGCCGAACACCAACAGCAGTCGGCCTTGCACCGCGCGCATGCGGTCGCCGATGTGTCGGCGTTGCGGGCAGCAATTGCGGATTGGGTGTACTGGCAGCACGTGAGTGTGTTGGCCGCCGACGGGTTGGCGCAGTTGCGGTAGCTGCGACTCCGATGGTTAGGGGGGCGTTGATGAGTCAGATTCCGCCGATGGGAAGTCCGTTTCCGACGGGTACCCAGTGGACTCCGGGTTGGCCCTGGCAGTGGCCTCCGCCACAGTCGCCCAAGCGTGGTTGGGCGTTGAAGTGGGTGCTGGGTGTGGTGGCGTTGCTGGCGGTGATCGGACTGACGGTTGCGGTGACCCTCGTGGTGACCGGGCGGGGCGGAGGTTCCTCGGGGGCGGAAGCGACTGCCGGCGACGGGGATTCGGATATCGCAAGCGCCAATGACACAGGGCCGGTGTCAATCATCACGGACGATCCGTCGTGTGCGGCACTGACAGCGATCGTGGAATTCAGCGCATTACAGCAGCGGAATGGCTGGGAGCACAGGGATCCGTCAATCGCGGCAAGTGAGTGGACGCCGGAGGTACGGGCTCAGCACGAAGCTGTTGCGCAATCGTTTCGGTCAACGTCGGACATGCTACTTCCTGTAGCAAAAACTACCCCTCACCGTGTGATGCGAGAACTCATTGAGCAAGTGGTTGCCTACTCGCGTGCGTACGCGGATGCGATTCCAAACTATGTTCCGGCGAACAATGATCTTGCGCTGACCGCAATCCTAGCCGGTGATGCAATAGACGGGATTTGCACCACTATCTGGTTCGATACTGTGCGGAGGCACTTATCAGCTGCCAAGCCTTCAGTCGATATGCCACTGGAGACAGCGTCGGGCGACGGTGATTCACCGGTGATGTTCCTCTCGAAGGGGGATTCGGTATGCGAGGAGTGGTTGGACACCTGGAGCGCCTATAACGCGGATACGGAAAAATGGCGGGACACAGATCCCGGAATCCCACGTTCGCAATGGTCCGCTGAGCAGTTGGAACTAAATAACGAGGTCGCACCAATCATGCTTGAATCGGTTAATCGAATTCGGGACATTGCAAGAAAGTCAAAGAATGGCTTCCTTCGAGACTTTCTACACCTGGCAGCGCTGTACCGCGAGATGTATGTGGAGGCAATCTCTTCATATCTTCCGCAAGATAAATATCTGAATGCTGTATCGGTTCGGTTGACGGGTATGGTAGCGGTGGCGTGCCGTGCGGCATCCGGCCAATAATGAACGCGCGTATCTCTGTATTTTGACGAGAGGCTGCTTCGATCGGTGCGCCAGGAACCCCGTGGTCGCGCGCGGTCATCGTGGATCGGTGTGCAGGCTTGCGCGGTCGGCGACTTCCCCGCTCACCGCGGCCCGTCGACCTCATAGGCCCCATCCTCACTGCGGATGAGCACCTGCACCTGCCGTTCGGCTCCGTCGATGTCGACCTGGCAGGTGAATTCGGTGCCCGGCACCACCGGCGGGTTCACGCCGCCGTTGCAGCTGACCGTCTCGACCTCGTTCGCCCCGTACCCGTAGGCGGGATCGCCGAGGATGAGCGCCACGCCCTCCTGGACCTGCTGCACGTCGAGCACGGGCACGGGTGGCGGCTGCTCGGCGGTGCGGGCCAGATACCGATCGAGGTAGCCGAACCGCCACAGTGCCACGCCGCCTCCGGCGCCGGCGAGCACGACCACCGCGAGCGCGGCGGCGATCCACCGT
>Ga0065720_1020502_pt1 | contig 14138 bp, 12 predicted proteins | sample Thericmetagenome_FD_59107 | JGI IMG/M metagenome (GOLD analysis project Ga0065720, IMG submission 59107) | Thermophilic microbial communities from the Joint Bioenergy Institute, California, USA of rice/straw/compost enrichment - eDNA_2 v2... | ecosystem: Engineered > Solid waste > Grass >... | reverse complement strand
AAAAAAAAAAAAAAAAAAAAAAAAAGAGAAGCTTTTCTCCAATAGGAAGGCTTCCAGACGTCTAAGCCAAGAGACCTAATTTGAGCACCTAGCCATGTGTTCGTTGGCCAGATCTTCCCGAGGAGCGGAACTGTTCCCTTAAGAACATCCATGACTAATCATGGTGATGCTTCACGAATAAAGGGAACAGAAAACAACAGCAGCGTAGCATATTCTAAGGTTCCTTACGTAAGTCCGGGTAGAGATGTCATGCAGTGGAACGAGAAACCGACGGTGAAAAACCGAGAGAGTGTGGTGATGTGTCGGTCACGGGTTTTTTACCCGAATTTTTGATTCGGTTTTGCCTGGAGAATCCGCGGTCATGGAGACGCAGCACGCATCGCAAATTGCAAGACATGCGTGCCTTCAGGCCGCGTCCAGCTGTCTGGTTGCACCTGCGTTAGCGTTGCCAGTGGGCTGGGTTGGGGTTGGGAACGAGACAGCAGCAAGCAGTAGTGGCTGGCACATGGCAGTGCCGGACATCGATGGATTGGCACGGTCGGGGAACGGTGTGTGGGGCATGAGCGGACTGTGGTGGGTCGTAGTGGACCCCTGCATGGGTGGATCGATGGATGACTAGACCAATGACAGCACGGAACGCGCTTCCCAGGACGGGTGCAGGCGGGCTCTGGGCGGCCAATGGAAATGCAGGAAGTGACCACGGGTCCCACTAGACCCCACTGCACAAACAAGATGGCCACTCTTAATCGGGACCGCCCTTTGCGTCAGAGACGGCTTGGCCGCTGGTGAGCTTCGACCGAAACATCTCTCTTTTGCACTTCACAGTTTCTTATCTCGATTTTATCTCCGTTTTATCTCTCCTCGATTACATCTTCCAAATGATCCTCTAGGCCCTACACCCCAGCACAATCCGTCTCTGCTGTGTCTTGTCTGCTGCTGTGACGTTTGTGTCTGTCTGCATCGCATTCCAATCGCCCGCAGGGCCTGCCTTTTTTTTTGATCAGGTGATTTGGGAAGATTCCCATATCCCGTATTTTTTTTTGCCTTTTTTTTTTCTTTGGTTTCATTATTTTTTGAGATTCCCAGCGTAGGTTTTCGGGTTCAGGTTCCAGCACGCAGTGACAGCACGGAGAGATAGTGCAGGTGGGGAGCACACGATCTCCCATTTTATCATCTCGATCTCTCTCGATCTCCCCACAGCCCAGGCTCGCCAGCTTTGCCGTCTAACTAGCCAGGTGTCGTGGAACACGCCCAGACCTGGCCAGCGGTCGCCCTATCGAGTCGCATTGACGGGACAGGGCACGTTGAAACAAGACCAAAAACGGCCAGAAGAGAGCACGCTCGGTCAGCCAGTCGACCGACCACGTTGTCTAGTCCTGCACTCTGACCGAACCGACTTTCTGGACGCAGCCACAGCCACGACTGCGACCTTGCACAACACATCTCTACTAATTCGAACCTCAGCGCGAGCCTGTCGACGAGCTGCACGAACCTCGAACCTCGAAGACCATACAGCGCGTCGCGCCCGATGTTGGCTCCATGTCTAACCCGCCATTGTCTGACGATGCTGCATCCGCTGCAGGGGTGAGCGATTCCCACGCTCTCACTCGTCCTGCTGCCTACGACGATGCTGCCGCGCTCCAGATCGAAGCCGGCCAGGTACCACAAGAGCCACAGCCACAAAGACAATCACAGACACAAGCACAACCCCAACCACAAGAGCACCAACCGCCACACACCCCAGAGCCCATCAAATATACCCGGGGTCCTACCCTCCAGCGGCCTTCTGGTCCATCCCTGCTGACCCAGGCTCTTGCAACAGCGCGCGGCATCCCGAGAGACAAGCAAATTTCCGCCTCCTCTTCCTCCCAGCCCACGTCGCAGGATAAGGACAACGAAGGCCGACATGAGTCGTCGACACCGCGTTCATCCCCTCGCAAGACGACCATGCATGGAAGACTCGATCTCGGCGAGGTCAACTCCAGGCTCCTCAACGGCGAACACCGCGATAGGGAAAGAGACGGACGTCCACCCCAGCCTGCTCGACCGCTGCCCGAAAAGGTATGGTCGATCGGAGCTGGCGACGCCGGCATCGGCGAGGACGGCAAGGTGGAAAAGTCAATTTCCGAGGTCCTTGCCGGTGTTGAGCCCAACAATCGCAGTCGCAAAGCCAGCCACAGTCTCCGCTTTTTCAAGGAGGGTCTTCCGGACGAGCAGCGGCCAAAGAAGAAGGAGCACAAATCGGAAAAGCTGCAGGAGATCCAGGAGCGGTCTGTCGACGAGAAGCTGAAAAGCGGCGGTGACAATGGCACTGGCTCCCATATCAGGTCACAGGCTGCTTTTCCGTCTTCATCCGAAAAGGGGATCGGTCGCGACATCCCTCCTGAGGACCAAGCTGTCAAAAAGCCGGAAGGCGATAACGTTGTGTCGGTGGTGGGCTCGCCCCCGTCGAGCCCCGGCGCCGGCGACAGCGAAGAGGGACAAGAGTCAGGAGAGGAGCAGATCTCTTCTGCCGTGTTTGTGCCGCACAAGGACCCCGAGGAGCAGCCGGAAGACCATGCGGCAACGCCCCGGCCGACGCCTTCGAGGCGACACTCACGGCACGATGACTACCATCCGTGGCTCGTCAAGGCAGACGAGCCCGAGCCGGATGAAGAAGAACTTGAGGAAGAACGTGGAGAAGATGAGCATGAGCCAGCGCAAGAGCACAAGGACAAGGACAAGCACAAGCACAAGCACAAGCAGAGAAGGATCAAATCTGATGCTGCCGATGGTTGTCCCACTGTAGCTCCCGAGGTAGCTCTCAGGCAGGTTGATCAACCCACGCCCACGCCCACACCTGCCCCCCATGATGATGATGATGATGATGATGATGATCATGATCATGATCATGATGATGTTGATGATGAAAGTGAACAATCGGCGCGTGCCCAATCCTCGTCCTCTTCCGCCCCGTACCATGAAGAAGCTGCGTACGACCATTACTATAATGCGCCCCGGCAGCCGCTGGAGGCGATTGAGTTGATTCCCTACAAGCACCAAGTGGGAGGTCACACCACGCTGTGGCGTTTCTCCAAGCGTGCCGTCTGCAAGCAGTTGAACAATCGCGAAAATGAGTTTTACGAAAAGATTGAAAAGTACCATCGCGATCTGTTGCGCTTTCTGCCGAGGTAGGCTTTTATTTTTATTTTTTTTTTTCCCTTCTCCCCCACCCCTCCCTAATCTTTCTTTTTTTTTTTCGGTTTTTCTCTACGTTATGTTACCATACTAACGTTTCCAGATACATTGGCGTACTCAACGTCACATTTCAGAAGCAGCCGCGGCGCAAGTCGACCAAGCGCGAGGATGCGGGCGAGCCGCAGGCCGAGTCACAGGCCGGCGCCGCCGAGACGTCTCAGGACGGGCAGCCGCGCATGGTCAGCCAGTCGATGCAGTCCACGGCCGGCCAGATCCCGACGGTCACCTTCGTCGACAATCGCCACATCCTACCTCGCAACTTGTTGCAGCCGAGTCTCCCTCCGCTCGCCGGCCGCTTTAGAAGTGCGTCCGAGTCAGTGCAGGGCGCCACGTCTGGTAACGACAGCAGCCAGGGCTCTGCCGCCGCGATCCAGGACGAGTCTTCCCGGACAGGACAGCAGGAGCGTCCCAACAGCTGGGGTGCTACGACGGTGAACAAGAAGCTACGGAATGAGGTCTTCAACGATGCTTTCCTCAAGCAACCCATCGCCATCCACCGCCACCGCAAGGGCCACCACCGTCCCTTCCCGCGGCCGCGGCCGGTTGTTGGCTCCGAGGGTGCCGGCACGCCTGTGTCTGCTGCTAACGGCATTGACGTCCCGTTACCTAAGAGCGCCATCGACCTTGCCCACGCAGACAGGTATGCGGCTGACGACGAGCTGGGGCCGAGGGATATCACCGGTACTAGTGCGCCAGAGCCCGAGATCCTGGGCGACACGTCGCCGGCGCAGAGGAAGAAGAAACGGCGGTATTCGGGGTCAGGGCTAAGGAGGAAGCCGAAGGATGTGCAAGATGGGAGGGGTGACCTGGAGTACTTTGAGGAGGCGGATGATGTCGATTATAAGAGCGCTCGCGGGGATGTCCCGTCGCGCGAGGAGCTCAAGACGGCCCTGTCGCAGCGCACGAGTACCGTTGCTAGTACCGTGTCTAGCACGGCGATCCCGACTGCGTCGACCAGTCCTGCTCCCCTATCAACTACCGCCAGCGCCGATGGGACTGTTGGGAATGCCGTAGTACCTAACGGCAACGGCCAGCACCTCGCCCCCGTCCCGTACAAAATCCCGCGCCCGCTCAACCCCAAAGAAGCCCAGACCCAGCGCAACACGCGCGTCGAGTACTTCTTACTCTTAGAAGACCTCACGGCCGGCATGAAGCGCCCGTGCATCATGGACCTAAAAATGGGAACCCGCCAATACGGTGTCGACGCGACCCCCAAAAAGCAAAAGTCCCAGCAAGGGAAATGCGCGAAGACCACTTCCCGAGAACTCGGCGTGCGCGTGTGCGGATTGCAAGTCTGGGACGTCAAGACGCAGAGTTATGTGTTTAAGGATAAGTATTATGGGAGGGAGCTGAAGAAGGGCGCCGAGTTCCAGGCCGCGTTGACGAGGTTTCTCTATGATGGGGTGGATAAGGCGAGCATACTTCGGCATGTGCCGACTGTGTTGAGGAAGCTGGATGAGCTAGAGGTGATTATTGAGCGGCTGAGGGGGTATCGATTTTATGCGGCTAGTTTGTTGATGTTTTATGATGGGGATCAGTCAAATGGGGTAGCGAATGGGGAGGATGAGACGACGGATTTTACTACCGATGCGGAGGAGGTGCATCAACAGCCACAGCATGGCAATGGTGCAGCCGCACAACAGCCGAGGAGAACGAGGAAGAGTAGGAGGGAGATTGATTTTAAGATGGCGGATTTTGCGAACTGTGTGACGGCGGGGGATGGAATAAAGGATCGACCATGTCCGCCGAGACATCCGGGGGAACCCGATAGGGGTTTCTTGAGGGGGTTGAGAAGTCTGAGGAAGTATTTTCTGAAGATTCAAAGGGATACCAGGGTTGAGCTGGGGCTGGCGGCGCCGTTTAGGAATGGTAATGGGGAGAAGGATGAGTGGACGTGGGAGGATAGTGAAGAGGAGGGGAGTGTTAGTGAGTAGGTCCTCAGAAGTATCAAGGGACTGCTCGACAGCCACCGGCTGAGGAGGCACAGATGCCTCGGACGGAGCTCTTTCCTGACTGAAGTACGTTGTTGACGTTATTGTACGGATTCTGTATGTCTGATGGATGAACGATGCTTACTTATCATATGGTTGGCCAACGAACGGGTCATGGACGGACGGATGCATGGATGGATGGGTTTGGTTGTGTAAGGGGACCTGGCGCTAGGAATCATCGGCTGTCTGTGTGTGTATGCGTGCGTGCGTGCGTGCGTGCGTGCGTGCGTGTGTGTGTGTGTGTGTTGCGCGTGTGTGAATACTTTTAGGTATCATCATGTATTGTGGTCCGGATCCTTTTACTTAGTTTACATACCTAGTGCTACTACTACATACTGCTTCTGCTGCTGCTGCTGCTGCTGGCTGCTACGTTTCGCCGCCTGTGTCTGTCCTCGGCGGCGATGTTTATTGTCTCATTGCTGGTTTGGAACTGGACAATGGGACAAAGACGGCGGGTTCAAGGTTTCGTCTGCTCTGGGTCCCGGGAGGGCACCAAGTACGGTGGGACGATGAGATATGAGTAGGTCATAAAACCACTCGGAGGCTGCGATCTTGCGTCTGGCTCTTGAGCTGCTCATCAACCACTGCTGTGTCGATGATAGAAGGTTGGATGAGTAAGCGCTGAAACTGGTTTCGAAGCTCTTTTCTGTTGGTGCTTTTACTTTTCTCTGTTTGTCTGTGGATTGACTTGGTCTGGTTTGTTGTCATTTCCCTTCTCTGGAAGGGACATTGTAACAGTTGGAAGATATTTCATACTGGGGAACTTTTGATGTAAGGTAGAAAAGTACCTAGACAAACACAGCCCTCAGAATGTTTTGGTGATATCTGCTCAGTTTTTGATCCATGATGAGGCGTGTGGTGTGTAGTGTATATTAGCCGGGTCTTCTCTTTCTTCTTTGTAAACAATAAAACCGCGTGGTATCCTCGCTTCTATTCTGCAGTCCCACGATCAAACAAGACTACATGCTCGAAGTCATCATTTTTCAGTCATTCAAAACAACCAAACCCCCAACCAGCGTCTACAGGCTTTGAAAAAAAAAGAAAAAAAAAAGAAAACCAGGCTCCTAACATGATCCCCAGACCAACCAACGCAAAACCTCTTACAGTGATACGTCTACCTTCTTACAATTTCAACTTGAACTCTTTCGTCAACCTCTGCACCGTCTTCTCCCCCTCCTCCTTCTTTTTGGCTTCCTCCTCGATCAACCTCCTCTCCTTCTCGTCTCCAGCCTTCCACCCCTCCTCACTCAACAACCCCACGCTCTCCCTATACATCTCGGCCTTCAAAAGCCCATAAATCCCACTATCCCCCTTCCCGACCAGTTTCCTCTGCTCAATCAACTTCAACACCTCCTCTAGCCCCCCCACAGAGTCCACAATCCCCGCCTGCACCGCCGCGGCGCCGCCAAACCTCTTCGCTTCGAGAACCAAGTCCCGGTATGTCACCGGAGGAAGTTTCAGGCGGAAGATACTCGACATAGCGGGCTTGAGCGGCACCCCGAACTCAAGCTCATTCACGCAGGCGAAGCCCTTATTGGGATTCATCACCCGATAATCATGGTGCATAGCCAGCATCAGCCCTCCCGCAAAGGCGTGCCCGTTGATCAGCGCGACCGTCGGCATCGGGTACGTCAGTAGCCGATGGAACAACTTGTACAGCTTCTTCGGCAGGAAATTTGCATCCGACAGTGCGTGCTCCAGGTCCAAGCCGTTGGAGTAAAACTTGGGGATGCCGGAAGTCGTGATGACCACGCCGGGCTCGAGCGAGGGGTGGTACTCGATTAGGTCGAGGGCGTCGAGGAAGGCGGTACAAGAGGCGGTGGTTAGGCGGTTGTCGGGGGGGATGGTGAAGGTGAGGAGGTAGACACGGGGCGCTGCTAGGGAGACAGTGATGCTGCCGGCGGGTTGGGAACCGCAGGGGGGGATGGGGAAAGTGAAGAGGGTTTTGCCAGGAGAGGACATGTTTTGGGTTGTTTTGGCTGGGATGAGACCAGGATGATCGGTTGTTGGTTGAGCAGAAAGAGAATAGTTAAGCTGAGAGCGAATTATGTTGATGTTGACTATGATTGAGATGAACTTGTATAAGCTGGGTGTATGAGGATAATAATTAGGTATTGGGGCTTGAGGCTCAATAAGTGAACCTCGGCTTTCTTTGCTTGGTTCTCAGCCGCGTTTTCTTCCAGTCAAAACAGTCAAAACACCTGAGACTGCCAAGAAGTGGATCGCGCCGTTGGACCGTGACAGTTTCACTTTAAGCTCCAATCTCTAGATCAGGATGTTGTAAAAGGTATGAAACAAGAAAGAAAGAGAGAGAGAGAGAGAGAGAGAGAGAGAGAGAGAAATAAACCGATGGTTATGGACAAGTGATACAGACACATACATTCCTGGATCGGCAGCGCTGTGCCGTCCCCAGTCGGTGTATTGGCCCGAACGGCTTGGGGTCGGCGTCGGCTTCGGCATGTGATTACCGAGCGCCCCACTGCTTAGCCATCAAGGTCGCTTCGCAACGGTGACAATTTCGAGGACGACATCGTAAACAGTTATGCTGTTGCTAGAAGGCATCTTGTTGAAGCATTGCCATACAAACCCGGATGGACGTTACAACCCAGCCATCCGAACCTACATACCCATTACCCCCTTCCCCCATTACCTTACGAATTCATGGCCATGAATATAGCTCTCCGACACCAACTCAAGAACCTGGTAGTAATCGCATGGACGGAACCTTCCATCATAGAAATATATATTCATATCATAACCATCACCCTCAACATACCATGCTATGGATATCCTCTGCACTTTGTTCTATTCCTTCCGAGAGAGAGACGCTCAAACCGCCGAGTACCCGCCTCTGCTCCCCGAGCTTTGCACCGTGTTCAACACCCGCCGAATGACGTCCCGCAACAAGTACGGGATATCCCTAATCAAGTCGCTATGCGGCAGCAGATCCCATCCGCGTGCGCCATACCGGTGGTAGTTGAGCCAAGACCCAAAGATGAGGTAGGATGCGACGGCGAGGAAGGCTCTGCGTCACTCTGTTAGCATATCTCTTCTGCAAATCCACACAGTCAGCTATGAGAGAGTGGGAGAGACTCACATAATAAACACCCAAGTAAAAAAACCCCAATGCTTACTCTCCTTTCCCCCATCTGTCGGCGGGTTTTCTCCCTCCGCCCGACACGCATGCTTGGTATACCACGTCAGATACAGCGTGTCAATTTCCTTCGTCTCAGTCCCGTCGACCACTTGCTCACGCTTATATCCCTCCCAAAGCAGCGCCGCATCTTGTTTGCGCAGCTGGTGCTCTGGCTGGCTGATATCTACGGGGTCTTTCTCCTCCTTCTTCGTGTCCTCTTGAGTCTCAACCCCCCGCTTGCTGTTTTTCTTTGCAGGTTCGTACTCAACCAACTTCTGTTCCCACTCGCCCTCTGTGCCAACTTTCTCTGGGTCGCAGCGGAGGGAAATGACTGCGCTCTGTGGGCGCTGTTGGTAGGTTGTGTCGCTTTGGAGGGTTAGACGCAGGCCGTCGTTCTTCTTATCCTTAGTGTCGCGCCCCTCGGCTATCCTCTTGATCCCCCAGTTAAATGCCGCGTGATCGTTGCCGTGCCCAATGACGATGGGGATCACGCTGTCGGTGACGGATTTGCCTGTTTTGGGGTCGAAGCGATGCTTGATGGCGCATACTGGACACATTGTTTCCATCAGCCATCCTGCCATGCCTCACCCATACCACTCACTCTCCCTTAAGTAGATGGGCGGTCTTACCTCTCGTACCGTCAGGACATCTCTCCTCCTTCGCTATATCCCCCTTCCGTTTCAGCGGCCCGCACAAGTCGATGGTGTAGGTCGTGTTCCGATATGTCGGTGCCGCATACTCGGTCGTGACGATGGTGTGGGGACCGGCGAGGTCGTGGAAGTCATAGGTGTGCCCGTCAAACTCTACTTTCGCACAGTCAAATGTTGAAGGAGGGGCTGTCGCGGCGGCTGAGGATGGGGACGCGGTTGAGCCGAGTAGGAGGAGGAGGAGCAGAGGGCCTGCTGTTTGGGTTGGTCGGGAGGGTCGTGTCATTTTGGTTGTGGTTCTATGTTTGTAGGTCGGTAGTAGAGGCGGCCCAGCGGGGGCAGGGAAGGGAGAAAAGATAAATCAGTTGTCTCGTAGGCACGCACACACACAGCGTTGTTTTTCTCGTTCGGGCTGTCTGCCTGCCAAGTGTCACGGATGGGCGGTTATTGAATCAGGCCCTTCGAATGTTCAGACCTAACCGTCCTTCCTCTAAGCCGGATGAACACGTTGCGCGTCCGTGATGGAGTGAATGAATTTCGAAGCTCACTGATCGAAAGAGCTGAGCTTGCTCGAACTTCAGCATAAGAACCAAAAAGTTTTAGGAAAGTAATAAACCACTCTCCCGCGCCAGCCGATCGACCGTTCTCTGGGGTATAGAACAGAAAGTAAAAGGCTCAACACCAGCTGGTTTGTTATCAAATCTGCCAGCGAGTGTAGTGTACACAGTAGTTAGTATGTTAAGAAGTGGGAACGTCAACGGGACACTCTTGGACAGGACAGGAAGGTCAGTTGTCGCTGTCGACATTCACTGGCTACTGCTGGTCCCTGCATGCATACATGGTGGACAACAGTGCCTGGGCGATGTGCTGAATGTGGGGACTGGCGCTGGGCAACGTCATTGCTGAAATTGAATCACGTGTCATATCACGTGCAGCAGAAGAGTGGGACAACAGTATGGCAAGGAGATCAACCAACGGAACGCAGATATATATCAGTGTTTAAATAGCTGACACTGCGGTACCTATTGCCATTAGCTTGGTTCACAACTGGTATGTTAGCCTCTTAAGCCAGATATGTTGTGTTGTTTAACTCTCGGTTACCAAAGAATGAGAAATTTGTCCATAGAATATATGTCCTTTCCAAGTTGAAGATCATCAAGAAGTCAAAGACATTGATTACGCATCTATTAATACGTAAAAGGTTGATAAAGAAAAATAGTGAGTTAATCGCATAAAAAACACAATCTATCTATCATCCCAAATTTTGAGTTCGCCCATGCGCCCCAGCGCATCCAGCGATCACCCGTCGGAGACCACTCATGACTCGAGTCTGTCAGAAGTCTGCTGATCTGAGCTGATGTTGCCAAAGCCTGATGATAAGGATTGCAATGTAAGCTACATGTGGTTTAGTGAAGCTAAAGGCTGGGATGAGAGAACCTACAGGTCAATCCTGGTTTACGTTAGCGTGGTTTTGAATAACAGTCAGAGCCATGATTTCAAGAGCTTGTCAGTAGTACGTACACAACCTTTGGGAAGGATTCTTGGCATCAATCATTAGCAGGCTTATTATTAAATCCAGTTGAATGTTCTGATTTCATATATACATAGTTGAAAGTGTTGGTTAAAAAAAACTATGGTTTTACAAACTGATGTTGACACCACCTTCACCTCCGTCAAGAGTATTGCGCCAGCCTCCGTTTCCTCTTCCGAAAAAGTCAACCCTCAGAACCCCCCACCGACCTGGCAGAGTAACCCACGACCCCTTCCTTCCCTTATCCCATCCTGTCCTTCCTCCCCCCAGACTCCATCATCCCCCTGCGCATCGCCTGCCCCCTGATCCTCGCGACACGCAGCGCAGCACTTGGCTACGGAAGCGCCTGCTCGTGCGGGGCATGGCCTGGTTCTGGGAGCTGCATCGGGCCCTACGCGATATGACGCTCGCGGAGGACGAGGAGCTTGATTGCCGGCGGCTGTGGCTCTATTTGGCGACGCATACTTTCCCGAGGTATGGTATGAGGGGTCCGTTTATGAGCGTTGCCAACCGGAGACGGATATAACAGGCTTGTGAGGGTTGGTGAAGGAGTATTAGAAGAGGATAAGGACGCCGTTAGGAAGGCAGGGGGAGGGCGAGGAGGAGGAGGAGGAGGAGGAGGATCTTAAGGGGTTTTATGTTGACGAGGGGGACGTTTATGCCGGCTGTGGCGGTACCCATTTCCCTTCCAAGGTAGAGAATAATGAATTCTTCAACTATGGCTATGAAAGAAGGAATGGATGACAGCGGAGAGTGTTGATGAAGTGAACGAAGTGCCTCCTTCACAGGCTACGTCAAATGCCAGCTCACCTCTTGCGTAGACATCTCAAGGAATCCGTCGAAAATTTTCACCACTGGCTGGCACTTGAATGATAGCTTGACCTATCTCTGTCTGCAGTTTCAAGGAAAGGAGGGAGAACTCCGCCTGCTGATGACGAACAATGCTGTGAATGTAGTGTTCAGGGACGATATCGAGTTGATTTTCCTCGGTGACTGGAACACTGCGTTGATGCTACGCATCTCGAATAACCCCTCTTTAAACCAACTGGCAATTACATATTTGGAGGTGAATCTACTGCACCTGGTGGAACAGATCAAAATAGGCTCCGAGTCCCATGCCAACGGATGACATTTAGTTGTATATGCAAATGTAAAAGGTGAGATGCTAACCCACTTGACTCATGGCCAGGTTATTCTTTGCTCAGGGCTTTGCAATCACATTCCCCAAGATCATCATCCGATACAATAAGTTTCAGCACAGTCTTACTGCCTACAGTCGCATCTTGTGGTGCCACGAGGGCAACGTTGTCACGGCCTACAGGCCAAGTTTCGCAGGGCATGATCCAGGCTTCTTTTGGCCTTTCCTTCCCACCTCCTTCTTCCTTATCCTTGTCCTGCCCCCTAGATTGTGTACTTAAACTAGGTACTCTTCTTATTACCGCCGGGACGGTACATTCTTTCATATAGGGTCTAATCCAAAGCCCTGGAGCAAGTCCCTCCCTCCTCTTCAAACGCCCCTCCTCTCTTACCGCATCCTTTGGCACCATTCAGTCATTCACGTCCCCCATACCCACTACTCTCCCTACCGCTTCCATCAGCACTCACCCATCCAAATCCAACTCATTTCCCATCCTCGACCAAGCAAATAGCAACAAGATCAACAACAACAATGATCATGGTAATCAGGAGTTGGTTTATTTGTTGTCTGAGAACGTGACTAGGGATGAGGATGTGGAAGAGAGAGAAATGGTGGGAGTGATGGGGAAGCTGATGCTGGAAAACGCAAACTGATGAAATGCATCAGCAGCAGCAGCACGAGCATGATCAGGACTAGGAAAGGCAGAAAACCTCTACCGCTACATGCACGCAAGCCCCTATGGGTTCTTCACCGTCGAAGGAACTGGACCTCTCGGATCAAGTGGGCGAAGAAGGGAGGGTATGTCAATGCAGGAATGATGTTTTTGAATTTGATGGGCCGGGAGGAGAGAGGGTTACAGACGTGGCTAGCCCACTTTGTTATGAGGATGTTCATGATAAAAGCACAGTAAACTTTCAATCCTTGTTATTCTACCTAACCTTCATACCCTTCCCACGAACACAGATCCGCGCCAACTTCAACCGCTCCATCATTTTGGGCACTCACCCCTCTGATGATACCAACCCCCCCGAACAATTACCTCTAACCCGACCACTTGGTCCCAGTCCTGCGTCTTCCTACCGCCAGACCGCTACATAGCCGGCATTGCAGCCTGATTTAGGACCACCCTGCCACCCGAGGAGGAGAAGAAGCCGGCAAGTACTCCTCCTCCTCTCCCTCTTGTAATACATCCATGTTTTATGTAAATGGGGATGGGGGTGGGAGGTTTAGCAAGGTATCTTTGGTCAAGACCAATGTTTTTATTAACTTCCACACAGTCACCTTTCTTGAGCATTGCCGTCTTGACGGGTGAAGACACGAGTATGTGGGTAGCGATGCGGGAAGGGGTTAAGCTCAGTCTCTACCATAAGGTACATTTCGTATGGATATATAAACCTGCATGTTGTAAGGCCCCTTTTAATTGTTTGGGCTACTTATGTAGGCGAAGTGAGGAGACTGAGTGCTTTAATCGGTAGGTATTTAGAACACACAGTTATTGTTCAAAGTCTTGGGCATAATTTGTTGTATTGAAGATGGGCGAGATATAGTTCCTGCGCAGGTACCTACCTACCTACCTACCTACCTACCTACCTATGCAAAAATTAGGTATCTAAACCGCTGACATGAATCATCTACCTATCCTGCAGGTCTGCTTCCAGGTCAAACAGAAATGAAAACCTAAGCACCTAGGTACTGTTACACCCAACGCCCCCCGGTTCGGTATATATCACCAACCTGCCAACCTACCTAGGTACCTGCTGCAACACTTGCTCACATCTCAACAACTACTCACCTCCCTTCTTAAATCCCTCCTCAACCCCCAACAGGCACAACAACCTCCAAGCTCCCCATCCAATGAAAATGTGGCTCCCCCAGCAATATCTCCCTCCCTTCTGCCTTCGCTTTTCTCTTCTCTTCCTCATACGCGGCCCTCGTCTGGGCACGATACGCCTTGATAGCAGCCACGACGTCACGCATCTGCGCCAGCTGGGCGCGCGTCGGTTTTGGCGCTTTGCGAGGGGACGAAACCTGGGATTGGAATTGAACGTGACTTTGGGGGCTAATATAGGCTTGATGATTTTCCGTTGGCCCCGAGCCGGTACTAGAACAAGTTTTTTGCCCCAAGAAAGGCGTTGTATAATTGTTGCCGGCGCATCCTTCGCAACCATGCACAGCACATGATGATAAATCACCGCTGGCACAGCCGCCAAGACCGGCCTTCAAACTCTCACTCTTGCTACCCGTATTGCCGCTGCTGCTACTATTACTCATCCCACGCGGCAGCAGCGGAGGTGTAGGCAGCGCACTCCAATTCCGATCACTCAACGTCGCCAATATCCCCCTCCAAGCCGCCCCAAACACGATCGCACCCCCCGGCACGCCCGCCGCCACATGGCATGGTGACGCGGGCTCAGGGTCGGCGAGGAGATCGGCATCGCCGCTGGCCAGCAGCCGCATG
>Ga0065720_1003635_pt1 | contig 14138 bp, 15 predicted proteins | sample Thericmetagenome_FD_59107 | JGI IMG/M metagenome (GOLD analysis project Ga0065720, IMG submission 59107) | Thermophilic microbial communities from the Joint Bioenergy Institute, California, USA of rice/straw/compost enrichment - eDNA_2 v2... | ecosystem: Engineered > Solid waste > Grass >... | reverse complement strand
GCTCGACCCGCGGTGCAGCACCGGTCGACAAGCTTGTGGCGTAACCCCAGCCTTTGAAGATCTTCAGAGTTCGCCGCGCCGGGCGGCGGCCTCGGCAGCTTCCTCGGCCGCTACCCGGTTGCGCCTGCCGTGCACGACGCAGTCGTGATCGAAGGCAAGCCGCTCCAACACGCCGCGCCCGATTCCGCGGGCGCTGCCGGTTACCAGCGCGACCCGTCTACTCATCCGGTCAGCCCGAGCACCCGGGCCAGGTTCCCCCCGAGCATCGCCGCGGTGTCGTCATCGGAGAATCCGAGCGCGCGCACCGCCTCGATCTCCGCACCCGGATCAGCCATCGGCCAGTCGGAGGCGAACACGATGCGGTCCGGGCCGTGCTTCTCGATGACGCCCCGGACCCGCTGCGGGTCAAGCGTCGCCAGGCTCGGTGGCCACGACGTGTCCAGGTACACCGGCAGCCCGATGACGATCTCGGCGGCTTCCTCGAAACGCCGGTATCCGCCGAAGTGACAGGCGATCACGTCGAGGCGCGGGAACTGCCGGACGATCTCGGCGAGCATCGCGGGCGTGCATCGCTCGCCCGGGTCCTTCCCCGCGGCGCCCACATGGATGATCACGGCGAACTCGCCGGACATCGCGTCGAGGGTGGCCAGCAAGCGAGGGTCATCGAGGCGCAGGTCCTGAAACATGGGGTGGACCTTTGCTCCGCGCAGCACGTGGGCCCGCAGACTCGCCACGTTCTCCTCGGGCGAGAGCCCGGGGTGGACCGAGCCGAACCCGATGAACCGGGACGGATCGAGCGAGCCCGCGAACCGGTTCGCGTTTTCGACCCGGTCGGGGGTGTTGGCGACGCCAAGGCACACCGAGCGGTCGACGCCCGCCGCCGCCATCGCCGCGGTGAGCCCGGCTACTGTGCCGTCGCCGAATCGCTTCAGGTCAGCGGGCGATGCAGCGATCGCCTTCTTCGCCACCCGGTCCGGGTAGACGTGCGTGTGCGCGTCGATGATCACAGCTTGCTCACCTCGCCGCCATCGATCACTACGACGGATCCGGTCATGAAGTCCGAGGCGGGAGACGCCAGGTAACAGACCAGCGGGCCGAACTCCTCCACCCGGCCCATCCGCCCGGCAGGAATCTTCCGCAACCTCCGCGTGAGCATCTCGGCATCCTCAAGTACCGCAGCCTGGGCGTCGGTTTCGAACGCGCCGGGAGCGATCGCATTGACCTGGATCCCGAACCGACCCCATTCGCCCGCAAGCGCCTTGGTGAACTGCAGCACCGCGCCCTTTGACGACGAGTACGACACAAGCGTCGGCTTGCCGTTGATCCCCGACGTGCTGGCAACGTTGATGATCTTTCCCGAGCGCTGCGCGAGAAAGTGCTTCCCGGCCGCGCGAGAGAGCACGGCGGGCGCGCGAACATTGACGGCGAATACCTCGTCCCACTGCTCCTGCGGCTGGTCGATGAACCGCCCGGCCGGGGCGATACCCGCGTTGTTGATGACGATGTCAAGCCTGCCGAACCGCTCGACGGCACGATCGGCAAGCGCGGCGAGCGCATCGGCGTCGCGCATGTCGACCACTTCGGCAGCGATCCGATCCGGGGCGGTTGCGGCGAGCTTTTCGAGTTCGGCGCCGGAACGGGCCACCGCGAACACCGACACGCCCTCGGCGACGAGCGCCTCGGCGGCGGCGCGGCCCAGCCCGCGACTGGCACCGGTGACGATCGCGACGCGCCCGTCGAGATCGAGATCCATCCTCGGCTCCTTCAGATGTCGAGTACGAGTTCGTCGTCGAGGGAGCGCGAGACGCAGAGCATCATCGTCTCGCCGGACTCCTGCTCGTCAGGGGTGAGAACCGAATCGCGGTGGTCGGGACGCCCGGAGATCACGTCGGTCTCGCAGGTACCGCAGGTCCCCTCCCGGCACGAGGACACCACGGGCGCCCCGGCCTCTTCTAGGACCTCGAGGATCGAGCGCTCCGGAGGTACGACGACGGTCATCCCGCTGCGTCGGCACGTCACCCGGAACGCGTCGCTGCGCACCGGTTCGCCGACCTCCTTCGGTGAGAACCGCTCCACGTGCAGCGCACCCGTGGGCCACGCTGCACACCGTTGCTCCACCGCCTGCAGCAGCGGTTCCGGACCGCAGCAGTAGATCAAGGTGTCGGGGCGAGGGGTGGCAAGAACTTCGTCCAGAGGCAACAGCCCGTGCTCGTCCTGCGGCCAGAGCCGCACCCGCTCGCCGTAACTGCTCGTGAGCGACTCGCAGAAGGCCATCGACGCCCGCCGCCGTCCACCGTAGACCAGTTCCCACTCCGCACCCGCGGCGTCCACCGCGGCGATCATCGGCAGGATCGGGGTGATCCCGATGCCGCCGGCGATGAACGTGTAGCGAGGGGCCGGTTCGAGCAGGAAGTGGTTGCGCGGACCCCGCACCCCGACAGTGTCGCCGACGGCGAGTCGGTCGTGCACATACACCGAGCCGCCCCTGCTTTCTGGTTCCCGCAGCACCGCCACTTGGTAGCGGCTCCGGTCAGCCGGGTCGCCGCATAGGGAGTACTGGCGTTCCAGCCCTGGGCCGAGCAGCAGGTCCAGGTGCGCACCGGGAGACCACTCCGGAAGCGGATCGTCGTCGGGGCGGATCAAGGTCAGCACCACCACGCCCTCGGCGGCCTGCTCCTTCCGCGCCACAACGACGATCAGCTCGTCCTCGGCGAGCACGGCCGATCCCGTGCCGCTCCGGATGCCGCCAGTCGCGCTCACCGACCGGCCGCCGGGCTCGTCGCTGTCTCGATGATCGACCGTTTGGCGATCTTGCCTACCGCGTTCTTGGGCAACGCGTCGAACTGGAGCACCCGCTCGGGCACCTTGATACTCGGCAGGCCTGCCTCCCGGCACCAGGTTCGTAGCTCGTCGGGCTCGACCGAGGCGCCCGCCCGGAGCGCGACCGCGGCGACGACCGCCTCGCCCCACTCTGGGTCGGGCAACCCGACAACCGCCGCCTCGATGACGGCCGGATGGCGATAAAGGACGTTCTCGATCTCTGAGGGGGTGATGTTGTACCCGCCCCGAATGATGAGGTCCTTCTTCCGGTCGACGATGTAGAGATAGCCCTCATCGTCCCACTGTCCGATGTCACCGGACCGCACCCATCCGTCGACGAGTGTCTGTGCGGTGCGCTCCGGGTCGCGGTGGTAGCAGCGCATCGCGTACGGGGTGTGGAACAGCACCTCGCCGCGTTGCCCCGGGGCGCAGTCGTTTCCGTCATCGTCCACCACGCGTAGGTCCACCAGGTAGGACGGGCGGCCGGCCGATGCGGCGAGACGGGTTGCGCCCTCGGCGATGCGCTTGTGGTCGGACTGGCGCAGCATGGTTCCGATCGATGCGATCTCCGCCATGCCGTAGAGCTGGCTGAACACGGGGCCGAACCGGTCGACGAGCTCACCGACCCGGTCATGCGCGATGGGCGCCGCGCCGTACCCGATTGACTGGAGCGAAGCCAGCGACGACGCCTCGATCCCCGCCTCGAGCACGCGGTAGAGCATCGTCGGCACCAGATAAGTGTGCGTCGCCTGCCGGGCTGTCACCTCGGCCGCGAACCGGTGCGGGTCGAACCCCCGAGCGTCCAGGAAGCCGACTGCGCCGCCCATGAAGAACGACGGCGCGAGCGTGATCTGGACGCTCGAGTTGTGCGGGATGGTTGTGAGCCAGCGCGACTGCGCCGACATCCCGTACTCCAGCGAGGCCACCATCGCGTGCGTCGAGACGGCACGCGCGTCGAACAGGATGCCCTTCGGCGCACCCGTCGTTCCGCTGGTGTAGACGATGCAGAACTCGTCGTCCGGCCTGCGGGAGTGCACCGTCGAGGGCGGAGCGGGTGAGGCCGCGCCCAGCATGCCCCACCCGCTCTCCCCCGGGTCATCGACGTCGATTACAGCTAGGTCGAACTCGGCCGCCAGGGTCGCGGCCATCTCCTGGAACGGCGCCTCGGTGATCAATACCCGGGCTCCGGCGTTACCGAAGATCGCGCGGTACTCATCGAGGCTCATTCGGAAGTTCAGCCCACAGTAGACTGCTCCGGCCTTCGCACACCCGCCGAGCGCCTCGGCGACCTCCAGGCGGTTGCCCATGAGGACCGCGACGCGGTCACCGGGAGTGACCCCGAAGCGCGCGTGCAGAGTGTTCGCCAGTCGGTTGGTGCGCTCATCGAGTTCGGCGTAGGTCAACGAGCGATCCCTGTCGAACGTGGCGACTGAGCGCGGGCGGTTGCGGGCGTGGGCAAGAATCGCGACCCCGACGTCCATATCACTGTCTCCTAGACGTAGACGACGACATCGCCGTCCTCGACTGCGACGTCGTAGACGCGGACCCGCATCCGGCCGAGGTCCGCCCGCGGGCGGCCTGTCGCGAGCGTGAACTCGTAGCCGTGCCAAGGGCAGATGATGAACTCGTTGTGCCTGCCGTACTGATACTCGTGCACGTCGGAGTCCTCCATCGTGCCCCTGACCACGCCCTCGCAGAGCGGTGCACCGTGATGCGGACAGTTGTTCATCAGAGCGTGGTACGTGCCGCCGACATTGAGCACGCCAACGGACCGGCCATCGATGTCGACGATCTTCCGCGACCCCGGGGGCAGATTCTCCGCACGATCGATGACGTGACGGCGGCCGGAACGCGAACCCTGATTGCCAGTAGTTGTCTTCGCCACAGTCGTCTCAGTCAAGGCGATCACCGTAGACCTCGCGCGGAGTCTCCACCTGGATCCGCCGCCTCAACTCGGGGGACAGGCCGTTGAGCGCACGGTCCGGGTTGTCGAAATCCCAGTGCGGGTAGTCGGAGCTGTACATGAGAGTCCTCTCCGCATAGAGCATTTCCATCAGCGGCGCGAGGTGACGCGGGTCGTGCGGCTCGATGAAGGGCTGCGTTGTGAAGCGGATGTTCTCGAGCAGGTACTGTGACGGCGGCTTGGTCAGCCACGGCACCTCGTTGCGCAGGCCCTTCCAGTCACGGTCGAGCTTCCACATCACCTCGAGAGCCCAGATGAACCCGCCCTCGGCGATGATGTACTTCAGCTTCGGGAACTTCTCGAACACACCATGGCAGATCATGCTCAGGGTGTTCGACTGGTGAATCTGACCGAGTGCGGTGTGCCACTCGAGGTAGAAGGTAGGCGTCCCGGCCATCCGGGGTGCTTTGGCGAAGACGTTCTCCGTGCCGCTGGGATGTACCACCAGCGGCAACTCGTGCCTGTTGCACGCTTCGTAGATGGGCCAGTAGTGCTTCTCACCCATCAGGATCTCGCCCAGTGGCATGAAGACCGCGACGATCCCGTCTCGCTTCGCGACTCGGTCGATCTCCTTGACCGCCGCCTCGGGGTCCTGCGGCGCGACCACCAGTGCGCCCCGGTACCGCTTGTCGACCTGCAGCCAGCGCTCACACATCCACTCGTTGTAGGCGGACGCGATCGTTGCCGCGACCATGCCGTCTGGCATCGACCCGATTCCGAGGCACTGCCCCGACAGCAGCACCGCGCGGTACAGCTTGTGCTGGTCGAGCAGGTGCCGAGCGGTGAACTCAGCATCGGTCGCGGGCGGCATGCCGGGTCGAGCCGCGTCCTCGCGGTAGGCGCCGGCCGGGTTGATGTAGAGGTAGTCGAGCGGCAACGTGAACTGTGCTGCCGCCATCCCCTTCGCCCAGTCGTCGCCACTGATCCCCAGACGCTGCCGCCAGGTCTGCGTCATGTACGGGATCAGATCCCGGATACCGTTGACGAAGTTGGGGTGCACATCGGAGTCGACCACCCCGTTTCGCTTCAGATCGATCTCGTCCGCGGTATCCCGCGGCGCCTCGACCGTCGTCATTGTCGATCTCCTCTCCCTCTTCCTTGCACCACGTTCTGCGGCCAGTAGCGTCGAATCAGCGGAGCTGGCCGAGTCCGTCCCCGCGCCCGAGCAAGACGAGGTTGTAGTACTGCGCGCCCGATCCGGCACCCGAGGCGATCGCCACCTCCGCGCCCGGCACCTGATGGTCACCGCATTCTCCGCGCAGCTGGCGGACCGCTTGGACGACCTTGAGTGTCGGCGCCCCCCATCCGATATGGCTGAAGGACATGAGCCCACCGTCGGTACAGGTGGGAAGCTTGCCGTCGAGCCCAATCCCGACCGCCTGTGCGAAGTCCGCACCTTCACCCGGTTCGCAGAACCCGAGTGCCTCGAACTGCCGGGCCACCTCGAAGGAGTTCACGTCGTACAACTCGGCGACGTCGACATCCAACGGACCGACTCCGGCCTGTCCGAACGCGCGGGCGGCCGCTGAGGAGCCAATCGACCAGACCTCTTCGTAACGGGCAGGATCGACGTACTGCTGACGCATCCATTCCATCCCGGCCCCAAGGACGATCACGGGGGGATGACGCAGGTCACGGGCTCGTTCGAGCGTGGTGACGACGATCGCCGCGCCGCCCTCGGAGGCGAGGCACAGGTCGAGAAGGGTGAACGGATCAACGACCGGCGGCGCGCTGAGGATGTCCTCGGCGGTGTACGGGCCGCGCCCATACATGATCGCGTCCGGGTTGCTGGAGCCGATGTTGCGAATGCTTGCGGCGATCGCAGCCGCGCCCTGGCGCGCATCGGGGTACCGCGCCAGATGCCGCTGGGCGACCAGCGCGAAGTGGGCTGCGGTGTACGCACCGAACGGCTCGACGAACTCGTTGCCCGGTTGGGTGTACGCCGCAACGCGACCGCCGCCGAGCACGCCCGCCTGACCCCCGGTGATGAGTACCGTCTCGCACTGCCCCGCCAGGATCGCCCCCGCCGCATCGAGCAGCGCGGGCACTCCCTGGGGGTACGAGTCACCGATCCAGCTGATCGGTACACCCAGCAGTCCCGACCAGTCCGCGGAGCCCGGCGCGAGCAGGGTTCCGCCCGGCCCTGGCCAACGCGCGGCGATTCCGTCGATGTCGGTGGGACGCAGGCCGGCATCGGCCAGCGCGAGCTTCGCGGCATCCAGCGCCACCTGCAGCGAGTTCTTGTCGGACCGCTTCTGCTGGGGCGTCACGCCGACTCCGACGATCGCGATGTCACGAAGTGATCGCGGCTTCACGATGCCACCTCGGTGAAGGCAGGCAGCGTGCGCCCGTCGCGCTCGATCCACGTCACCTCGACGCGCGCGCCGATCGGCGCGCATCGCTCGCCGGGCCCGCCGACCAGGTTGGCAAGCATCGACCAGCCTTCGTCGAGATCCACGATCGCCAGCCGGAACGGCACCGCGAAGTCAGGGCTCGGTGGCCGATGCACCACGGTCGCGCTGTACACCGTTCCCCTTCCCGAACTCCGCTCGTAATTCCAGTTCTCCGACAGGCACCGGGGGCAGGCGATCTGCGGTGTGAAGAAGTTGTGCCCGCAGGCGCGGCATACCGGCCGCACCAGTTCGTGTCGCTCCACCGCCGCCCAGAAATCCCGCGTCAGCTCGCTGACCGGGCCGGCCCCCGCCTCGCCCATGGCCGTTGCGGTGCTCACCGTTCGGCTACCAACAGCCGGTGTGCGGCCTCCTTCACCGTCATGCCGACGGTGACACCGAGCCGACCGGCGGACTCATTGTGTGCGCTGATCAATCCGTAGGCATAACCGGCGAAAGCGTCGCCGATCGGTGCGGTCGTGCCGTCGATACATGCACCCGGCAGCCCCGCCTCGTCCGCGGTCGCGAGACCCGCGATACCGGAACGGTTTTTGCTCATGCCTCCGTCGTGACAGATGAAGCCCCACGGCTTGGCCTCTAGCAGGAACTTCGCCCCACTGCGCCCGGTGTGCCCTGCGGTCACCAGCACGCTGGTGTTCTCGTCCTCGGGATAGGCCCACACGATCGAGTCGGTGACCACGACCCGGCGCCCGCTCTCGTGGGTCTCGACGACCTCGCGGCGGACCTTGTTGCCCACCTCGACGTCGGTCGGGTCGTTGTCCAGAAGGAGATCGGCTGCCTCACTCACGCGCATCCCCACCCGCACACCGCACCGCTCCGCGGGGTAGTTCACGTGGGAGATGACACCGGATCGGTACAGGTCCTCGCCGTTACCCATGTCAGCTGTCATGCCGTCGGCAGTGGCCGCGGGGATACCGAGTGCCTCCAGGTACCACAACCCGGCAATGCCCGCGCCGTGTTTGCCCACGCAGGCGTCGTGACCGATGACCGCCCGGGGTCGGTGGATAGCCACCATCCGCGCAGGCAGAACGCCGATGTACGAGGCCGGAACCACGACATCGGTGCCGGTGTTGCGGGCGTCGACGTACCGTGCGGAATCCATCGTGACGATCCGCCTGCCGCCGCGCTCCAGGACGACATCCTGGGGGTGCTCCTGCTCCCGTTCCAACAGGGTCTTGCCCATGCTCACGGCTCCTCAGTCGTCATCCCCGTCGGGACGGCCTGCCGTGCTGTGCTCGATGTCACTCCGCGTTTCGGCATCGTCGTCACGCTATGTGACTATGGTCATCCCGAACTAGGCCCTCTGGCATCACAGTGTTAATCATGATTATGGATTTGGCCAGGGTGACTCCCGTCACACTCCGTACATCTCCCAGCGGATCACCTCGTCCATCTGCCGCGGATAGTGCCGCTCGAAATAGCGCAACGTGTCATCCATGTGCCGCCGCATCGCCGCCTCGGCCGCCACCCCATCACCGGACTCGATCACCGCACACACCGCCTCATGCGCCTGCCACACGATCTTGCGGAACCGCCGCGGATAATCCACCCCAAGCACCGTGCCATCAGTGATCCAGTGCAACGAGTTGATGCAGTACCCGAACAACGGGTTCTCCGAGCCCCACGGCGAGCTGATCCGCGGGCCGTGGGCGGGGTGGGGCCGTTCGGGGGCGGTCCTTCTCCTGTCCGTACACGACGAAGGCCCGGACGCGGGAGGAGTCCGGGCCTTCGAGGTGCCGCGGGAATCGGCAGGTCTGGCGGGGGAGCGGCGGCGCGAGCTCAGTCAGCTCGGCTCGGTGCTCGATGTATCGGTGCTCGATGCTTCAGTGCTTGATGAGGTACGCCACCGTGCGGAGGATGATCTTGATGTCGAGCCAGAGGGACCAGTTGTCGGCGTACTCGTTGTCGACGCGGGCCCGCTCCGGGATCGAGGTGTCGCCGCGCAGGCCCTGCACGACCGCCAGGCCGGTGAGGCCGACCGGCACCCGGTGGCGCTGCGCGTAACCGGGGATCTGCGCCGAGAACTGCTCGACGAAGTACGGGCGCTCCGGCCGCGGCCCGACCAGGCTCATGTCGCCCTTGAGCACGTTGAACAGCTGGGGGAGCTCGTCCAGGCTGGTGCGCCGGATGAACTTGCCGACCGGGCCGAGGCGCTCGTCGTTGTCGATGTTCCAGCGGACGTCGCCCTCGTTCGCGATCGGCTTGAGCGAGCGGAACTTGTAGAGCGTGAAGATGCGGCCGTGCTGCCCCACGCGCTGCTGGCGGAAGATGACGCCGGGGCCGCCCTCGATGCGGACCGCGACCGCGATGACGAACAGGACGGGGAGGGTCAGCAGCAGGCCGATCAGTGCGCCCAGGATGTCGATACCGCGCTTGGCGGCGAGCTCGACGCGGGAGCCGCGACGGGGGCCGTAGACGACGACTTTCGGGAGCTGGCCGGCGGCGCGCGCCTCGACCTCGGCGAGCACACGGTGCAGGCCGAGCGGTGCGGTTGCTGTTGCCTCCATGCCCTAGAAGACGCCATGGGTTCCCGAACGGTTGCCCCGGGGTTCGCGAACTTCGGCAACGGAACGGTCACGACGCCGGGCAGGATGCGTTGACCTGCGGAGATGGCGGCCGGGCATGAGCTGTGTCACGGTGGGTATGTGCCCCGGATCACTCTGTACCGGTACTGAAGCGGTCCGCCGATGCNTCACCAGGGCTACCATCGGCCGCACGGGGGTCCGGTACGGAAGCTGCGGAGGAACCCCCATGGCAGGGACTGCGTCCCCGCAGGATCGCGAGGCCATCATGCGCGCCGCGGTCCGGCTGGGCTCGCGCCGCGGTGCGCCCGCTGTCGAGGACATCCTGCGCGCGGCGCACGTCAACCGGCGCATCTTCTACCGGCACTTCGCGTCCAAGGACGCGCTGCTGGCCGCGCTCGCCGCCGAGGCGGCCGAAGCGCTCGGGCGCGGGCTGGCCACCGCGGTCGAGCGGGCCGTCGACGGCGCCGCGGCCGCGCGCGCGTGGGCCGACCACTACCTCGGTGTGCCCGAGGACGAGGAGCGGGCGAACGCCGCCCGGCCGTTCCTCGCCCCCGACCCGACCGCCGGCGAGGAGGTGCTCGACGTCGTCGAGGCCGCCCACGCGCAGCACCGCACGCTCCTGGAGGAAGCGCTGCGCCGCGGCCGCGGCGACGTCAGCCTGCCCGACGTCGATCCGGTCCCCGACGCGGTGACGATCCACGCCGTCGTGCTGCGGCACGTCGAGCCGGCCCTGCGCGGGCGCGGCGACATCGATCTCGCGACCGTCCGGGACTGGGTCGAGGAGCTGATCCTTCGGCTCGGGGGCGTGGCCGGGAAGTAGGGCCTCACCCCTGGCTCTGGAACGCCCCCAGGTCGATCTTGTCCTCCGGCCGGGCCACGCCGAGCACGTCCGCGCGCGGGGCGCCGTCCGGGGACCCCGCGCCGATCCCGGCCGAGTCCGGGGCCAGCCGCAGGTCGCCTGCCTCCGCGTCGACGAACTCCACCGCGCCCTCCACCGGGTTCGCCCCGACGGGGCCGGTGCCGAACAGGTTGTGGTCGGCGGTGAACACGCTCATGTCGCCCGCGCTGTCGCGGGTGTTGCCGACGACGAGGTTGTTGCGCAGCACGTTGGTACCGGTGAAGTCGTAGTCGCGCGGGTTGATGCCGTCACCGTCGTTGTCCGCGATCGTGTTGTTGATGATCGACAGGTCGCTGAACGTGCCGTCGGACTCGACGAAGAAGTTGATGCCGCCGCCGCGGTTGCCGGTGATGACGTTGTTGTAGATCTTCACGTCGTAGGTGCGGCGGGTCTCCGAGACGTCCTCGACACCCAGGAAGATCCCGGCCTTGCCCTCGCCGGTCGCCCCGACGACGGTGTTGTTGTAGATCTCGATCGCGTGCGCGGCGTCGACGTAGATGTTCGGGCCCCGGTTGCCGCGCGTGGTGTTGTCGTGGATCTTGCCGTTGCGGGCCTCGTACTTGGCGTCGATGCCCTCCTCGCCGCAGTCCTCCACGATCGAGTAGGCGATCTCGAAGCCGTCGATGTTCGACATCGAGATGGCCTCGTTCTTCGCATCGGTCCCCATCGCGTTGGAGTTGCGCACCTCGGTGTGGAGCACCTGGATGTCGGAGCCGTCGATGAACACGATGCCGCCGTGCTCCGAGTCGGCCACCTCGACGTCCTGGACGACGACGTGGCTCGATCCAGCGGCGTACAGGCCGTGCTCCGACGAGCCCCTGATCGACAGCCCGATCAGCTTGATCCAGCTCTGCTCGCGCAGCTCCACGAGGCCGTCGGTGTCGGTGTCACCGGTGATGACCACCTCGGCGCCCGGTGCGGCGGTGTAGGTGATGTAGGCCCCCTGCGTCCCGGAGTGCGGGATCATCAGGGCCTCCTCGTAGGTGCCCGAGGAGATCACGACGGTGTCGCCGGGCCGGGTCTCCTCGGCCGCCTCCGCGATGGAGGTGAACTGGCCGGAGCCGTCCTGCGCCACGGTGAGCGTGCGCCCCGACGTCGGCTCGATCTGGGCGATCGGCCGCCTGCCGTGTTCCTGGCTCGCGACGCCGGGCTGCGGGCCGAGCTTGCCGCCCGGCTCCGAGCCGCCGGAGAGTGTGATCACCAGCACGACGGCGATCACGGCGAGCAGCGCGATCGCGCCGGCACCGCCGATCAGTATCCGCCGGTCGAACCGCGGTTCGTCCGGGCCGCTCCCACCCGATCCGCCGGATCCGCCCGGGATGCGCACCGTGTCGGGCAGCGGCGGCACCGGGCCGGTGGCCGACACCGGGGGCTGCGGCTGGGTGTGCGGGCCCTGGTAGAGCGGCTGATGACCGGTCGGCGGGCCGCCGTACGGCGGGACCGGGCCCGTCGGCGGTCCGGCGTTCGGGCTCACCGGGCGTCCCCCGTACGGCCCGGGCGGTGGACCACCGTACGGACCGGGGCGCGGGCCGGGCTGCGGCGGCTGCGAGGGGCTGTTCGGGTGCATCGAGCTGGGGTCCTTCCGGCACTGGCGGCGGTCGGCCGCTTCGCGCAGAGGGGCCCGACCTAGACGGTCACGATAGCGATGCCGCGTTCATCCGCTGTGAAAGCGCGTCCTCGCGCCGCCCTCGCCGGGCAGGTGGTCACGCCGTGATCCCGTCCACACGGACAGGCGTAACCCGATCGAGGGTCGGTCGTTCTCCGTGTGCACGCTCTGCACAGTGACCAACCGGGCACGCTCCGTGCGGGCCTGGAGAGATGGACGACGGGTGACGATGGCCACGCTCACGAAGCTCCGGCGGACCGCTGCGCAACCGGCCACGGCGCGCCGGCCCGTGCGCCGCGCGGCGTACGGGGCGGTGGTGGCCGTCGTCGTGCTGAACCTCGTCGCCGCCCTGTTCACCGGATCCGGTGAGCCCGGGACCGACCAGGACGTGGTCGTCGCCGGGGTCGACGCGACCACCGCGGCGCTGCCGCTGACGACCACCTACACCACGATCGACGGCGCCCCGCCCGATCCCGCCCCGCAGAGGACGACCACCGGGCTCGTCGTCCACCCCGTGCGTGAGACCCCGGTCCACGACGCGCCCGGCGGCACTCCGCTGGCGCGCCTGCCGCGGACGATGCTCCGCGACGTCGGCGACACCTGGGTCCCCGTCATCGAGCAGCAGGCCGGCTGGCTGCGGGTGCTGCTCCCGTCCCGGCCCAACGGCTCCACCGGCTGGATCCGCGCCGCCGACGTGACCGAGGCCCGCACCCCGTACCTGATCACGGTGCACCTGCGGTCGAAGAAGCTGCGACTCGAGAAGGACGGCCAGGTCGTCGGCACGTGGAAGGTGGGGATCGGCAAGCCGGCCACGCCGACCCCGGCTGGGCGCACCTTCCTGATGGCCGCCTTCCGCGATCCGAACCAGGCCTTCTCCCCGGTGATCCTGCCGCTGGGCACGCACAGCCCGACGCTCGACACCTTCGGCGGCGGACCGGGGACGGTCGCCATCCACACCTGGCCCACCGCAGACGTGTTCGGCACCGAGACCAGCGACGGTTGCATCCGCGTGCCGGCCGAGGCGCTCAAGAAGCTCATCGACGTGCCGCTCGGCACGCTCGTCGTGATCACCGAAGACTGACCCGTTTCCCGACGACGTAGAAGCCTCCCGTAGAACGAAAGACAAGGGGAATTCGCAGTGCGCAGCAGGAGTTCGGTCCGCCGGGCCGCCGCGTTCGCGGCCGTCGGTGCCGCCGCCGTCGCGGCCGTTGTGATCGGCAGCACCCCCGCCCTCGCCGAGCCGGAGACCCGGCCCGAGTCGGCGTACGCGCTCGCCGGCGCCGGCCTGATCAACCTCGGCCCCCTGGCGAAGGTCGAGAGCCCGGACGGCAAGCCGGTGAAGGAGTCGGTCGTCGGCATCCCGAACGTGGCCGACACGATCTCCGGGGGCGTCCTCAGCTCGGAGGCCCGGGCCGGGTACGCCGCGGCGTCGGTGACCGACCTGAAGGTCGCGACTCTGCTGAAGGCCGGCGTGATCCGGACGAAGTGCGAGAACGGCCGCGGCCGCGTCGAGATCGTCGACGGCCAGCTGCTGGGCACCCCGCTGCCGGAGGTCACGATCGGCGGCACCACACTCGACCTGGGCATCGTCCGCGCCTCGATCGGTGAGGAGAAGCGCAACGCCGACGGCAGCATCACGGTCACCGGTGTCTCGGTGAGCGTGCTCCCGGGCGGCCTGCCGGACGTCACCGGCAACCTGCTGCAGGGCGTGGTGAACACGGCCGGCACCGACTCCGCGGCCCGCCCGCTGCTGAGCCAGGTGACCGACCTGCTCGGGCTGCCGGAGGTCACGCTGCCGCAGCTGACCGCGCCCGGTCGTGCGGTGCAGACCCTCACGATCGGTTCGGCCACCTGCGGCACCGTCGACGACGACGAGGTCGTGGTCGACGAGGAGGAGTCCACCGACGAGTCCACC
>Ga0065720_1020501_pt1 | contig 14139 bp, 20 predicted proteins | sample Thericmetagenome_FD_59107 | JGI IMG/M metagenome (GOLD analysis project Ga0065720, IMG submission 59107) | Thermophilic microbial communities from the Joint Bioenergy Institute, California, USA of rice/straw/compost enrichment - eDNA_2 v2... | ecosystem: Engineered > Solid waste > Grass >... | reverse complement strand
ATCTCTTTGAAAGTCCTGCAAGTGATTATGCTTATAATCCTACAGGCCTTGGAGCTGATGTTGAGAAGAAGGCCTTGCAAGTCCAATTCTTATTTGTTGATAACCTACTTACTCAAATTATTGTCTTGGCTTCTCCACTAAGGATGTATCTATCTACGAGTGACCTTTCACAAGAGCTGGGATCGTTCGAACTGTTCAATTCTATATTCGCTCAGGAAAGGGCCTCACTACCGAATGCTATAACCCTCACGATATTTGAAAAGACTCTCTTTGAAAAGACTCACTATGAAGTAATGAGGCTCAAAAAGCTCAAGAAGATTCCTGTCGAAGATGTCCTGAATGAAGCTGAACCTTGCTTTGGAAGTTTCGCAGCTCATCCTGACATGCATCTAGCTTTCATGTGTGATAAATTGACTGTGAGGTGCGCTATGGGCGGAAAAGAGCTTGCTATAATTGATTTGGACAAGATTAAATTCGAAATAGACACCAAAATGGACTACAGAGCTGAATTTGGAAGATTTTCTTTGATCCCATGCAATTGCGATTATGAAAATTTCCTAATGGATCTCTCGTCAGAAGATAGAATGATTGTAAGACTTTTCAAGAAAGATGAGTATCCAGTTTTGGCCGTCAGGAATGCCAAAATTATCTACGTTGCTAGGGTTATTAAAGAGCTTGTTCAGTACAAGAAAGAGCTTCAAGAGAAAATTATAGCGACTTCTAAATCACTGAGAGATGAAGCTTCTGCCTATGATTGCATTTATGCTGATAATGAGGTCGAGAAGAACATCGAAGATCAAGAGTTCGATAAAACTCCTTTCTTCAAGGTTCTTATCACAGATAGTGCTATTATAGTGCCAAGAAACTCTAAATCTAAAGATGTTTTTGTCCTTAGTGCAAAGAAGATTCTTACTACTATAGGTAAGTTGGCTATTTACTGTCCTTGAGGTTTTAGATCGGGAATGTATGAGTATTGAGATGCCAGTGGAATTGAAGGCACCATTTGATATTGTTTCAGGTGACCAGATCCTTACAGAAAAGGAGCTTTATCGTACAGTAAGAGGAGCTTTCTTCACGGCAGAGGCAGAATTAGAACAAATTTCAGCATTTTATTCTGTTGATAATAGAAGAGTTCGACTGGGCAAATCTAAGTATGCAAAAGTCAGTGTAGTGAATCCAGATGATGATATTGAGAAAGACGGATGGTTGTTTGATAATATAGTGACGATATTACTCCAGGAGTACGACTTCTTGATGAACCAGGTAGGAAAAAGGAGGATTTTTATTTATTTAATAGGCTTCTATTGATGAAGTGAAGGAACTAATTATGAATAATCTGAGAGAATATTCTGAAACATGCCCAACTAAGATAAAGATCTGGGAGAAGACAAGACTCAACATCTTTGGCAATCAGTTGGGCGTCAATATTGATAGGAGTATTACACCAGTGGAGCTGGTGAAAGAATACTTATTGGATAAGTCAAAGCTTCCAAAGGAAGAGGGGTAAGTTAGACTTTTTATAAAATAATTTTCTAGAACAGTAAACTTAGCCGAGCATTTAGACGACCTTATTAGTGATATGTATAAGGTATCACAAAGTTCTGAGTTTCAGTCTCTGTAATTTATACCGATCTAAAAGCCTTAAATAGCAGTTTGTAAAATTAATAATTTTATCAGATAAATACATACCCTAAATCCTAAACTATAAAAATGTCAGACAGAAGAAGAAGAGAAGAGTCTAATTTGGCTGAAGACGACCCTTATTCTCAGATCGCCCAGGAGAGCAGCAATGTGTTAGAATCTGGAAAAAAAGAAAGCGCACGTATGAGGAAATGGAATCAGTTTAAGCAAAAATTCCAAATGGCAAAGGGAACTATGTACCAATCCTTCCTTATGGGAGCAATGGTTGGAGGAGGCTTCGGCTTGGTCATCGGAGTGTGGAGTGCCATCACATACAAATCCTTCCTTATCATCCCTATCTCAACAATTACTAGTGCTGCAAGTTTTGGCTTCTTTTTGGCCTGTGGTTCTCTTATCAGAATGCAGCCATATGGCAGCTTGACTCCTGAACTCAACATGATCACATACAACTCCGATACTAAGCAAATCGAGCAAGATATTGCTCTTTGGAAGTTGAAATACCTTAGCCGTGGATTTTAAGTAATTTTTGTGAATAAGTTCTGATATTGTTCTGAGACTGCATCATGTAACATCGTATGTCCTATTAGAAAACAAAAAATCGAAATTGAGTGCCAAAAAAACTCTTTTTTTTTCTTTTAGATAATTTTATGCCCAAATCAACTCTAGGAAATCAGTAGTAGCCCAATGAAAATATCCTTCTATCGTTTGGCATAGAAGGATAATTTCTGAAACCCCAATAGCAATAAAATCAAAAACTTTAAGGAGCAATTGGTTGAGGATATGCTGGAGTCCAATTTATGAATTACAGGTAGTGAATTTTTAATTAGCAAGGTACAGAATTACCAGTATGAAACCCACTGATGGCCAAATAATATGGCTTGTCTTAACGAGGGAGAGACAATAACATACAAGAAATTTTGAGGGTTCTCCTGGTCTTTAAACAGCGGTTTATCCTATTAGATTACAAGTAATCAACTTATATTACGTCAATTTTAGTAATCTCATAGACATGCGATTCAATGAAAATTTGGTTTGTCTTAGGATCCTTTTTGGCACTTATTGCTTAGACCAAAGAAGTAAAGAATTACTTGACAAGGTTCTTATAGACAATCTTTGTGGCTTCAAGGTAAGGAGTTATTCTCTCATCAGGTTGGCACATTGATCCTCCTAGTTTTAAGTGCATGAAGATTCTAAACAAAAATTCTTTTCTGTCATCAGGAGTAAAAACATCCCAATTTTCGCTTTCCTCATTGATTAAGCATTCACTAGCCTTATCACTAATTCTGACACCTCTGACATCCTCCTCTAGCATTCCTTTAATAAGCTTTGTAGAGGAAACAACAATATCTAGAAGAATTATAGATAGAGATAGGGGAATACCTCTTTCCTCGAGCTTGTTGAATAATTCCATATTTATGTGGGTAACCTTAAGCTTATTGTAGGAAACTTTTGAGCATTTATTTTGGGATAAGTTGACCTATAACTCAGAGCAAGTTGAAAATTTCGTACATAGTCGAGATATTTCCTGACCTCTGGGGAATTAAATAGATCTATCATGAAGCTATCAGGATTTATTTCATAGAACTTGTAATTAAAACGGAAATAGGTGCTTTGTAATTTATTTTGGAGCCCCCTAGTAATGTCTAGAAATGGATTTTTCTTATTACCATTTCATGAAGCTTTCATTTAGTTCCTTGAGACCATCTAATTTGGAGCCTAGGTATTCGAAGACGAAGGTATCGTCATCAGCATTATTTTGCTGAAGATCAGAACGTTGTTCATCCTTGGAGCTCTTTATCTCAGTTACTTCCATTTAGATTCTTTGCAGATATTTAAATTTGTAATAGTTAATAGCATGATATTCTAATAAAGAGACAGATCAAATATTGTTGAGAAAACTAGTGTTAAAGTTTTAGATAATTGGATCTAATGAGGTACACGACGAGAATACAACTCTTTCAAGATAATTCTTGAAACTATATGGAAACATTTACACGGAATTCAAAAAAGGTATTTCATGAAATAAATAATAACTTATGCTTTCTTCTTCAATACATCCTCAGACTCTACAACAAATAAGACTCATAAATCAATCCTTACTTTTCTTATGTAAACTCAGGTTGCTCTTCCCGACTGATCCTTTTGGTGTGTCCAGATGTTTGCTTACAGGTGACATCCCAGATGCACTTCTATGCCCAGTACTCCTCTTTGGACCGGTTCCACTATAGTCACTTACATATTTCTTATTTAGCAAGGGGTTCTTTTTCTTATCATTTGTGTCCTTTTTAGCTTCTTCCTCTTCATGACCTTCTTCGGGAGGCCTATCAATTTATTACTTGTTACATTTGACTTTACAATTCCTGGTCAAGCATCCATGGGTGATTCATAATTTCAACAATGGATATTCTCTCTTGATAGTCCACATTAAGCATCTTAGCAAGGAGATCCTTAACTTCTCTGGATAATGTAGCATCAATTTTAGGAGGTATCACATAGTTCCCTGAAATAATTCTCTCAATGGTTTTCTTATTCGAACTCTCACTAAATGGTAAGGTACCGCAAAGCATTCCGTAGAGGATAACACCCATAGCCCAAATATCAAGGCCTGTATGAGGGTTCTTATTCTTTCCATTGAAGATTTCAGGAGCCATGTAATCCAGGGAGCCAGCTTCTGTATCAGTTCCAAGGTTTGAACACATTCCTGCAATACCAAAATCGACAACCTATACTATAAGCAATTTGATAGGAACTTGATACCTTGATAACTTTGGAGTCTTTACTCTCTAGCAGGATATTCTCGAGTTTGAGGTCACGATGTATTAATTTATCTCTGTGGCAATAATAAACTGCATCACACAATTGTCTGAAGAATTCCTTGGCTTCTTCTTCAGAAAGGTGGCCACGTTCCAAAACATAGTCCTTGAGTTCTCCTCCACCTAGGTATTCCATCACAAAGGCTACTCTCATATTTTTCAGTGTGAAACAGTTGAGGATTTTAACTATGTTTTTATGGTGTAGGTTTTTTAACATTTCTCCCTCTGCAAAAACCATATCAATATCGCTAGCGTTACCTATCATATTCAGATTGAATAAAGGATTGTGGTTTACCAAATGTGTTAGCTTTCAAAAACTTGATGGCTACTTTCTGTTTCGTTTTCTTGTGGATGGCTAAATCTACTTCACCGAAACCTCCTTCTCCCAATTTTTCCACTATATCATATTCAGAAAGACCAGAATTTCTATCGAAGTCCTCTCCTGGGGAAATTATGGTATGTTTCACGTAGGTTTACCGCGTGAGGCGAAAATTGTTTCGCCGTTTTTTAAATACTCGAGTTCTTCTGGAAAAATTTCAACTCCTTCGGTGCTAAAAAAACGAAGCTTCGTAATGTTCTTTAGATGAAGTCGGCTTTCTATCTCTTTTGCTAGGTCTGCGACTTTGATGTTGGCCTTGATCCTCAATTCAATGAAATCTGTAAAATCTCCGTTCCTATAGACTTTGACCTATGAAAGTTTATCGCAAAAGATGTAGGGACATACTATCTTGTCATTTTCCACCTCATTAAATGGATCATCATCATAGAACATTTCTGAGGGGTTAGTAATTAGATTCTGAGATAAATTTTGATAATTCCAATATAAATAAGTTTTATTCAAATGTCAAAAAATATCACGTTTGCTTATGCTGTCAGGATACTTAACTTTGCAGCCATCGCAGGAATCGCTGGCATTGCAATCAAGAGATTGATCAACAACGAATCAAATGATGTTAAGACAGCCATGGTCACTCTCTACTGCTTGTAATTTAAAATTTGAATTATCAATTATTTTCAAGGATCTTTGCTGTTCTCCTCGTCTGTAGTGAGTTCAATATGCGCTATATCTATGCCCTATTCGGATTCCTGAATGGATGGCTAGGAAAAGGTCTTTTCCTCACATTGTAAGTTACTTCAACTCAGTGTAATTTGCTAGCTGCGGTTCTCTTTTCCTAAATAACAAATTCAAGTAATCAAAAAAGGTTCTTTCGATAACCAAATAGCTTTGATGTTCTTGTTGGGATTATTATCATCTGTATTGGAGCTCTGCACATCATTGTCAGGCTTAAGGTAAAATTTAGTTCATTATTTTCGTTTTCCAAATTTAGTTTTTTTCCAATATGGTCTAATTTCTTAGGGAGGTAAAGACGTCCATTATGCTCCACCTCCAAAGAGCTTGGAGGCTGGTAATGCTTATAAAAATGCTGGAGCCCAAGCTGAAAATCAAGCAGATATCAACCCTCCTAATGCCGACACCAATATTGTTCCTCAGCTAGGTGGGGGCTCATCACGCGTATCAAAGAGTAAAACCAGCACCAGTGAGTTGAAAATCAAGAGCGATATTCCTAGAGGAAATAAGAAAGCCACTCTACCTCCTCCTGAGCAAACTGTTAATAGTGATGACATTAACATTAAACTCGATGAATAAATTTCTATGTCACTCTAAGTTATATATGAAGTTCTATCTACCTTATGTTCTATGTATTAAAGAGGGCATAATTTTCCTTGTCCTGTAAAAAAGTGGCAATCTTATCTTTGAAATTTGAGAAAATACTTTACTTTCTTTACTCGAGACCCTAAGTAACAAAGTAAAACATAAGCTTTAGATGAATATACTACTAATTAAAACCTATATACAAAATAATTGAGATTAGTGAACTTGTGTAAATTTAGTTGAGTAGAAGATGAGAGTAGCATATTTTGACTTGAATCTTTGTGTCATAGTTGTTACATTGTAATTTCCATCAACATAACCTCCATTATAGGTTCCAATATGATTCCTATTAAATTATTTGGTTCTCACTTTAATGTACAGTGTAACATGTGTAGGAGGTGCCAATTCATTCTTATTAATAATGAATTCTCTCTTAGGATCATGCTTCTTCTCAGGTTTTTTTGCTAATGATCAGTATTATACAATGAACTATACCTTCTTCCAAACCCATTTCAAAAAATTTCTTTTCCAAAGCTTTTTCTTCTTGAATTTTCTTTTCTTTTTCCTGCAAAATTACAACTATTTCTCAGGGCTATTACATTCAAAAAGTAGATTCCCATGAGATGCGTAGGTAGTAATGGAGCTTCATCGGTAAAAGGATTTTCTGTAGCCTGACCCTTCATTTCTGTTGTAGTGACTTTTCGAACATCCATGGAAGAGCCCATCATCTTATTCACTGATTCGATATTTGTAGTGTCAATAATGTTATTGATATTTCCATGCTCATCAGGTGCAGTAGGGTCGTCGGGAGAGAATTTCCACTCTCCATCTACAATAAACTTATAATAATACATTCCTCTTGGTAGTCTCTATGAGATTATTATGCAGAATCATAATACTCCTTACGACAATTGCATTAAAGTAATCATTTCCCACCTTTTGCAATGGGATATGATCTTTCCATCCTGTAAATGTTCCTGTCACAAAAACTTGATGTCCTCCGTATGCCCATTTGAAAGATGTATTTATCACTAGATAGTCAATCATCTAAACATTTGTTTTTTGTACAGTTGGAGTCCCTGGTTGAACCCCACTCGGACTCCTTCCTAATTCTGGTATCCAATCCACTTTTTGATCCCATCCCTGAAGTGCTAACAGCTTAGTATACTCCTAATGCGGATTACTTAGAAGTGATGAAGTTAATAGCATGTTCCTTCTTGCTCCCGACCATTGACTCAGGTCCTAGTTTGGAACTTTGACTTCCCATGAAAGATAATTTATCAAATATTTTTTAAGTATTAAAGATAAAACACTAGAATGCATATTTAGATAAAGTACAGGGAGCAAAACTGCATAGATTTACAGAAGATTTAGGCAAAATTGCGGTGGCGGAAGCCATTCACCTTTATATTAGCTTCTTTGTTGTCGAAGAGGGCGATCTCAGAGTTGGGAAGAACAAATTTCTTTTTGTGCTAAAGAAAGTTTCCTTCTTTGACTCTGAAATGAATTTTCCAAGGGACTCAGTGCTGCTCTTGGGGGTATAAATCGATCTTTGACTTGGTACAAATTCTAAGAAGAATCAATAAAAAAAAATCTTTTGAGATACTTGTGTTTTTCTCTACAGAAACAGACTTCTGGGCTGGTTTGGCTCCAAGTCTAGAAGCTCCCGTTTGAGTTCCCTCTCTGCTGATAGACTTGTTATCTACACTACTTTCAGGCTCCTTTCCATGTCTTGTCATGGTCATGTATTTTCTTCTTCTGCTAGAAGATAATGAGAAGTTGCTGTTAAGAGGATCTATGTTCTCTGCAGAAGGATCTCTTTCCTTACTAATATAGAAGAAGTTGTTAACCATGTTAATTTTAGAGTCATCTTTCATCAGGCTCGGGATAACAGGAGGTTCGCTCTTCTGGTTCTAACAAATTATTTTATTGTTAGTTATAAGATACCTTTCTATGAGGTTGATTTTTCTCTTGTAGGTTAATTGTGATATTGATCACTGAGGAATCTTCCTCAGTATTGTTAATATTCAAATGAATCTTGTTCTTTTGATACAAGTTTGAAAGATCGCCCATGCTTTGCTGGGTGGGCATGTATCTCAAGTCAGCCTTGCTAACACTAGTGGAGTGGGCTTGAGCCTTTTTAGCAGAAGGCAATCTTGATTGAGATTGAGACTGAGAAGCAGGCTTTTCACCTCCACGAGTATGTAATCTCGCCTTTTCGATTTCTCTAGAAGCAGCCACATCGGTTTCTATGTGTTTCTCGACCTTCACAACATTTTCTCTTGGAGGATCATTGGGGGTTTTATTTTCAATGAGCTTAAGATGTTGAGACTGGAGGTGTTCAGGAAGCCCCTCAAGGATCCATTCATGAGCCAAAGCTTGGCATGGGGTGTATCTCTTATCAGGATCATAGACGAGACATTTCTAGATGATTAGATAAGAGGGAATGGACTGTACTTGGACCAAATCTAAAAATTTCTCATCAGTGCACTTAAGAGCAGTGGCGATTTTAATAGAATCAGGTACTCTGACTTTTCCTTTGGAGTTTGGCACAATTTTAGGCTTATAATCATCGTCAAAGAAAACTTTTCTTCTTGGGGATTTCTATTCATTAGCAGAGATGTAAAATCCATACCTGAATTAGATATTTGTCAGGAACACCGAGAACTTCCATCATAGCTAGTAGCTGATCATGCTCACTTTCACCAGGGAAAATAGGATAGCCTGAGTAGAGCTCGCATAAGAGACATCCAAAGCTCCACATGTCGATTTGTGTGGAGTAAGGTAGTCCTAGAATAACTTCTGGTGAACGATAGAATCTGCTCTGAATGTAAGTGTAGAGTTTTTCGTGTTCGAAGCAACTTGAGCCAAAGTCGATAAGCTAATTTATTAGAAATATAACTTCAATGCTACCTTGATTCCTGTCTTGTTGGGGTTTTTGAGTAGGATATTCTCTGGCTTCAAGTCACAGTGGATGATTTTGTGTTGACTGAGGAACTTCAATGAGTACAAGACTTGGATAGCGAATTTTCTTATAATATTCAAATGGAATCCCTAAAAAAATTATTTCAGTGACCCTGGTATACCTTGAAGCGATTCTTCTTGAGGAAGTCGTACAAGTTAAGACTTAATAGATCAAAAACAAGGCACTATTCCTTAGGATAGGCTGATCAGAAGCTTACCACATGATTTCTAAAGACAAAGTTATCCCTAAGATCAATAACATTATAGTCATCACCATGTTGGGCCATCATATATCTCAAGATTTTGACCTCAATTTTAGCTTGGAAGTGGAACTTCTTCTGGCTTCTAATGACTTTGAGAGCAACATGCTCTTTTCTTTTATGATCAAAAACTTTAACGACCTGCAGAGTTAAAATTTTAAAGCTTTATTTTACCTGACCAAAAGACCCTCTTCCCAGCATATCAATAACCTCATATCTATACTTAAACTGGTCTCCTCTCACAACTAGATAATCACCCCTAATCTAATTATTTCTTGGTAAAATGGGATTACTTATCATCGTCATAGTCTTGTTCTGTTTTGGCAGGAAGCTTTCTATTCATGTCTGAGATGAAGAAGATATCAGGGTATTTCAGGATCTCCTCCTTTTCAAGTGGAGATAGGTGCTGTTCATAATATTTTAAAGTAAAAGCAGGATCAACAGGGAGTGCCTATGGAATTATTTTTGAGGGGATTGATATTACTAAGCTTGAAAAGGGGGTATCCTGAGCTACATTTTTGTGATGTAGTTGCCTAGGGGAGTTAGTGATACTCTCCGTGGCGAGAGTTGCAGACTCTTTAGTATTCATAACTGCCATTATATTCCCTGAAGAAGTTGTTGCCGTATGCTTGACTTTTGGCATGCTGGAAGTAGAATAGGATTCTAAAAGTCGTGATATCTTATCCTTCTTGTTCGCGAGCAGTTGGTTTTTGTATTGAGGGGATAGAGTGACATCAGTTATTTCGATTTTGGTGTCCGGTTCCGTTACATAATTATTTGAACCCTTGGCCATTTCTATTTGGGTAGGCTTTTTTACGGCTATTTCCTTAATATGCTTAACAAGCAAAATTACCTCTGACTTTAGAGTGAGAACGAGATTCCGGCGGGGAGGAATATTTATCGCTTATTGCCATTGTTGTGTCATATTTCTCGGTCAGATGAGAGTTTAGGTCGATTGTGGACCCCTTGATGATCTTTCCTTGGGTGTAGAGAGAAAGGGAACTTCCCTTTTTGATTCTCTCATTGCTATTCTTGGTTGACGTTGGAATATTAACCCTGAACTTTCTGGTGGGAGAAAGGCTTTTAGCAGGAGACTTGCCAAAATATGAGACTTTAGGAGAGTCGAATAAAAGATGGGCATCATTGTCATGAATTGCTTTGAGGTCCAGTTGACTAGTGAATGTTTTGCCATCTAAGAAGATTAGTCCTGGGAATATTTGGGAAAAAAGTATCAAAAAGGAAATCACTTACGTTTGGTAGATAGGGAGGTCCTCATTGTTTTGTACGTGTTTGGAGATAACTAGGAGAGTTTAGGTTTTGCTGGGAAGTAACTTACCATTTGCCTTATTAACAGATAAAATTTTAAAACTCTGCAAAATATTAAAAATCAAAAATTCTTTGCAAAACTTCATATTATCATCATCACCATTTAAGTAAACTTCATAAAACTACCTATTTTCTATAAAGAAAATACACTAGTCATTCTATTGCTCAAACTTACTATGCAAGAGGCCATCTTTACCATCTTTAAAGCCTTGCCAAACTTTTTCCTTGCCTTTATCGGCTTTAGAAGCTAACTTATCTTTTGCTTCTTGTTTCTCCCGTAATTCCTTTTCCGCCTCAACAATCTCTCTTTCAAGTTGCTCAAGCTCTCTTTCATCCTCCTCATCAGAGTTATTATTTTGCTCTGCTTGTCTTTCATTATTATTGCTATCTTGGTCTATAGCAACTTTTTCCATCTTTGTTTCAACCTCTATGATCTTTTGATTGTGTTGAAGGATATTTTTGATCTCTTCAAGAAGATTCTTATCACTAATTGGATTATCTGAGAGCGTTAGGCAAGTCAAAGTATGGTTTTGTTCTTCCAAAATACTTTGAATAACAAAAGCGCCATCATTAGTGATTCTGTTTGACCATAAATGCAGAGTCTAGAATAATTATAAGATAATATTACTAGTACTTTTAGAGTAGAATTTAGACTGAGTCCATTTTTTATATGAGACAATCCCTCGTCATCTATTCCACAATTTCCTAAGTTGAGAAGCTCTAAAGTCGTATTTTTGATGAGAACTTTATTCAATGCTTTCATAACTTCGCCTGACAGAGGAATATCATTCATGTAAAGATCTCTAATTGTATGATTTGCTGTTAAACTCTTGAAGAAAGGCACAAGTCCTGAGGGAGTAGGATTATTCTCTCCAAGATGTAAAGTCTTGCACTTTAACTTATTTGATGAGAGAAGAATTCTAACAGTCAGAAAATTTTCGATTTCGCTTACGAAAAAGTAATGAACCCATTATCTCCAATCTCGTTGCCGCTCAAGTACAAAGCCTTGAGGTTATTCAATTCCTGTTCTTGTTAGCGAAATATCAATTCTTTTACCATTAGAGAATGAGAAAGAGCAACTGCAAGGTCATCATCGATTCCTAGCTGGCCCAAACTAGGCCATATTACATATTTTTCATTATACATTACCCCAGAATTTCTAGGTTGGTGAAGATCGGTAAAGTTTCTATAAGTGCACTCAAGCCAAATTCAGTGAAGCCATTATTCCCTGGATTCTTATTTTATGTGTGAGAATTATTACCAAGATAGAGCTCTTTTAGGGAATCATAATGGATTTGTAATCCGGATAATATATTTATGAGACCGTCATCTGTGAGTAAATTTGCTCCCAGATGTAGTAATTCTAATTTGTGATGCTGTTCGCCCAGATAAATTGAAATGGTCAAGGCATCTAAATCGTCAATTCTAGATGAGCCTAGATCAAGTCTTTTTCTGGATCTTTTACACTCCTGAGAATTGTTTAACGAGTGCTAGATTTAATATTACCTCAGTTATAACTTTTGTTCGTAATTCGAACTGTTGCTCGAGCTCTTTCTCACTTATCTCATTTTGGGCATCGAGATTTTGTTCCTTGGAGCCATCCATCCTGGACATATAGTCATTTTCGCGAACAATATCTGACATGCTGACTTTTTTTGAATTGAAATCAATAAATTTTAAAAAAGGATCCCGTTTTCAGAAAGAATAATCTAAGGTTCTCATTATAAGAGAAAGTGCTTCATTCTTGGACATAAAGGAATTATTATATATCAGTTACAAGCAAATTATGAATTTATTTAAACATCATATTGCCTCCTCCCATCATATTACTACTCATCATGTTGCCACTCATATCTCCCATTCCTTGGTTCATTAACATATTTCCTGTAGGTTGATTCATCATGCCTATAGGTTGGTTCATTCCACCCATAGGCTGATTCATTATTCCTGCTTTTTGTTGTTGCTTTTTTTGTTGGTAGGCGGCCTGACGGTTAGCAGCAGCTGTTTCATCGAGGATATTCCAAACTGAAATGATTCCATGCTCGTCAACGGCAAGAACAATATCATTCACGTATTTGATATCTTTTATTGCTATTTTATGCTTATTGCGCATGCCTTCTCCTTTTCTAGTGAAGCCATCTTTGTTTCTGAATTCGATAGTTCCATCAGCATATCCGATAAAGATAGTCTCTTCGAAAGGAATATATTGAATTGATGTAGCCGCTAATTTAAGAGGCTGGTTGATTAAATGGGAAACTTTATTGGAGTAAGTGAAAATGGAGAGCTGGCCAGTAAGTCCATTCTGAGTGGCATTATAGCTCACTGAATATAAGGCATCATCAGCAGCTATTATCTTGACAATGTACTAACAAATTAAATTGATATTCCTCTTTTTACAGCAGTATCTGTATCGCAGTCGTATTCTTTTTCTTGGATAAAGTCTTTATCTTGAATGCTAAGTCTCAAAAGAAGGGCTTTTCCCTTAGAACATCCACACAGCACGCTTTCATTAAGAAAAATAATCATAGACTATACGCATCTCCAACAACAGCCATAGAGTAAATTGGATATTTTGTTAATCCTTTAGCAACCTTTTCAAACTTTCCTTGGCCATCCACAACACAAGCCATTATATGTTCTATGCTCATTATTCAATGACACCTGGATCTATACCATCACCACTTCCTGTTACAATGATCACATTGTTCTCAATAGCGATTGTTTGGATTGCCATTATAGACTTTTGATGAAGATTTTCTCCAAAAGCAATCTGTTGGAAGTTTCCATCCCCACTATTGGCTTCTTTGAAGATTTTGACTCCACCCATGCTGCAAAATGTGAATAAAACTCCTCTTTAATCTTACCCATTCTTTGCTTCATATCCAACGAAAATCAATCTAGCATCAGGTAGATAGTGCAAACAGGTAAATTTCTCGCCTTGATTGAGTGCTTGAATAGGTATGCCATTTCCATCGGGGATGACTTGTATGTACAGAATATTACTCGTGCATACCAAAATTCCAAACTGGCCTTCTTCCACGTTTGATGCTAATATTTCCATTCCTATAACTTCAATCTTCTGTCCAGCCAATTGTTGAAGATCTGCGAATTGTCGTCCAAGGATATCCCATTCAATGGAAAACTCATGTAAATTACTATTCCATAAGATATTATCACTTTTTTCGTTACTTGCAGTTATCTCCACGTTGGCAGTTACCACTAATGTAGTAGTTACATATCTGATTATTGTCAAATCTGCTTTGTTTTTTCAATTGATTAAATGGTTTTCCTCTAAAGCCACCCTGGTTCTGATTGAAGCCTTGATTGCCTCCTTGAAAGCCAGGGTTACCTAATTGATTAGACTTATTGAAACCACCTTTACCTTGGCCGCCTCCTTGTCGGAAGTTTCCTCCACCTTGGCCTCCTCTGAAGCCTCCTCCTCCACCTTGGCCACCGAATCCTGGGCCTGTACCACCGTGGG
>Ga0065720_1003634_pt1 | contig 14145 bp, 10 predicted proteins | sample Thericmetagenome_FD_59107 | JGI IMG/M metagenome (GOLD analysis project Ga0065720, IMG submission 59107) | Thermophilic microbial communities from the Joint Bioenergy Institute, California, USA of rice/straw/compost enrichment - eDNA_2 v2... | ecosystem: Engineered > Solid waste > Grass >... | reverse complement strand
CCGAGCCGCGGCGGGCCGATCCCCGGGACGGCGCCGGTCGATCGGCCCGCCAGGTGGAGAGGTTCTACCTGCGGCTTCGAGAGGCCGGCCTGCCGGCCGACCTGGCGGCGAGGTGGTGCGGCCACCTCTTCGCGCTACACCCCTGGCCCAGTGCGTTCAAGGTGGTGAACGGCAAGGCACGCGCCCGCCCGCCCGCCGACGCCGAACTCGTCGACCGCGTCCGCGAGGAGATGCTCCGCCAGGCGGAGGCGCTCTTCGACCACGCACTGGCGGCCGGCCTGCCGGCCGAGCTGGCGGCGATGTGGTCCGGCCAGCTCTTCACGCTGCCGTCCGCGGTCGGCGAGATCGAGATGGCGTACGGCGAGGCACCCGCTCGCCTGTCCGCCGACGCCGGACTCCCCGGCGACATCGGCGAGGCGATCTCCCGCCGGGCGGCGCTCTGCCGAGAGGAGATCTCCCGCCAGGCGGCGCTCCTCCGCGACGCACCGGCGTTCACCCTGTCGGCCCTGGCGGCGGGGTGGCGCGACGGGGTCCTCGCGGCGGCGCCCAGGCAGCCCGGCGATGCCCGGACCGAGCCGCGGTTCCCGCTCCCCGGGTCGGTCCCGGGCCTCCGCGAGCCGGAGCCGTCCGACCCCATGGCCGAGTACCACCGGCGGCACCGCCTGCCGGAGCCCGGCGGCGTCTCGCCGCTGAAGCTGTTCCTGCTGTACCGGCTGAGCGAGCTGTACACCGCCCTGCGTGAGGACCGTCTGCCGCCGGTGCTGCTCGCCACCCCCACGCTGACCACCGGCCACCTCGACCCCGAGGTGCTCGTGGACCGGCTGGAGACGTGCGCCGCCGCGGGCGTCGAACCCCTCCAGGCCGACCTGTGCCAGGCGCTGTTGCGGCTGCCCCGCGGTCCCCATCCCGAGGCGGCCGCACGCGCCGCCCGGGTGGGGTCCGCAGCCGCCTCGGCCGCCGCCGCCTGGCTCGCCGAGGGCGGCCTGCCCGACCCGGAGACGGGTGTGCGGTGGGCCTACAACGTCGGCGGGGCCGAGCGGGTCGTGGCGGAGCCGGAGCCGGAGCGCGCCGGGAACGCCCGTCCGGTGCCCGTCCTGCGCGCTAAGCCGACCGGTCACGAACTCATCGACGGCCTGTTGCGGGAACCGCCGCCGCAGTGCGCCTATCCCGGCGTCGAGATGAACTGGTGGCCGAGCATGCTGCCGTCCCACCGCGAGGTCGTCGCCGTCAATCTCCTGCCGTTTCTCCGCCCATCCTCCGCCCTCGGCGAGGGGCGGCGGCTCCAGGCTCTGCTCGCGGCGGACGGGCCGGTCGGGGACGGGACCGCGGCCATCCTCGCCTTCGTCCTCACCAGGGACCCCGCCCGTGGCTGGGAGCGCACCGAGGCGGTGCCGCTGCTGCTGGCCGCGGCGGCCCGCGGGGTCCTCCCCGCCGAGGCCGTCGGCCGCCACCTCGCCATCTTCCTGCGCATGCCCGATTGCGAGCACCGCACGGTCGTCGCCGCCCTCACCGAGGCCGCCCGGCAGGGCGCCCACCGTGAGGTGTGGCGCATCCTCACCACCCTGCTGCCCGCCTTCCTCCCCTCCCCCGGCGAACGAGCGGCACTCGCCCACATCGAGCTGGTGGCGCTCGCCGCGAAAGTGGCGGCCTGGACGGGGGCCCGGGGCGAGATCCCCGTCATAGCCCGGCACGTCGCCTCCGGCCGCCGCAACCGCTTCGTCCGCGAATGCGTCCGCCTCCATCACCGGCTCACCGGCACGGCACCGGCGAACCGGTAGCGGATGCCCGTCCCGCTGCGACCGGCCCACCGCGAGCCGTCGCCGTACGGCTCGCGGTGGTCTCGGCGGCCGGCCCGCCATCCGTCCTTCCGGGGCCCGGGCCGCGCCGGTGTGGTCCGAGGTGCAGCGCGTTCAGCCCTGTTCGGCCGTGTTCGGCCGGTCATCCGTGGGCAGGGTGGCCGGCCGTGCTCAGCCGGGTGCACGGTGCCGGCCCGCGTTCGGGCTCGCCGCCGCGGCGCGGGGGCCGGCGTGCCCGTACAGCCGTTCCCTTACAGCTTTCGTATAACCCGCTTCGTATGGTGGGCCGCAGACTCCGCCGACGCGGCCCGGCGAAGCGGGGCCCCTCGGGAGTCGTGGCGCAAATGCGTCGGCGGGGGCGGCCCCGGCGCCGCCCCCGCCGACCTTGATCCGGGTCAGGACGCGGCGGTCCCGGCCGTGGCGCTCACGTCCGCGAGGTCGCGGCGGCTCGTCTCCGCCAGCGCGACCGTGCAGACGACGGTGAGCAGGCAGAACGCCGCGATGATCGCCGAGATCAGCAGCGTGCCGCCGCCTCCGGTGACCCGCTGCACCTCGGCGCAGATCANCGGGGCGATGCCGGCGCCGATNCCCGCGATCTGGTAGCCGAGCGAGGCGCCGGTGTACCGGTTGCGGGTGCTGAACAGCTCGCTGTAGAGGGCGGCGAGCGGGCCGTACATCATCGGGTGGATGACCGCCTGGCCGAGCACGACCGCGAGGGTGAGCAGCACCGCGCTGCCGCTGTCCACGAGCGGGAACAGCGCGAACGCGAAGACCCCCATGACCACCGCGCCGCTGATCACCACGGGCCGCCGCCCCACCCGGTCCGAGAACGCCGACCAGCCGATGATGGCGATCACCGCCAGCGCGGACGACAGGGTCAGGGCGTTGAGCACCGTCTGACGTTCGAACCCGACCCCCACGCCGTAGGCGATGAGGAACGTGGTGAGCGTGCCCTGCGCGAAGAACGCGGAGAGCCCGACGCCGATGCCGAGCAGCAGCGGGCGCGGGTGGTTGCGCAGCACCTCCACGAGCGGCGCGCGGGACGGGCGTCCGCCCGCGGCCTCGGCCGCCGCGTTGAACACCGGGGTCTCCGCGACCCGCAGCCGGATGAACAGGCCGATGCCGAGCAGCACGATGCTGAGCAGGAACGGGATACGCCAGCCCCAGGCGAGGAAGGCCTCGTTGCCGACGGCGGCGGAGGTGGCGGTCAGCACGGCGGTGGAGACGACCATGCCGAACGGCGCCCCGGCGTTGGTGAAGCTCGCCCACAGGCCGCGGCGGCGGGTGGCGTGCTCGGCCGAGATCAGTACGGCGCCGCCCCACTCACCGCCGACCGCGATGCCCTGCAGCACCCGCAGCAGGACGAGCGCGATCGGCGCGATGACGCCGACCTGCGCGTATGTGGGCAGCAACCCGATGAGGGTGCTCGCCACACCCATCAGGGTCATGGTGAGGATGAGCATGCGCTTGCGGCCGAGCCGGTCACCGAAGTGGCCGAAGATGATGCCGCCGAGCGGCCGGCCGAGGTAGCCGGTGGCGAGCGTGAGGAAGCTCGCGACCGTGGCGACCAGCTGGGGGAGGTTGCTGAAGAAGACTCTGTCGAACACGACCGCGGACGCGGTCGCGTACAGCAGGAAGTCGTAGTACTCGATGACGCTGCCGATGAAGCTCGACGTCACCGCGCGACGGAGCTGGACGGGGTCGTGCCTGGTCCCGGACGGACCGGGCGTCGGTTCGACGGATGAGTTCGACATGGCGCGTGTCCTCATCTGCGCTTGAGGGTTGGGGGTCGCTCGGCGCGGGCCGAGCGCGGTGGCACCGGTGTGCCGTGCCGCCCGGGCCGGGCGTTCCGGCCGGCCGACGGTCGTGCCCCCGAGCCCGACCGTCGTGCGGGGGTCGCTTCACCGTTTCGGGTCGATGTCCTCCACCTCACCTCGTGAATGTGAGCGTTATCCGGGCGGATGTAGGGCATGATTATGACCCAGGTCACGATTCCGCACAATATTGCCCCTGCCCTACCCTCGTACCGTGCAGCCCGTTGATCAGGACCAGCCGCGTCTCCCGTCCATGCGGCCGCAGTCTCTGCTGCTCAGCTTCTTCGGCCGGTACGTGCTCGGCCGCGGCATCGCCGTCTACTCCGGCAGCGTGATCGAGCTCTTCGCCCGCCTGGGCGTGTCCGAGGAGGCGGTGCGCTCCACCCTCACCCGCATGGCCAACCGCGACCTGCTCGCCCGGCACCGCCACCGGCGCAAGACGTACTTCGGCCTCACCGCCCGCTCCACCGCGGTGCTGGAGGACGGGCACCGGCGGATCTGGGAGACCGGCGCGGTCAACCGCGACTGGGACGGCACCTGGACGCTGGTCGGCTTCTCCCTGCCCGCGAACGCGCGCAGCCTCCGGCACGATCTGCGCTCGCAGCTCATCTGGGCCGGGTTCGGCCCGCTGCAGAGCGGCCTGTGGATCGCCTCCGGCACCAAGGACGTGGTCTCGATGCTCGCCGAGCTCGACCTCGGCGACAACGTGACCGTGCTCCAGGCCCGCGCCCTCAAGCCCACCGAGGCGGCCGACCTGGTGCGCAAGGCCTTCGACACCGCGCAGATCGCCGAGCGCTACCGCGCCTTCCTCGACCGCTGGGACCGGCCCGACCCGCTGCCCGCCGCCGCCGACGACCTCGCCCGGCAGCTCTTCCTGTACGGCGACTGGCTCCAGCTCGTCCGCCGGGACCCGCACCTGCCCGCCGAGCATCTGCCGGACGACTGGCCGGCGATCCGCGCCGAGACGGTGTTCCGCACCCTCGCCCGCCGGTTCGAGCCCACCGCCGACCGCATCGCCGCCGAACTGCTCGACACGCTCCCGGTCCGCCCGCCCGCCGCCGGGTAGCGCCCGGCCGGTCAGGCGAGCGGGAGGCGGCGTACCCCGGTGAGGGTCGGCGCGGGCAGGAACTCCACCGGGTCGTCCGGATCGGTGCGCAGCGTGCCGACCCGGTCGAGCAGGATGTTCAGGGCGACCCGCCCCTCCAGGCGGGCGAGCGGCGCGCCGAGGCAGAAGTGCACGCCGCGGCCGAAGGCGAGGTGCGGGTTGGGGTCGCGGGCCGGGTCGAAGACGTCCGGGTCGGGGAACTGCCGGGGGTCGCGGTTCGCCGCCGCGAGCCAGACGAGGAGCATCTCGTCGGCCGGGATCGTGATGCCGCCGAGTACGGCCTCGCGGGTGGTCGCCCGGCCGATCGCGGCGAACGGGGTGAGCAGGCGGAGCGACTCCTCGATCACGGGCGGGATCAGGCCGCGGTCGGCGCGGACCTTCTCCTGCAGCTCCCGGTGGGCGTCGAGGCAGAGCACCGTGTTGCCGAGCAGCATCGTGGTGGTGATGTGCCCGGCGAGCAGCAGGAGGATGGCGAAGTTGATCACCTGGTCGTCGGGCAGGCGCTCGCCGTCCACCTCGGCGTGCACGAGCCGGGTGAGCAGGTCGGCGCGCGGCCGCCGGCGGCGCTCCGCGGCGTGCTCGGCGAGGTAGGCGGTCATCCTCCCGCCACGGCCCGGTCATCGCCCGCGCCTCCGCGCGGTACTCCTCGGTGGACTTCCGGAGCGAGATCGTGGTGCTCGGCGCCAGCAGCGCGTCGGCCCAGCGCCGGAACAGCGCGCGGTCGCCGGGCGGCACGCCGAGCAGCTCGGCGATGACGATCACCGGCAGCGGGTGGGCGAGGTCCGCGACGAGCTCCAGCCGCCCGCGTTCGCGCGCCGCGTCGAGCAGCTCGCCGGTGAGCGCGGCGATCCTCGGCTCCAGGTCCGCGACGACCCGCCGGGTGAACGCGGCCGCCACGAGTCTGCGCAGCCGGTCGTGCTCGGGCGGGTCGACCTGGGTGAGGAAGCCGCGCAACGAGAACTCGTCGCCCATCAGGGCCGCGTCGGGCATGAGACGCAGGGTGTCGGAGGAGAACGTGACGGGATCGCCGAGGACCTCCACGGCCTCCGGGTAGCCGTGCACGTACCAGATCCCGGTGCCGGAGTGGTACTCGACCGGCCGCTCCGGGCGCGCGCCGTGCAGCCAGAAGTGGTCCTCGGGGATGCGGTACCGCGCGGCGAGATCGGCCATCGCCTCTCCCTCCTCGCAGGTGTCGTCACGTCGCGCCGCCGCGGATCGGGGCGGCGCCTCGGCCGGCCTCCCGGCGGCCCCGGGCCGCCGCCGGATCAGGTCACCGGAGTCGATCCTTCCCGCTGACCCGCGGAAATCGCCTGCCGTACCGTTTCTCGCCGTACTCCTGCCGGACGTATACCTTCGCCACCGCCTTGGCCACCGCCTTCGCCGCCGGTGCCCGCGGCCGGAGGGCGCCGATCATCACGGGATGTCCGATCGGGCGCTGGTCGAGGACGGTTCGTGTCCGCCACTCCTCCTACGTTCACCTCGACCCCCGACCAGAGGAGTGTGTTCGATGATCATCACTGTCACGGGAGCCACCGGCAACGTGGGCCGTCATCTCGTGGCGGAGCTTGTGGCCGCCGGGCACGAGGTCCGCGCGCTCACCCGCGATCCGGCGAAGGCCGACCTGCCGTCCGGTGCCGTGGCGGTCGCGGGCGACCTCACCGACGCCGCCGGCCTCACCGCCGCCTTCGACGGCGCCGACGCGGCGCACCTGATCACCTTCGGCGGGGACGACTACGCGCCGCTCGCCGACGGNCGTGAGATCGTGGNNCTGGCGCGGAAGGGNGGCGTGCGCCGGGTCACGATCCTCAAGGGNGACGTGGAGAAGAGCCCGCTCGAACTCGCCGTGGAGGAGAGCGGGCTGGAGTGGACCGCGCTCGCACCGGTGGAGTTCATGTCGAACGCCCTGGAATGGGCGGAGTCGGTGCGGAACGAGGGCGTGGTGCGCGAGGCGTTCCCCGACGTGCGGAGCGCGATGATCCACGAAGCGGACATCGCCGCGGTCGCCGCCGTCGCGCTCACCACGGACGGACACGCGGGCAGGGAGTACTGGCTCACCGGCCCGGAGGCGCTCACCCCGCCGGAGAAGGTGCGCACGATCGCCCAGGTGCTCGGCCGCGCGGTGCGGTACGTCGAGCTGACCCGGGACGAGATCGTCGAGCAGTGGCGGCAGAGCGGCTTCTCCGACGAGGACATCGAGTTCTTCCTGCGGATGCGCACCGATCCGCCGGAGGCGAGCCACACCGTGCTGCCCACCGTCGAGCAGGTCACCGGCCGGCCGCCGAGGACCTTCGCCGAGTGGGTGCGCGAGAACGCCGCCGCGTTCGGCGGCTGAGCCACGGCCCCGCGCACATGCCCGCGCGCACCTCCCTGCGCGCGGGCACGACGGGCTCAGCCGCCATCCCACGGGTGCACGCGCCGTGCACCCGACGCGCGGGCACGACGGCCCCATGCCGTACGGCTTCGCCGGACGCCCGGGTGACGGGCCGGTCTCTCCGTCACGCGCGACGGTCCGGCCCGATCGGCGCGTCGGAAGCGCTCGCCGGCGAGGTCTCCCGGGATCTCACGGCGTGTCGCCGCCCGCACGGTCATCGCGACCGCCGGGCCCGGCCGGTCCGCGGGCCGGTCCCACGGCCGAGGCCGGGCCCGCGCCCGGCCATCCCGATCACCTCTCTTGGTACGGTGACCACATGCGCCGCCCGGTACGGCCTCCCGCCCACCGGGCGCACCCTGCCGGGCCGTCCTGACCTGCGGTTTCTCGTCGCCGCGACGGCCCTTGCCGAGCATGCCGGGCCGCGGTGCCGCGGCGCCGTACCACGAAAGGCAGTGATCTGATGGCCGCCCGTATCGATCGCGTGGTCACCTCCGGCCAGTTCACGCTGGACGGTGGCACCTGGGACGTGGACAACAACGTCTGGATCGTCGGCGACGACAGCGAGGCGATCGTCATCGACGCCGCGCACGACGCCGCCGCCATCGCCGAGGCGCTGGGCGGCCGCACGTTGCGCGCGATCGTGTGCACGCACGCGCACAACGATCACATCAACGCCGCCCCGGCGCTCGCCGAGCGCACCGGCGCCCCGATCCTGCTGCACCCGGACGACATGCCGCTGTGGCGGCAGACCCACCCCGAGCGCGCCCCGGACGGGGAGCTCTCCGACGGGCAGGTGATCGAGGTNGCGGGCACCGCGCTCACCGTGCTGCACACCCCNGGCCACGCCCCCGGCGCCGTGTGCCTGTACGCGCCCGGGCCGGCCACCGTNTTCACCGGGGACACCCTCTTCGCCGGCGGCCCCGGCGCGACCGGCCGCTCCTTCTCCGACTTCCCCACGATCATCAAGTCGATCCGGGAGCGGCTGCTCACGCTCCCGCCGGAGACCGTGGTGCGCACCGGCCACGGCGACTCCACCACGATCGGCGCCGAGGCCCCGCACCTGGACGAGTGGATCGCCCGGGGCCACTGACCGCCCGTCCTCCCGCCGCCGGGCGGCCGCGCGCCGCCCGTGCGGCCGCCCGCCCCGCCCCGGGGCCGCCGCGCGAGATCTCGGCCGCCCTCCGGGACCGCCCCGCCGCCGTCATCGCGGCGATCGACGGCGCCGTTTTCCGGTCATCCACAAGAAACCCATCGATTCGCCCGGAAAACGCTTTCCCATTCCTTGCGATCGCACCCGCACAACGCACGGCACATAGTGGATCGTGACGGACTCCATCCGGCCTGACTGTTTGCCAGACGTGCGGGATGGTGTTAGTTAGTTAGGTGTTAGCACTCTCTTATCACGAGTGCTAACGCTGAACCGGTCAGGCCGGCACCGCGTTGTGTTCCAACACATCCGCTCACTACCGGGGGAGCTGGGTTCATGCGGTCTCTTCTGGGTTTTCTCGGCCGTGACATGGCCGTCGATCTCGGTACGGCCAACACGCTGGTGTACGTGCGCGACCGCGGCATCGTGCTCGACGAGCCGTCGGTCGTCGCGGTCAACACCAGAACCGGAAAGCTCGTCGCGGTGGGGGCGGAGGCTAAACAGATGATCGGGCGCACGCCCGGCCATATCGTCGCGATCCGCCCGCTGGCCGACGGCGTCATCACCGAGCTCGACGTGGCCGAGCAGATGCTCCGCTACTTCATCAAAAAGGTGCACCGCCGCCACGCCCTCTCCCAGCCCCGTCTCGTCATCGCCGTGCCCAGCGGCATCACCGGGGTCGAGCAGCGCGCCGTCAAGGAGGCCGGCTACCAGGCCGGGGCCCGGAAGGTCTACATCATGGAGGAGCCGATGGCGGCGGCCATCGGCGCCGGGCTGCCGGTGCACGAGGCGAGCGGCAGCATGGTGGTGGACATCGGCGGAGGCACCACCGAGGTCGCGGTGATCTCCCTCGGCGGCATCGTCACGTCGCGGTCGATCCGGGTCGGCGGCGACGAGCTCGACCAGGCGATCATCGCGCACGTGAAGAAGGAGCACTCGCTGCTGCTCGGCACCCGCACCGCCGAGGAGGTGAAGATCGCGATCGGCACGGCCTGCCCGCCGGAGCAGGAGCGCTACTACCCGGTGCGCGGCCGTGACCTCGTCACCGGGCTGCCGCGCACGATCGACATCTCCGACCGCGAGGTGTACGAGGCGATCAGCGAGCCGGTGGCGATGATCATCGACGCGGTGCAGAGCACCCTCGACGCTTGCCCGCCCGAGCTCGCCGGCGATCTCGTCGGCAAGGGCATCGTGATCACCGGCGGCGGCGCCCTCCTCGACGGCCTCGACCGGCGGCTCCACGAGGCGACCGGCATGCCCATCAAGGTCGCCGACAACCCGCTGCTCTCCGTGGCGCTCGGCTCCGGCGCCTGCGTGGAGGACTTCGACCGCCTGCAGAGCGTCCTGGTCCCCGAACCGCGCGGCTAGGGGGCGGCCGGATGCGCCTGCGACGCCGTCATCGTCTCGTCTTCCTCACGCTGGCGGCCCTCGCGGCCGCCCTCATCACGGCCGACGTGCGCTGGGACGCCGCCGCGCTGCGCGAGTGGGGCGCCTCGGTCGCCGGGCCGGTGCAGCGGCTCGCCGCCAAGGCCGCCGACGACCCCGGCGGCCACCGGCGGGTACGGCGAGCCGCCGCGGGCTGGGCCGAGCACGCCGCCGCCGACCGCGCGCGCCAGGCCGGCCAGGTCGCGGCGGCCGCCCCGCGCGGCCGGTCCGCCGTGGTGACCGCCCAGGTGGTGGCGTACGGCACGCACGGCGACACCGTCGCGATCGACGTCGGCACCCGGGACGGGGTGCGCGCCGACCACATGGTGCTCAACGCCGACGGCCTCGTCGGCCGGGTGATCGAGGCGGGGCACTCCGTCTCCACGGTGCGGCTCGCCGTCGACCCCGCCTCCAGCCTCGGCGTGCGCGTGGCCGGCACCAAGGAGCTCGGCACCGTCACCGGCCAGGGCATGCGCGACGGCCTGCTCCGGCTGCGCCTGCTCGCCGCCGACGCCAGGCCGCGGGCCGGCCAGCGCGTGGTGACCCTCGGCTCGGCGAAGGGCGGGCCGTACCTGCCCGGCGTGCCGGTCGGCACGATCGTGCGCGTCGAACGCGACCAGGACCCGCTGCTCACCACCGCCCTGGTACGGCCGGCCGTCCGGTTCACCACCCTCGACGTGGTGGGCGTCGTCTCCGCCTCCCGAGGGGGTCGCGATGCGGATTAGCCCAGTGGTCGCCGTGCTCGCCGTGCCGTTGCTGCAGGTGTGCCTCGTGGCGCGGCTGCCGCTGCCCGGGGCCGCGGTGCCCGACCTCGTGCTCGCCGCGGTGACGCTCGTGGCGGTCACCCGCGGCGCGGTGCCGGGGGTGCTCGCCGGGTTCGCCGCCGGGCTCGTCGCCGACCTGGTGCCGCCCGCCGACGCGGTGACCGGCCGGTCGGCGCTGGTGTTGTGCGTGACCGGCTACCTGTGCGGGCTGGCGCGGCGGGTGCCCGCCCCGGCCGTGGTCGCCGGGGGCGTGCTGTTCGGCTCGCTCGGGCTCGTCGGGCTCGACGCGCTGCTGCGGGACCCGCGGACGGGCACGGAGGCGGCCGAGCTGCCGTTCGCGGTGCCGTACACGCTCGCCGCCGCCCTGCTGCTCTGGCTCGTTCTCGTCCGGATCAACCTCGTGCGGCTCGTGGTCGCCAGGTGGCGGCGCACGGGCCTGACGGCTCGGAGGACCGTCGATGCGCTCCCGCATCGTCTTGGTGCAACTGCTGGTGACCTGTCTGTTCTTCGTACTGGTCGGGCGCCTCTGGCAGGTGCAGGTGGTCGACGGGGACCGCTACGCCCGCGCCGCCTCGGCGGACCACGAGCGCCACGTGGTCGTCCAGCCGGTACGCGGGCGTATCGTCGATGACCGCGGCCGCCCGCTGGTGCGCAACCGCACCGCGATGACGATCTCGATCGACCGGACCGTGCTCACCCGGCTGCCGGACGGCGGGCGCGAGGTGCTGGGGCGGCTGGCGCGGCTGCTCGGCACGAGCCGGGAGGAGATCGAGACCCGGATCCGGCCGTGCGACGGCCCGGCGCGCAAGGACTGCTGGGCGGGCTCGCCGTACCAGCCGATCCCGGTGGCGGAGGCGGTCGACGAGAAGATCGCGTTCCAGATCGTGGAGCGGCCGGACCGCTACCCCGGGGTGGTCGCCGAGCCGCAGCCGGTGCGGGACTACCCGAACGGCGAGCTCGCCGCGCACGTGCTCGGGTACGTCGCGCCCGACGACCGCTCCCCCGGCCAGTCCGCCCCGGTGGGCCGGGACGGCCTCGAGGCGGTGTACGACGCCGAGCTGCGCGGCACCCCGGGCGGCCGGAGGCTCGTGGTGGACGCCGCCGGGCGGGTGGTGCGCACCCTGAGCGAGCAGCCGGCGACGCCCGGGGCGACGCTCGTCACCAGCATCGACTCCCGCATCCAGAGGGCGTCCGAGCGGGCGCTGAAGCGCGCGGTCGAGAAGGCGCGCGGGCGCGGGCGGCCCGCGGACCAGGCCGCCGCGGTGGTGCTCGACGCGCGCACCGGCCGGGTGGTGGCGCTCGCCGCCCTGCCCACCTACGACCCCACGGTGTGGGTGGGCGGCATCGACCCGGACGAGTACGCCAGGCTCACCAGCAAGGAGGGCGGGCCGCTGCTGTCCCGGGCGATCCAGGGCCAGTGGGCGCCCGGGTCCACCTGGAAGGTCACCTCGGTCGCGGCGGCGGTCGCGGACGGCCGGCCGCTGCACGGCAGCTACCCCTGCCCCGGCCACTACCGGGTTGGCGACCGGGACTTCCGCAACTTCCGCGGCATCGGCTACGGGCACATCAGCCTGCGGCGGGCGCTCGAGGTGTCCTGCGACACGATCTTCTACCGGTTCGCGTACGAGATGTGGCGGGAGAACCCGCGCAGGCACCCGATGGTGAAGATGGCGCGGGCGTTCGGCTTCGGCCGCCCGACCGGCGTCGACCTGCCCGGCGAGGCGGCCGGGCACCTGCCGAAGGGCGACTGGGAGCTGCCCGGGTACGCGGCGAACTTCGCCATCGGGCAGGGCGAGGTGCTCGTCACCCCGCTGCAGCTCGCCCGGGCGTACGCGGCGCTCGCCAACGGCGGCAAGGTGTTCGCCCCGCGGATCGCCAAGCGGATCGTCGCCGCGGACGGGCGGGTGCTGCGCGAGGTGAAGCCCCCGGTCGAGGGCCGGCTGCCGATCAGCCGCCGGGCGCTGGAGTACATCCGGGCGGGCCTGCGGGACGTGACCAGGTCCGGCACGGCCGCGGGCGCGTTCGCCGGCTTCCCGCTGGACGAGCATCCGATCGCCGGGAAGACCGGCACCGCGGAGGTGTTCGGCAAGGAGGACACCTCGTGGTTCGCCTCGTTCGACAAGCGGTACGCGGTGGTGGTCATGGTCGCCCAGGGCGGTGGCGGCGGCGAGACCGCGGCCCCGGCCGCGGCCGAGATCTGGAAGGCGATCCACCGGGTGGGCGGGCGATGAGGCGGGTGCTGCGCGCCCTCGACTGGCGCATCTGCGTGCCCGCGCTCGTGCTGTGCACGGCCGGGGTGGTGCTCGTGTGGTCCTCCACCCGGACCGCGATCCACGACACCGGCGCCTACCTCACCCGCCAGGTCGGGTACGGCCTCGCCGGGCTCGCCCTCATGGCCGCCCTCGCCACCGTGTCCCGCTGGTCGCTGCGCGCCTGGAGCGTGCCCGCCTACCTGGTCGCGTGCCTCGGCCTCGCCGCCGTGCTCACCCCGCTCGGCGTCACCGTGAACGGGTCGCGGTCCTGGCTCGGCATCGGCGGCCTGCAGTTCCAGCCGTCGGAGCCGGCGAAGCTCGCGCTCGTGCTCGCGCTCGCCGCCGTGCTCGGCTCCCCGTCCGCGGACGCCCCGGGCCTCCCCGGCCGTCCCGCCGCGCGGCTCCCGGCCGCGCTCGGGGTGGCCGCCGTGCCGGTCGGGCTCGTCATGCTCCAGCCCGACCTCGGCACCGCGCTCATCCTCGCCGCGATCACCGCGGGCATGCTCGTCATCGCCGGCACGCCGTGGCGGTGGCTCGCCCTGCTCGCCGCCGCCGCGGCCGGCGCGGGCGCCCTCGCCTGGTGGCTCGACCTGCTCAAGCCGCACCAGGTGGAGCGGCTGCTCACCTTCGCCGACCCGTCGGCCGACCCGCAGGGCAGCGGGTACAACGCGGTGCAGGCGCTGCAAACGGTCGGGTCCGGCGGGATCCTCGGCCGCGGGCTGTTCCGCGGCGACCAGACCGGCGGGCACTTCGTGCCGGAGCAGCACACCGACTTCATCTTCACCGTGGCGGGCGAGGAGCTCGGGTTCGCCGGGGCCACGCTGCTGCTCGTGCTGCTGTGGGGGATCCTGTGGCGCGGGCTGGGGATCGCGGCGCGGGCGGCCTCGCCGTACGAGCGGCTGGTGGCGGGCGGCATCGTGTGCTGGCTCGCCGTACAGTCGGCGATCAACGTGGGCATGGTGCTCGGCCTCGCCCCGATCGTCGGCGTACCGCTCCCGCTGCTGTCGTACGGCGGCTCGGCCACGCTGACCTGCCTCGCCGCGGCCGGGATCCTCATGTCCGTGCGCGCGGACCGGCGGCCGGTCCCGGCGCTCTCCCTCGCGGCGCGCTGAGACGAGCCCTCCGGCGCGGGTCAGCTCCCGTCCGGCCGGTGGCCGCGTTTGGCCTGCTGGATGAGCTCGTAGACCACCGACCGCAGCTCGGCGAAGCGCGGCAGCGACCGGGTGGTGAGCTGGTCGCGGTCGGCGGGCAGGTCGACGGGGACCTGTTCCAGCACGACCGTGGGCGGGCCGGAGAGCACGATCACCCGCTGGCCGAGGTAGACCGACTCGTCGATGTCGTGGGTGACGAACAGCACGGTGATGCCGAGGCGGCGCCACAGCGAGCGGACGAGGTCCTCCAGGTCGGCGCGGGTCTGCGCGTCGACGGCGGCGAACGGCTCGTCCATGAGCAGCACCTGCGGCTCGTAGGC
>Ga0065720_1020500_pt1 | contig 14148 bp, 21 predicted proteins | sample Thericmetagenome_FD_59107 | JGI IMG/M metagenome (GOLD analysis project Ga0065720, IMG submission 59107) | Thermophilic microbial communities from the Joint Bioenergy Institute, California, USA of rice/straw/compost enrichment - eDNA_2 v2... | ecosystem: Engineered > Solid waste > Grass >... | reverse complement strand
CGTGTTCGCTGCCCACGTCCTTCGGCGATCCGTGGGGCAATTCTTCATGTGGAGATGCTGTCAAACCATCATGCCTCTCGTCATTGCCCTCCCTCATCTCGAACGGTTCTGTTCACACCACTCTCACCAATGGCAGCTTGTGGCTCAACCATGTACACACTCTCACTAGACATGCAAGGAACAAGTCTTCGCAACTTAGTAATGGTAGCGCATTAGTCACGAAGATGATGAAGACGACGACCCTGAATCCTTCCGCGTAAACGTGTACAAAAACAGATTATCTCTGCTAAACACGGGCCGGTCCTCGTCCTCGATCTCAGTCACGGTGAACGCTTTCCTTGCGTTCTTGAGGAACTGCATGTCAGCCCGCCGGCGCTTTTTGAAACAGAAGTACACCGTTGCCTTGGGCTCCAGCTCCAACAGGTCCTTGAGTGTCTGCATGAGAAGTGGAAATGCTGCTTCGAGGTAGACGCAGTCGGCCGCGAGGATCACATCCGGCTTGAAATCAACCACCTCTTGCGAGAGCGGCTCGCCCCTGTATGTCGGGAACTGTGAGTTAGAAAGAATGGTACCTGATTGGAGACGCTTCTCCCCCAGTTCTCAGTCCTACACAGAGTACGACAGTTGGCGAAAAGAGTCCGATGACTGTGCTATGCTGCAGCTGTGGCACGGCCGGTCGACGAGTCGGAGACGAGAAGGGGGTTCGGAGGATGAGGGGATGAAGCACTCACCAATTCAGGATCCGGGCCCTCACCCGGTCGGCAAGCCCATTCAGAGAGATGTTGTACTTCATCAGGGGTTCCATCTCCACCATATCGGTGATGTACAGCGGGTGCTTGAGATTCTTACACCCCTTTGCCACCGTCAACCCAACCACTCCTCCACCGGCGCCGAGCTCGAGTCTAGAATTCCCATCAGCACTTGCCCCTCATCCACAGTAAATTTGTATATACTGTAATATCCCAGGTATAGGTCGAGGAGCCAGGGTTAAGGAGACACCCACATTCGCGCGCTTTGCAGCTTCTCCCTGTGATACCGCAGCATGTGTTTGGCCAGCACCATGCCGGCTGGCCAGAGCTGCCCGCCGCAGCCCGACCGCAGGTCTTCATGGAGTTTGAGGGGCTCTCCGAGTAAGCCGGAGAAATCAACCTCTGTCGTGCCGGCTGCTTTGTACTCAGGCAGCGGGGCAATGTCCTCGTCGAAGCCGAGCGGGGAAAACTCAGGGGATGGCGTTTGCTTTTTTTCAGTCATGTCTGTCTGTTGTGCGTGAGAGATTTCTAACGAGAGTGCCGTTGCGAGATCAAGTGAGGTTGGGATATCTGGTGGGGTTGTTTGTTTCGTCGTTGCTGTTTCAAAGAGCTGCCCCTAGAATTTTTTGGGCGATCGAGGTTCCCTCAGCCTTCGGCCCGCTGTGGGTCGATATACTGCGATCAGTCCCTCCACCACCCCTCCTCAATAATGCCGACATGCTTGAGTTTCAAGATGATAATAAAAACAGTAATTGTATACGCTATGCACGAAATATAGGGCATGTCGGAAAAAGCCGATATGTTGAATATCAAGATGGTAGAAGATACGAGATGAAAGTTGAAGCTCGAGAGTTCACTAATTGACATTGATAAACCCCACTCCACCAAGACGTCTACATTAGACGGCATCGTCGATGTCAGTGCCGCGAACGGGATGGAGAGATAACAATGGAATCGGTGAGCTAAAACGCATTTTTTTTTTCAGGTATCAAAGGACTGACCACCAAGATGTAATTGCGATGCCTTTCCCAAGGCCAACCTCCCTTACGAGAAGTTGGGCCCTTCTTAGGCAGCAGCAGATCCATGCGCTGGAATGCTTCTTGATCCCATTAATCTCTTCCAATTGCATGAGAAATGCTTACTTGGCTAAGATGAGCGACTGAATCCTCTACTTCTCGTTTACTTCTGGTTTTCCGAAGCTCAAGGCGAGCGCTACGCGGCTGAACGCGCTCTCTTTCGTGACAGTCGCCGCATAGGGCGCGACTCCTGAAAATGATCACTCTCAGCCACTTCATCAGAGATCCCTTCTGATGAGATGGTTTCCTTTTCCTCCTTGGTTTCAACGTCTTCTCGCTTCTTCTGTGTCCATCCCTTCATCAAGAGCATCAGCGAAGAAGCGAGTGCCTAGCACTCATCCTTATCCATGATGTCTTCAATAATCACTTTCATCTTAACACGCCTCACTGTAGCCGCACCGCACCGTCCATGACCTTCCCCATGAAACGCCTATATCCCTTCGGTTGCTCGGCCAAACCAACATTTCTTCATTTTCTCCCCAACGACGCTCACTTCCTCTTCGCCGATCACATGCTCTCTTGCCAAAGCGCCCAAATTGCTCTCCATCGACAGCTCTTCGAGACAGTTGTATGGCACCCCAAAGAAAAGTAACGCCAGTCCTGGTCGGGTGACAAGCGTGCCCTAGAACTCGAGGCTACTGATACTGAGGGTTGGACGACACTCCCTGAAACGCTCGTTATAACCCGAAGCGAGAATTCTCGCGTCAAGATACACCTTGCAAAGCAGCTCCCAAATTTCGGGACTTGCTCCGCACCAAGGTCCGTCCTTTCTTCCCTCGACACGCCCTGTTGTTTTGCCTCCGAGCAGCATACCTTCTCCCATCCTCAAGAACGTACGCGTTTATTGTTATGTTACCATGGTCAGCGGGTAACCTGTTTCGGTACGGATGTCCTTTAATGTAAAAAAAAAAAAAAATAACATTTGGAGGGAAGACCCTGCCGTCGGATGTTCTTACCTAATCGCTGCCACAGAAGTACAGTTTTCAGTTGACTGTCTCTATTAAAGTCGAAGGAGATTAGTTCCGCGCAAGCAGCTTCTTCAATTCGGGGTCTTCTGCCTCTGACAGTCGTTCCAGGGGAAAAGTTCGACCTTGGTTTGGGGTCTTGCTGATCCAGAGAACTGCTTGTTGAAGTAAGGACAGAGGTGGGATGGGATTGTCTGAGGTACGATGAAGGAGTTTCACGCTTTCTGGACAACTTCCTGTCGGCCTAGAGGAAGACACTGTTGAGGTTGTCGTGGGAATCAGGGAGAGAAATTCAGACACGGAGATGATTCTCCCACTGAGCAGCACCATCAAACACCTCGCTTCCAAGGACAACTCACCTGGTTCAGACTCCAACACAAGCCCAGAGCCTTTCCCTCGGTGAAAGAGAGTCAAACCTCTCCTGCCAGGTTTCCTCGTCCTTCTCCTTTTGTTAAGCGTCCTGTCTTCCTAGCATGGTACCTCCATCGCCGTCGGCGTCACTCAACAGCTCGCCGGCGACGTGACATCTCCGGCCCGTTTGCCCGGTTCACTGGCGACTACCTGACAAGTGCTCTTTGAAATGACGAAAAAAGGGGGACTGTGGCTGCATCGGCAAAGAGATTATCGCTTCATTCCGCCCTGCCTGACCTGAGCAGGAGGTCCGGAAAGAGCTTCTCTGCGGACGATATCTTCGGTACTAAAAGCAACGACATGGAGAAGGTGGTTGTATGACGAAGGGGGCATGGTTAAGCGTTCCATGACTGGAGCCTGGATAGCAGTAGGAGAGCTAAAGACAAACAATGCCGATAACAACATGACTACCACTGCGACTGGGCTCTTACGCAGCAACAGCAGTCGCAACAGAACTGTGTCCTAAGGTTCAACTGACAAAGCACCCTGCGAACCCCAGATATTCTTGCTTCCTCCAGTCCAGGTGGTACACGTGGCAAACCGTGCCCTTCTTTGACGTGTATCATGGAGACGAGCATCCACGGGGAATAACAGGGCCCTCAACCAGCGCATAATGTCCAACCTCCAGCTCGAGAGAAGTCTTCCAACAGCACTACTACACAGGCATCAGAGCAGCAAATCAAGAGATCCTTATGGGGGCTCTTCCGCGACAAGCTGGAGGTTACCATTCCCCGGCTGCTGACAACAGAAGGCTCAGACTACACTGAGGCAGGCACAGCTACTCCGACGGCTACGGAGACCACGACACCATCACGGCCGCAACGGAAAGGCAAGGCTACAGTTACAACCTATGGAACCGTCGACCCGCAACGAAACTCACCTTTGAGAGAAGGAGATTGTGATATGTCCCTTGATACCCCTGATTCGGCAGAGTTAGTGATGCGCAAGTTCCCTGGCCATTCCCTCTCACACCACCCAAGCTAGATTTCTCCTTGGGACGACTACAACCTTCCAAGCTCCGACTAACCTCTTCAGGAGGAACTGGAGGACTAACACGTCTACTTCTCCGCCTGCGTCGCCACCTTTGCAGCCTCCTTACTACCCCGAGTAGAAGACACAGTCGTCGCATGTCAGTTGTCACAGCCTCAACAACCATATCTAACTTCGTCTGTGAGCTTGCCCGCTTGTCACAGACCCAGCCCAAAGCATTGGAGCTAAACCGCGACCCCGCTGCTGACGCCAAGCTTGACTCACAAGCGTCGCCGCCCTATCGCTCATCGCTGGCTCTCCCTCCCGACCGGGGCATCCCGCTCCGGATGCCGGATCGCGCTGGGGTGCCGCGTCCTCCGACAGTCAGCAATGGATAAGGAGGGGGCAGCATGAGGTATCTTCCGGAAAAGCCAAAGCTGGCGTCAACAAGACGAAGCGTGTCTAGCCACGTGCCCGGCCCTGAGGGAGGGTATGAATTCATAAGTGTCAGATCGAGACTGAGCTTGGACTTTGTCCCTCGAAAAGAAACGACTGGCTTGAGCAGATGTGTGGTCAAGGAGATCGTCATGTTCGACTATACCGATGTGGATGCCGACGGGAAGGTGGGTTGACGAGACAGTAGAGAGTCTGGAGAGTGCGCTTCAACATGTTGCTGCCACTGACAGTGGCATTGGCATCAGCACCAACCGTTCGTTGTCTCTCTCCCAGCGTCAGCAAAACTGGGTCGTCATCCAAGAGTTGCCGATACTAGGGGGACGGTCGGCGTCGGTGACGTTGCCGGTAATGTGGGGCAGAGGGGGGTGTGGGGGGGGGGAATTTGACGAGGCCGAAGGCGGGGAGCCCATGGAGCTCAATCCCCAGTTCCCTGTTGGCAACAGCAGCAGTGCCAGGTCGATGGAGACGGTGTTGGGGAAGCCGAGCCGGTCGAAGGGGGTTCCGATACTATCGGAAGGGACATAGGGAAATCAGTCGGACTTTGCGGTCTTTTATATACGGCTATGCTAACACAAGATGGTTGATAAGGATGATAGTGGGAGTGGTAGCAGCAAATAGGTAATCCGTGCCCTATCTGATGCAGATCACATAGTTTGAAGCAGTTTCAGTTGGTGCTGACTTGGCTGTTCCTGAGGATAGCGTGCCACGCGGAAGAGATCCGGAAGGCTCTGCAGGTGAAGTACAAAGGTATGGTTAGTGAGGGACGGAGAATGAGGGTTGGTTGCATGTCACGATGCAGCTGTGTGCCTGGCCCGGCGCCTTGCTCCCCCGCATCAAGCTGAATCCGGCTGGAACACAGTGCGTAAGGTATGCACACTGTTAAGGTACCTCTTTTGTTATTGTTTCTGCTGTAAGTTGCGAAGTCACCAGCTGCCCTTCCATGATGTACACTGTGTGCACCGAAACAGGGAGGAGCACGGGCCAGCTCAGCTACCCCTCGCGTGACTGCTTGTTGATAGATGACCATGGGCAGCAGAGCTCGTGCAAAAGTATAGGGCAAATCTGACGGAAGCTCTTAAGCTGAGGCAGATCTCGCAAACTCTTTAGAAAAATAAGAGCTTAGAGAAAAAAAAAAACAGAACGGCAGCATAGGGACATAAGTGATCTGTGGTTGATACAGCTTCACCCTTGACCCAACCTTCAACACTGCCTTATCGCCATGCCTCTCCAGGTTCCCATATGGTCTCCATCAGCCGATCCACTCCCTGATTGCTTTCTGTCCAAGTCCCCCCTCCACAACTCCAACTCCAATCACCGTTCTCTTTTTGCAAGCACGGCGCCCTGCCATCGCATCGCAGCCTGCGCGCATTGCACTGCAGTTCTGCTGCGGCCATAGACCACAAGACCATTAGCGCCAACAGCAGTGGCACCAACACCATACGATTTCCCCTGGTCTTGTCAATTTCCTGAAAGATCCGTAGCAGCCATAGAAGAAACAAAGAGAGTGTGCCCAGCACGTTGCTCTTGCATCTTAAGCCATCACAAGAACAGAGAACAAGAGTGTTAGGTGTCAGGTAGCCACAGCCAAAAAGGGTTCTCTGCAGCCAACATCTCCCAATCCGAACCTGGACACCTGGACGCTGGCCCTGGGGCCGCTGCCGCGCGAACCCCGCTTCGCGTCTTGCACCAGCAATTTTGTGTGCAGCGCAAAAGGCACTGGGCGAACTGAGCGACACAGAACCCATATTTTTGTTGAGTGCCTGAGGTTGTTATTTCACAGTGTGCCTGAGATTTGAAGATTGTGGCAGCCCACGCAACCTAAGGCAGAAAAAAACAAAAAACAAAGCATTCAGATTTCAAGCTGGAAACCTGCCAGGCAGACAGAGGCACGTCGAGGCCAGGCAACCCCGGACGCGCTCAAGTCACAAGTCTCCAGGCCGGATTTGGCGGGGCCACAACCCGCAGTTCACAGTCCACTTCTCAGAGCCACCACTCGCCAGCAAGCACTGAGGTGGGCAGTCCAGCACCAGCACCCTGATCGGCCCTGTTTCGCTGTTTCGAGATTTTCCAGCTCCAGGCAGGACGTTGATTTTTCCCACTCCGCAGTCCCCCCCCCCTTCCCTTGGGTCCCTCCCGATCCAGATCCTACCACAGTCACGCCCGCCAAACCCAACCCTCGCGCTTTTCAACGTCATCGGAAGCGCAGCACGGAAGCACGGCCGCGCCCGCACCCAGCACCTGGCAGAAAAAATTCGATTTTCGATTTTTCGCTTCCCAGGTTCACAGGTTCACAGCCTCGACCTAGATCCGTCGACTGATCACAAACCGCGACAGACTGGTCAGACAAATACCTACTTACCTGGACAGATCGACTGCTAGCAATCCCGCCTGCCTGCCGCCTACCCACTGCTCTGTTGCGCCCTCCCTCATAGTTCCCAGCTCCCCGTCTCTGAACCAAGACCGACCAGCCCTGCCTTGCTGCTGTTGCTGGTATTGGCACTGGTGGCTCGCCCCGATCGCCCAATTCCCCCCAGACAAAAAATCACCCCTCCATCCCCACCAACTGGTAGCCGCGTTGCTGCCGATTTGCGCTTCGACATCACATCACCATGGGCCAGACACTCTCTGAGCCCGTTGTCGAGAAGGTGCGTGTTCACTGAGGATTCTTTTATTTTCGTGATGCATGCACACAATACACACACATATCTACACACGCGCAGCATGCTTGGGTTTCCTGGGCCACTGGTGCTGGTGGTGGTACTGCCCACGCGATCGGGTGCTCCGAGTTGGGCCCCTCACTCTGTCTGCCCTCTCTGACAATTTCTCCCGTGGCGACCTTTACCCGCAGAGCCGCATTTGTTACTACTGCTACTAATTGCATGTCATTGCTTTGGCATTCATAATGGGCCCATGTTTGGTGCTGCTGCTTTTTGCGCGACTATGCTGACTCCTATCTCTTCCCTTGCCCCCTTGCCCTCCCCATGACCCATCCCACTCGCAGAGACAGCTGACTGACGCAACGCCTGACGCTCTAGAACTCAGAACATGGCGGCGATGAGCGGCTGCTCTATGGCCTGTCGGCCATGCAGGGCTGGCGCATAAGCATGGAGGATGCCCATACCGCCGTGCTCGACCTGCTCAAGGACGATCCGAAACAGGCCGCCCAGCACCCCTCTAAGATTTCCTTCTTTGGCGTCTTTGACGGCCATGGCGGCGATAAAGTCGCCTTATATGCTGGCGAGAACATCTACCGTATCGTTGCAAAACAAGAGTCTTTCAAGGCTGGCAACTATGAACAGGCGCTCAAGGACGGTTTCCTGGCGACAGATAGGGCCATCCTGAATGGTATGTTTCAGCCATCATCACGCCCAGGGAGTTTTGGGTTTGTGTGTGTATGAGGCCGGCGGCAACAGCCCCGCCCTGCCACGCTGCGCAATCGCCGATGCCCTGATGCCTGCCCGCTTTGCCCTGCCCCATTCACCCAACGATCGAAGCCCGCTGATTTGGATCCTTTCCACACAGACCCCAAGTATGAAGAGGAAGTTTCCGGCTGCACTGCCTGCGTCGGCCTGATTACCGATGACAAGATCTACATTGTTGGTTTCTCTTCGCACCCCTTCGCCTGAATGCTTTTTGGGCGTCCTGCTTTTTGGGCTTTTGGGACTCAAACTGACATAAACCCAGGCCAATGCTGGCGACTCGAGAAGCGTGCTGGGCGTCAAGGGCCGAGCGAAACCGCTGTCGTTTGACCACAAGCCGCAGAATGAAGGTGCGCAGACTTTGTCTCGGGCACACCTCGTATTGTTTCGCTGACAAGAAGAATAGGCGAGAAGGCGCGTATTACTGCTGCCGGTGGCTTCGTCGATTTTGGCCGCGTCAACGGCAACCTGGCTCTATCACGGGCCATTGGCGACTTTGAGTTCAAGAAGAGCGCCGACCTTGCGCCGGAGCAGCAAATTGTAACTGCCTATCCTGATGTCGTGGTCCATGATCTCTCTGACGACGATGAATTCCTCGTCATCGCTTGCGACGGTATGACTCACCCTCCCCCTTGGAAGTCAACAACTGACGTCTGGTAAGGTATCTGGGACTGCCAGTCCTCGCAGGCCGTGATTGAATTTGTCAGGCGCGGTATCGCTGCCAGACAGGAGCTCGACAAGATTTGCGAGAACCTGATGGACAACTGCCTAGCCTCCAACTCGGAGACTGGCGGTGTCGGCTGCGATAACATGACCATGATCATCGTTGGCTTCTTGCGCGGCCGGACTAAGGAAGAGTGGTACGACGAGATTGCCAGACGAGTCGCCAACGGCGATGGTCCGTGTGCTCCTCCCGAGTATGGTAGGTTCCAGTCCATGTTTTCCTTGCAAAACGTGTCCCGAACTAACTCTTGCAGCCGAGTTCCGTGGTCCTGGCGTCCACCACAACTTTGACGACAGCGACAACGATTACAATGACAACAAGCAGAGTAAGGCCTTTGGTCTTGCCGGCTACCGCGGCCGCATCATCTTCCTCGGCGACGGCACCGAGGTGCTGACCGATTCTGACGACACAGAGATGTTCGACAACGCTGAGGAGGACAAAGACCTCGCCAGCCAGGTGTCGAGATCTAGCAGTGCTACGACCATCGCCGCGACCTCATCGACCACCGAAGAGGACAAGAAGGAGGAGACAAAGGGGGGTGAAAAAAAAACGGAGATAGCGGCATCAGCATCCGCACCGGCTACGTCAGAGAGCGGAAGCTGCGATAAGAAGGCTGAGGAGCAGACCCAGCAGAAGCAGGCTTAATTGTTTTAATCGGTCTGCTATTTGTTGCGTGTGTATGTTCGTGGGTTTGTTCTATCTTCGTCCTTTTTCCTTCTTCAACGTCAAACGTGGTCAACGTCTTCTTTACCTCTCTCGTCACGTAACGTCATGTAACGCAACGTAACGATGGTGGATGTGCTTTCTGCTTGGTTGGCTGGTGGCAGGGCGGTTGGTTTGGTGGTGGGGGCTTGCATGCGACGTGACTGGATGCAACTTCACTACTGTGCTGGGCTGGTGGCTGGATCGATGGCCGAATGGATGAATGGTCTATGGATGGTATGAAGGACGAATTGGTGGATGGATAAGCATGGCATGGCATGGCACTCACAGCTCTGAATGGGAATGGATTCGCACTTCTTTTTAGCGCGATGTGTGAGAACATGGCATGAAGATACCATGACCGGCTTCGCATGGGTAGGTGGGGTTAGGGTTGGGTTCGAGTTTGGCTGGGTTGGAGGGGAGGGGGGATGGGAGAAGGGGATTGTTCCATCTTGATGCTTGGCTTGACTTTCATTCGAGCTGGGCCAGAGCAGAGAGATAGGCAGGGCCCTTCTCGTCCCCTCCTATCCGCCAGGAGGACATCAGTAGTAGGTTTTCCTCTCTGGAGGGAGGTTTTACTGTTTTTATTGATGTTTTCTGTTTGTTAAGTACCAGGGTTATTCCTCCATTCTCGAGGTTCTCTTGTCGCTGTTTGCTGTCGTCGCAAAGGACGTTCTTATACCATACCATATCATACCATATCAATCTTTAGATGTGGGAGAAGGTTTTCTTTTTCTTTTTTTTTTTTTTGAACAACATCTAGGGTGCTCTGCCAGAGTCCTATCTTAAATGGTGAGGGACTAAGCAGTACTGCTGCTGCACTTAAAACACGTTTCTTGGACTCCCGACCAACTGGGGAATGAAGACTCAATGGCTGCCGGCGTGACCTGCGTCTGCGTCTTCTACTAACTGCAGCGTCAGCATGGAGCTTCGAGGAGTTACTTATGCATGTCAAAGGTGTTTTTTTTTTTTTTGCCAACAGAGTTTAAATATTCAAAACGTAAGCAGATTTTCATGACTCTCTACCTTCAACAAGGTAGGAACCTATGGTGAGAGAGTGTATCTTCTGAGTAATCTGCTCTTTATCATCAGAGACTTTCATGATGGGCTATGAATGCCTGTGGAGCATCCCAGTATTTCTTTGCTTACTCATCGTTCAACTACACTCATCGAGTGTTTGTGTTTTAGATACCTTAACAGTGGATGGATTGGGACATATCTATCTCAACTTATGGCAGTATGTTGCAGTGGTTGTTTCCTTGAAACTATCAGCCAGTATTGTAGGATAAGAAGTTCAGTCTGACTCGTAACTGCACGTGAATTAGAATCATTGGGATATTCCATCTCATGTTTCATGCTCGCCAGGGCTGATTGACACTTGGGAGTAGCTATTCTGGAGAGCAGCCTTGTAGCAAGCCGAAATAGATACGTTAAGAAACTTTGCTCACAAAATGACGAGGGACGGAGAGTTTATCATGTAAAAAAAGGAGGAAGGTTTACGGAGCTACCGAACGTACCCAGTAAACTCCGTTCCTCCGCAACCATTTCCAAACACAACGCTTAGGAGCCTACAGAGCTGGCAGGCTTGGAGTAACCTAACGTCTATTTGCTAATCTGGGATTCATGAATGTAGTTGGTTTAAATTTAAATGCACAGCCACAGCAGCATACAGTACCAGACTTGGAGTACCGGGGTGCCGGGAGGTGTGTTAGCCCCTTGTTGAGGTGTTGTGGCGTTTTTGGTCATCTTGGGTAAACATATTTGTCAAGGAGCTACCACAACAAACCCCGGAATATCTTGTATCGTTACATGTATCACATCCTTGCATGATGCCTCTGGGTGTCTTTCCCAAACTTCGATCTGCAAGGTCCTGCTGTGCTCTTTACCTCAACCAATAGTTCCTTCACAAACTCATATTCTTCCCCAATATCATCATCAGCCGTCATCTGTTTGATCCCTCGTGTTCCCAGATGAATAGAAATAACACGTTCATAGCTTCGGCATTAGCATCATGCGCCTGATACACACACAGGAGACACTTCAGCTAAAGGAGTTCACCGGCCAGCCCCCATCATGCGCTATTCTTTCACATTGACAAAACATCCAGAGCCGAGCTTTCAGAAGCAATCAACTCTATGTATGCCTGAAACCCCGATTCTGTAATGTGATATGCTTATTTAAAATATATGAAGACTAGAGGAATCTGGTCACGATCAAAAGTTGATCGGCTTCGAGGAGGCACGTTGGTCTACCCATGGCTGGTGTCTCCAGGAGCTAATGGCACCTAGGATTGTTATCTTCTATGCGAAGGACTGGTTAGCAATGGGCTCCAAGTTACAACTTGCGCAAAGGATTTTAGGCTAGCACCTCATTACCGCGCGATGCTCTTTTGAGCCAGGGTCTCAGTTATTATACTGTCGCACAGAAGATGTCGTGGGCAACAAAACGAGAAACGACGAGGCCAGAAGATGAAACATATTTCCCCCTGAGTATTTTCAAGGACAACAGGCCATTAGTATTTGGAGGACGCCGGGCCTTTGTTCGGCTTCAAGAAGAGATCATCAAAGAAGTTAGAAGATTATTTCTTCTTATTGTGGACTACTCCGGGTATGTCCGACAAGAAACATGGCGAACAAAAAGAGCTGCAAATATCTTCTGCTCCACCACTTGACTTCTCAACTTCAGTCCTTGCAACCAAGCCTGCGTGCTTCTCGAAGGTCATGTTCTTGTTTGTGGAAGGGGCATTGCTTTGACAGATTTTTGTTATCTCCAGGGTCAAATAAAATACACACCAGGATTTTTTATTAAAAAAAAAACTTCCCAGTATCTGCAACATCCAAAGGACCTGCACTGGTCCCTCCTCCATCTTAAATGACGAGCCATGGATTACGGGTCGAAATACCTGTTTCGAAAGATAACAACCTACTTTAGACGGGATGCTGCTATAAAAACCTTTACATCTATGTTCCTGTGATGCTGGGAATGCCCCCACAATCTGTGGTATACCATCAGAACGTTATTCGAGTCCAAGTCAAACTTGTCTTTCTGATAGCTGACGAGCTTATCATGTGCCGGTTCAGACTCGAGGGAATCTGCCTGTACACAAGTAATGTCGTTAGTGAACGATCGATCGACTGGGAACTTAGCATAAACGCCGTGAGACTGGACTTTATCATTCCTGTCAGAAAAATGCGTGAATTACCACCTGAATTTCTCACTCTCAGAATGGGTGGCAACCAGTCTTTTTTTTTTAAAAAAAAAAGGAGATCTTAGGTGTTCAATGTGTTTCTTTGCGGAAATGGCATGTGTTCACTGATGAGCATCTGTCGTGGAATGGCCTGCGCTTCCCAGTTTGGATTGTTGTTTACACCAAGGACAGCACTTCGAAAGATGTAGAGACTGTGATCATTAATTTATGGAAGAAAGGTGACTGGATAGCATGCACGGTCAACAGCAAAGATGGGAGTTAACAATCTGGTTGAATCTGCATGAACGGCATGGGGGATATGAAGCTCCTTAAGAAAATAGGGTAATGGGTTTCAGTAAAGCTTGATGTTTCCCCTGTTGGAGACCTCCTATACTACTTTGTCCAGTTTTGTGTGTTGCCTTCCTGCATGCATCATAGGCCGGAAAGACGTGCAGGAGAAAAAGCTATGTGGAGGATTGTTGCTGAATATCAACATACATACATCTCACTTCAACATTAGGGGCCATCAATCATCAAACTTCCTGTACCACATACCACACAACTTGTTTCAATATTATCAGTCGTTCATGTATTCGTAAAAGAATGTATGTAGCTATTCTTGCACCCCATTCTGTCCTCTTGCTCTACGGAGACTGATGATCAAGGTACTTGCCGCTTCATCAGCTTCCTGTAGAGATCTCAGCAAAGGAAATACTCAATAGACAGTTAATTACTCAGTTTTGAGGCACAACCCCCAAGGTTTACACATGTGAAGCCCTTACGCGCTTATATCACCTATCAGACTACCGTTAATGATTATACTACGAATGCCTCAGAGGACTGCTTTGGATCTAGTACATTTCTTCATTATGTATCCTCTAAAAACACCGACAAAAATTGCCATCTACCAGTGACGTTCTTCCAGCTAGTGTGAACTTGGATGTGTCTGATGTATGTGCAAGTGACCTAATATAAGCCTCCCCCCCACTTCCTCTCCCCAAGGCCCTCCCAGAAGAGTTTCATCGGAGGGCAATCTCGAGCGAGTAGAACCTGTGGTTGAAGAAGCATATACACAGTGATGCTTGGTAGCTTAGAGTACACTGTAACTGACTTTTTTTTTTTTTTTCGTATGAGAGGACTAGTCTTGTAGTCAATTACATTTCTTGTCTTCTATACTTGTGATCAACTGTTGTGGTAAAGGCACTGATCCTTAGGGAAGTGGAGACCAGTACGACGTCAGCTTGGTTTAATCGCCCTTGTGGCATAAAATAGGCTGAAGGACTGTTGAATCGCAGACAAGCTCTCAGTGGGTATCATCTGGCCCAGTGTTGTTTCGTTCACCAACTGATACCGTTAGATTAACATTGTCATACTAAGGACATGAGAAGACTTACCATCCAACGCAACCAAGAACCTGCTCACGCAGTTATAGCACGCAATCTAGGTAGTCACCTCTTCGTCAGCCTCCTGACTCACAACAACCCCCCCCC
>Ga0065720_1003951_pt1 | contig 14153 bp, 14 predicted proteins | sample Thericmetagenome_FD_59107 | JGI IMG/M metagenome (GOLD analysis project Ga0065720, IMG submission 59107) | Thermophilic microbial communities from the Joint Bioenergy Institute, California, USA of rice/straw/compost enrichment - eDNA_2 v2... | ecosystem: Engineered > Solid waste > Grass >... | reverse complement strand
TCGAAGGACAAGACGAAGTCGGTCGATGACCAGTTGGCGGACGGGCGGGCGGCGGTCGCCGACCGGGGGTGGTCGCTGGTCGATCTGTACACGGACGGGGTGAGTGCGTCGCGGTTCGGCCGGCGCATCCGTAAGGGCTGGAACCGGCTACTGGCCGATCTCGATGAGGGTCTGTTCGATGTGATCGTGACGTGGGAGCCGTCGCGGGCGGATCGGGATTTGACGACGTGGGTGCAGTTTGTGGCCAAGTGCCGCGACACGGGGGTGTTGGTGTTCCTGGTCGGGGATGACGAGTTGCTCGACCCGCGGGTGCTGTCGCAGTGGAAGCGGCTCATTGACGGTGGTGTGGACGCGGCGATGGAGTCGGAGAAGACGTCGAAGCGTACGCGCCGGGGTGTGGCCAAGGCGGCGGCCGCGGGCGGCTTCCACGGGGACTGCCCCTACGGCTACGAGCGGGTCATCGTCGGGGAGCGGCAGACGGCGCACGGGCCGAAGCCGCTCAAGGAGCAGCGCCCGCACCCGGAGCACGCGCCGATCGTGCGGGAGATCTTCGGCCGGGTCGCCAAGAACGAGGCGCTCAACGCGATCGTGGCCGATCTGAATGCCCGGGGGGTCGTGGCGCCGGCTGGCCAGCGGTGGCACCGCAACACGGTCCGCAAGATGGTGCTCAACGTCGCGTATATCGGCAAGCGCGCCCACTATGACGACGTCTACGACGGGACGTGGGAGGGCCTGGTCACGCCGGAGGTGTTCCACGCTGCTGGGGAGATCCTGCGTGACCCCAAGCGCCGCAAGAGCCCGCCGGGGCGGCTCAAGCATCTGCTGTCGTATCTGGCCAGCACGCCGTGCGGCGGGCTGGTGCACTACATGGGGCCGCAGCCGGGCCGCAACAACCACGGCCGCTACCACTGCGTCGCCGATGGATGTGTCGCGGCGGGGCAGGTCGAGGTGGACGAGGTGATCGCCCGGCTGGTGGTCAAGCGGGTCTGCCGACCCGACATCCGGCAGCTGTTCACCGAGGACGACGAGCCGGCCCAGCGGGCACGCGACGAGCTAGCCGGGTTGACGGCGAAGCTGGCCGAGGCGACCGCGTCGTTCCTCAAGCCGGTCGGCGGCATCAGCGCGGACCGGCTGGCCGAGATCGAGGAGCAGCTCAGGCCGATGATCGCCGACGCGCAGCGACGCGCGGTCTCGCGCAAGGCACCCATGGCCATGCTCGCGCTGCTGGACGCGGCCGAGTTCGGCGAGCAGAAGGTCCGCCCCGAGTGGGACCAGTTGGCGGTCCCGGCGAAGCGGGAGATCCTCAAGCTGCTGTTCGCCGACATCAAGATCGGCGCACCGGTGCAGCGGCTGTCCCGCTGGTCAACCCCCGGCGAGCGGCTCGCCGCCGCGACCGCCCGTATCAGCGTCGAGTGGCGCAAGCGCGGCCAGCCGGTAAGCATACCCCGCCAGCCCGGCCCCAAGACCAGCAACGGCGGCGCCAAGGCGCAGCGCCGCGCCAAGACCAGCATCGAGCTGCTCACCAGCCACGCCGGCCGGTGACCAGGGGCGGATTCTGATGATCATTGCAATCAGTCCGTCGGCGCCCCTTGCGCCGCAAATGTGGCCGGCCGGGCGGTCGGTCTGGAGTTGAACTGGTGGCGTCTGACAGGATGGCCGCATGGCACAGATGCGCCGCCGCGACCCCGAGCCGCCGCCCGGCCTGCCGAGGATCGAGTTCAGGCCCGGCATGGCCAACGAGATGCTGCGCGAGTTGGCGCCGCTGCTCGCCGAAGAAGGAATTGACATCAATAATATAGAGGTTGATGATATCGAGACGTTACGGCGGGCTATGAACCGGGCCGTCGAGCGGCACAACATGGCCCTGTTCACGCCGGTCGGCGAGCGGCGCGACGTGGCCGCTGCGGCGCTGCGACTGGTGGTGGAGGCCATCGCCGACGACGACAGCGAGGTCGCCTCGGCGATCCTGGACCAGGTTCAGCCGGAATCGCCGGACAACTCGGCGCCGGAGGTCTCCGCCTGCATCGGCATCGCACTGGGCCTGCTCGACGAATGGCTCGGCGGTCACGACGAAAGCACGCCGCCGCGGTTGGCCGAGCGGGTCCGGCTTCCCCGAGGGCACTGGGTCGGTGAGCGTGCCGCCCGCGACATTCTCGCCCTGGCCGCCAAGGGACGCGCCTTCCGTTCGCTCGGTTCGCTCCTCACCCGTCAGGGCGGGCCGCAGGTGCTCTACGGCAGCGCCCTCGCCCTCACCGCGACGATCCGCGCCTGGTCCACCGGCACCGGCACGCCAGTGCCCGAGCTTGCTCGCACACTCATTCGCTGACCCATGACGATCCCCCGCCATAGGTCGCTGTGTCGCGATGATCCCTGGATTCCCCCGGGCCAAGCACGGCCGGCGGCCGGGCCTTCACCGTGACGGTGGCGAGGGTGCCGTTCGTGGTCGCGTTGCATCCGGTTCAGGTCGTCCAGTTCATCGAACGCTTTCACGAGTACGCCGCCGGCGTTGAGTTCGCGGTCGGCGCGTTCCCAGAACTGGCGGGTCGCGTCGCGCTGGCCCGTCTCGACGCTGGCGATCGTGGTACGGGAGTAGGCGAGCCGGCGGCCGAGCGCGGCCTGGGTCATCAGCGCGGCCTCGCGCAGTGCCGCGAGTTGCCGGCCGAGGTCGATCCTTGCCGCGTTGATGGCGTCCGCGCTCGTGCGCGGGGCGGACTCCACGACGGTCTGGTGCCCGAGGCGGGCGGCGCTGGGCTGTGGGCGGGTGATGAAAAACCCGAGCGCGGCGTCGCTGTCCACGCCGAAGAACGCGCGGAACGCGGCCCGGCGGGCGGCGCTTGGCCAGCGCATCTCGCCCCGTTCCAGGCGCGCTATGTACTCGGGCCCGATCGACACGACCTGACCCGACGCGGCGTAGATGGCGGCGGCCACACCCTCGCCCACTTCTTGACGTGACATCGGTCGGCCGGAGCCGGATGGCGAGCGTCGCGCGAGGCGCGCGGCGAGCAACAGGTCGTTGGGTACGCGATCAGGCTTGGACGGCACGCGGCATCCCCCTTGCCCGACAGCCGATGGGTTCACGGGCTGCCCGCAGGCAGGGCAGCGCTTGCGGCCGTGCCGGGCCAGCGCGGCAGCGCGGGCTCGGCACATGTGCTCGATGGCCGCGTGTGCCTTGCTCAGCACGCCGGCCGCTGACAGTACGCGGTCAGCGCGTTCCCAGAACTGCGCGGTGCCGCGTTCGCGGCCGGTCTCGATCGTCGCGACGGTGCTGCGGGAGTAGAACAACAGCCGGGCGAGGTCGTGCTGGGTCAGGCCGGCGGCCACCCGGTAGGCGGCCAGCATCCGGCCGTGATCGGCAAGCGCGTCGCGGATCTCGGCGAGGGTCGGCCGAGCAAGGTCGGCCATTGGTCCTACCACCATGCCGGCGGGTTGAGGTCGCGCGCCGTGGCCGCGCCGATGCCGTACGCCTCGGCGAAGAGGCGCATCGCGCCGCGGTGAGGATGTGCTCGCCATGTTCAGTGTCGATGATTGCCTTCGGCATCGTGGTAGGCGGGGTTTCGTGGCGTTGGCAGGACGGGCCATTCGCCGGTGTTGCCTGCATGTCGTTGCGGCATCCGGCCGGCGAGCTGGGTCACGAGCTTGTCTATCTGGGCGGTGGTGACGCCCGGGACGGTGATGATGTGGCTCTGCCCGTTGCTGCTGGCCAGCCGCCATCGGGTAGCGATGTCGGCCGGGGGCGTGTCCAGCACGACGGTCATGGCGTGCGGGTGGCGCCAGGCGTTCCAGCCGATGCCTTGCAGCCGCTGGACTGTGTAGGCGGCGACGCGCCATGACTCGTGCGCCCGTGCCCGCAGCCCGTCGAGCCCCACGGTGTTGATGGCGTACCAGATCAGTAGTGGGGCGTGGCCGTTGCGGGAGCCGGCCAGGGTGGAGTCGACGGTGGCGATGTAGTCCACAGTGGAGGACCCGCCAGGGCCGTGGCTGGTCAGGTAGACGCCGGCGGGGAAAGGAAGGCCGAGGAACTTATGCGCGCTGATGCTGATGCTGTCGGCCCCGTCGGCCAGGTCGAAGCTGGGCCTACTTCCGGGCGGCAGCACGGCGAGCGGCAGGCCGGAGAGGGCGGCGTCGGCGTGGACCCAGGCCCGGGTGACCGCGTGGTCGGCCAGCGCCGCTCGGATGTCGCTGACCTGGTCGACTGCTTCGGTCATCGTGGTGCCGATGGTGGCGACGATGATCAGCGGCCGGTGCCGGTGGGCGCGGATCACGTCGCGGAGGTCGGCGAAATCCAGCTCCCCGCGCCGGTTGGCTCGCACGGCGATGGCGGGCAGGTTCAGGTGACGGCTGACCTTTGCCGCCGAGTAGTGCGCGGCGGCCGAGTGGATCACGAGCGCGTCGGGGTAGCGGGTGCGGGCGTGGACGAGCCCGTACTCGATGCCCTCAGTGCCGCCGGCGGTGGTCACGCCCCACCAGCCGGCGGGAGCGCGCAACAGCGCGGCGAACCAGCCGAGTACCTCGCGTTCGAGGTGCTTGGTGTGGCGGGGGTACGCGGACTCGGCGAACGGGTCGCCCAGGTTGTTGATGAACCGGTTGAAGAACGGCAGCAGCCGACCGTAGTCCAAGGCCAGGGTCGCCGGGAAGCCGACATTGGTCTCGGCGTCGGTGTCCAACCGCGCGGCCAGGTCGGTCAGCACCCGCTCCACGTCCGCGTTCTGGCCGGTGGCGCCGTTGAGGGTCGCGTCCGGTTCGGTCGTGGCGGTCATAGCGTGGGCCTCGGATTCTGCTCGAACGCGGCCTGGTGCAACTCGGTGAGCAGGTCCCAGATCTCCGGCTCGACCGGCATCGTGGACACGTCGCGGTGGCCAGTCCACACCCGCGGGGCCAGAGCGTCGCGGAAGTTCAGATTCCCTGTGGAGTGCACACCCAGGTCACGGCGGCCCCGCCGGGGCGGGGGGCGGTCGATCAGGATCGCGGTGTGGTCGGCCAGCAGCACGTACATGCGCCCGCCGAGGTCGTCGGTGTCCTCCGCTGTGGCGCAGGCCTGCTCCCACCGCATGTCCGGTGTGTCCAGGGTGGACACACCGACGCCGATGTACTCGGCCCGGCCGGTGGTCTGGTCGCGGTAGACCGACATGTGCACGGCGGGGTCGAAACCGCCCGGCGTCGGCAGATACCGCTCCCGGGCCAGCCGGGCCAGCCGGAACAGCAGCGTGGAAAGCTCCCGCACGTCCGGGGTGTCCGGGACGATCCGGGTCGCGGCGACCACCTTGCGCCACGGCATCCGCCCAGCCCCAGCCCCGGCCGGCATCGGCACGGTGTCGAGGTAGAGGAACGCGATCGCGTGCGGGCAGATCGGCGGGCCGGGGCTCTCGAACGCGACGCGGGCGTGGTTGCGCGAGAGCAGCTCCATCCGGTGGATGGCCTGGTTGCGGACCGACACGGCGAGCTGGTCGATGCCCTGCGGGTCGAGGTCGAGCCGGGACCGGCCCAGCGGCGGCGGGGCATGCAGCATCGGCCCCGGGCCGACCACCGTGGCGTCAAGGTCCGGTCGCTGCTGGCCCATCACGGGCTGGCCGTACTGGGTCTGACTCATAGCCGTTCCCCATAGGGCAGCAGGTGCGCGTCCAGGACGGCCAACGGCTCGGTCTCGCCCCGGCCGACGCCGGCGGCGATGTCCCTACGGCTGGTGACGATGATGGCCCCCCAGACCAGCCCGCCCAGCGCGGTCGCGGCGACGATGCCCGGCAGCAACCACACCTGCCACGACCCCGGCGCCGCGCCGGTCATCGCGTGCAGGTTGCCCACCGTCACGAAGACAACGGCGGCCATGCCCAGCCCTCCGAGTGCGGGCAGCAGCCGCCGCGTGGCACCGCCACGGCGACGGCGGGCGAAGTACGCCGCCGCGGCCCACCCGTTCAGCGCCAAAAGGCTCATGACTCCCACGGCGGCCAGCGCGGCCAGCGTGTAGAACATGCCCATCGGGGAGAACCCGCCCAGCGCCGTCACCGCGATCACCCCCAGCCCAACCGCAGACTGGGCCAGCGACCCGCCCACCGGCGCCCCGGTACGCGGGGTCAGGAACCCGAGCCTGGCCGGTAGCAGCCGCTCCCGGGACAGGGTGAACACGTAGCGGCCGATCGTCTGATGGAAGCTGAGCCCGGCCGCGAAGATCGAGGTGACCAGGAACATCTGCGCCAGCACGAAGCCGAGCAGGCCCAGATGGTCGGCCACCACGTTGAAGACGATGTTCACCCCCTGCGTGGCGGCGGCCGTGCCGACGTCGTCGACCCCGGTCACGGCCGTGACCGCCCACGCCGCCAGCGTGTAGAGCAGGCCCAGGAAGACCAGCGACCCGAACGAGGCCCGCACCAGAGTGCGGTGGGACACGGCCTCCTCGGCGAACGCGAGCGTGGTCTCGACCCCGACGAAGCACGCCACCGCCAACGCCAACACGCTGCCGGCACCGTCCTGCCCGAACAGCGAACCAAGCGCCAGCGGCGCCGTCGAGACGCTGCCCGCGTCGACGACACCGAAGACGGCGAACGTGCCCACCACGACCAGCTCGATGCCGAGCAGGAACGCCAACGTGCGCGCCGTCACCGTGACCTGCGCGAGCCCGAGCAGCGCCATCAACGCCCAGCCGACCAGCGCCCACACCCACCACGGGCCCAGGCCGAAGTCGCTCAGCGTCTGCCCCAGCAAGCCATACAGACATCCTTGGATCGCGTTGTAGGACAACAAGACCACCGGGACGGCGCCCAGCGCCGGCACCACACCCAAGCCCTGGGCGACATGCGCGTACAACGGCCCAGAGTGGCGCACATGCCGGGCCATGCCGACATGCCCGACCCACACGAGAAGCAGCAGCGCGGTCAGCAGAACGAACGCGGCCGGCACTTCAACGACACCCGTCACTGCGAAGGCGCCCAGCACCCCGCCAACCAACACAGTCAAGGGCGCCGATGCACTGACAGCGAAGAAGAACAGACCCCAGCCCGTCAGCGACAACCTGCGGAACCCGCGCGGCGGCGCCACCACGTCCGCCGTGCGGAGCGTCACCGGACCTCCCCGACCGTCACGGCCCCAGAGCCGACGACCACAGTCCCCTGTGGACAGTCGGGCGACGTGCACAGCTTGCCCGCGTGCGACTCGTACGCGACCACGTCGATCCGCGTCACCGAGTGCACGACCTCGCCAGGCATGTCCACCCAGAGTCGCTGGTCGACCAGCGCGAACTCGCGCGCGTCATCCTCCGACTCCCGGTACCCAACGAACTCGTGACCGCCCAACCAATCCCGCCTGACGGCCCAGCCATCCCACGCAGCCGCACCCAGAGCGGCGGCACGATTAAGAGAATGCATCTTCTCCTCCGTCATGGAGCATCGTTGAGCGGGCTTGCCCCGTCCCCCGGCACGCCCGCCCACGTCACCCAGCCATGCCGGGGCCATAACCACCACCAGCCCGACCGGGGAGTATCTCGCCGGGGCACGCGGCCGCGCCGGAGCGGGCGGCCTGGATAGCAGTCTGGCTATGTCCGCGGGACATCGGAAGCGCGCTGAGCGGCCTGACCTATGACGTTGGCCGGACATGCTCCTGTCGTAGTCACGCGGCGTGAACGTCGGACGGCACGGGCTCCGCTGCCGACACGAAAAACTACCTATAGAGAAGAATGGAGACGCGGCCTTGGCTTCAGGGTTATTGGCCGAGTCGGGAGGCCCGCCACTCGTGCACGAGGATCGAGTAGAGCAGAGAGTCCCGCCACGCCCCGTTGGTGAACACGTGGTCGCGGATGCGGCCTTCGGGAGTGAACCCGAGGCGTGCAAGGAGGCGTTGGGACGGGCGGTTGTCCGGCCCGCACGCCGCCTGGATCCGGTGCAGGTTCAGGGTCTGAAACCCAAAGTCGAGCATGAGCCCGGCTGCCTCGGTGGCGTAGCCCTTGCCCCAGTCCTCGCGGCGGATCGCGTAACCGAGCTCACCGCTGCGGTCGCGGCCGAGGCCAATACGCACGAAGCCGATCAGCAGGTCGTCGCTGTTGACGATGGCGAGGTAGTAGTCGGGGCGCGGCTCGGCCCGGGCGCGATCGATGTCCTGGGCGAGGCGCTCCGCTTGCTCGGTCCTAGTCCTGGTATCGAAGCTTAGTGTCCGGGTCACCTCCGGGTCACCGACCACCGCCATGGAGGCGTCCAGATCGGTCGGCTTGAACTCACGGAGCGTGATCCTTGAGCCGTTGATCGTTACGGGGAACACGACGCGTTACGCTCCTTGGTATGCCGGCACGGCTAGGCAGGAAGGGCCGCTGCCGGGACGCGACAGAACGACTCGATCTCCTCACGTAATGCCTGAGCCGCGGGTGACGTGGCCAGGCTGCCGGCACGAAGCGCTTGGTGGACGCGGGATGCACTGGTGACGATGCCCCCGATTCGCCGTTCCGGCTCAAGTGCCAGAACCGGTGCCAGCGCCTCGCTGGCGCCGTCGAGGTGGCCGCCGTGGACGCGGGCCAGGGCCAGTTCGGCGCGGGCGCCGGCCACGTCGCTGAACGACTGGTCCTCGGGGCGGCCTCGCTCGTACAGGTCAAGGGCCGTCAGTGCCTCCGCCTGTGCACGCTCCTGTTCGCCGTCGAGGTAGACGTACGTCCCGGCCGCGTAGTAGCACTGTTTGGCCGGTGGGAATGCGAGCAGGCCACCGATCGCGTCCAGGTCATCTGGGCGGTGCGCCTCTCGTCGGTCAGCCGCCCGCCCGATGGCGTCGGCGGCCTCGTCAGGTGCGTTCATCAGCGCCCATGCACGGGCCTCCAGCGCCGGCAACCACGCCGCGACCGAGCCCGTGACGGTCGCAGTATGCTCGGCGCCGCTCTGGGCGTACCGGACCGCTTCTCGCGGTCGACCTGCCCAGTACGCGATGAGGCTTTGAAGGCCACGTCCCCACGCCCGCAGACCTTGGTGGTCGGCGTTGTCCGCGCACACGTAGAGCGTGCGCGCGTGGGTCATCGCCTCGTGAAAACGTCCGAGGTCCTGGCTCGCTTTCGCGATGAGGCCGCAGACCACCCCGGCCAAGAAGTAGAGGTCGCGGCTGAGCGCGGGCTTCTGCTTACCCTCCAAGAGCCGAAAGACGGTCTCCTGCGTCTCGACCAGGTCACCCATGATCGCCGCGAGCGGGTCATGGATGTAGGCGTTGGCGAGACGGACCACGTCGTCCTGAATCTGCGCGATGGCCTCGGGACCGACATTGTCAATCTCGGCAAACGTCGCGAACCGGGCCGCACGCCGAGTTGCCACTGCAACCTGCCCTTCCAGTTGGGTCAACGAGCCGGCCGGCTCTTCCAGTGATGCGATGACTCGTGTTCCGTCATCCTCGACGCCAAGATCAAGGAGTCCGGCATCGGCCGATTCCGCGACCGCGGGTACGGTCTCGACCTTCGCAGGGGCGAGTAGATCGGTCATCGGGTGCCCCCAGAACAGGCGAGCCACCCGGCGTTGGGAAGGCCGGGGTGCCGTCCGCACATCACCGGCGATCCATCGGCGCAGGGTACGGACGCTTAGCGTGGCGTTCTCGCCGTGGGCGCGGGCGCACCGCTCGAAGCCTGCCACGATCTCGTCATGAGTCCGTTCATCTCGGTCAACGAGAACAGCGAGTAACGTACGCCTCTGGTCCGGCATCCCAACCCCCTTCCCGGCGCGCGGACCCAGTCACGACGGTAGGCGGGCCACCCCTCGAAAGCCAGCCCTCGACGCTCGTGGAGTGGATACGGCAGACCCATGTCCGTCCGACGGCAGCCTAGTGTCATCCGTCTGGCCCGCCGGTGCACTTCCCACGTCGCGCGGCCAGTCGCGACACTCGTCTAGGCCGCCACGCACAGCGCTGAGCTTATGACCCACCGTATCCAACGTCGGCTGCCTCGACCGGGTGGTCCGACGAGCTTTGCGAAGAACGAACGTGCCTAAATGGGACAACAGCCTGCCGGCCAGCGACGGCGTTGGTCGTACGGCTGGGCCGCGGCTACGAACTCCCACATCATCGAGGAGTGTAATCATGACAAGTGTCACTACCCCGATGAGCGTCATCGCAGTCAGACTGCCATGAATGGCATGCCTGATGGTGCGCGGCAGGGCTCCAGGGAGCCCTCTTCGACACGTGTCGACAGTCGGTTCCAGACGCTGATCGTGCAGCCCGCGACGTTGTGCAACCTCGACTGCACCTACTGCTATCTGCCCAGCCGTGGGCGACAGACACTCATGACGGTCAAGGTCGCGCAGCAACTTGCACTGTCTATTGAGGAGCAAGCAAGCGTAGCGAGGGTGGACGTGGTCTGGCACGGCGGCGAGCCTCTGACGACGCCGGTTGACCACATGCGGCGACTGTTGTTGCCTTTCGAACCGTTGCGAGCGGCGGGCCGTGTGCGTCACTTCGTGCAGACCAACGCCACGCTGATTTCGCCAGCGTGGATCGAGGTATTTGCTGAGTACAGCTTTGCCGTAGGTGTGTCGATCGACGGTCCGGAGGCACAGAACGCGGGCCGCGTAAACCGGTCCGGCCGACCCGCTTTCGCCCAGACAATGGCTGGGATCGACAAACTCCGCGAGGCCGGCATTGAGTTCAGCGCGATCTGCGTTGTCACCGCCGAGACCATCGCGCACGCCGATGACCTGCTCGCCTTCTTCGCTAGCTTGGGCTGCGTCACGGTCGGATTCAACATTGAGGAACGGGAAGGACCCAACACCCACCGCGAACAGGTCACACCCGAACAGGCCGAGACATTCTGGGGCCGGCTGTGGCAACTGCGTCCTCGGTACCCAGGCCTTCACATTCGTGACCTTGAGCGGTTCGGAGAGTGGCTTCGGCGCGCTCGCTCAGGCATAAGTCGTGTGGCGAGCCTCTATGACCCCATTCCCACAGTTTCCGCTGCCGGGCACGTGGTGGTGCTGTCACCCGAACTGCTCGGCACTGTCGCTCCTGCGCACCGAAATTTCATCGTTGGAAATGTGCTCACCGAATCCCTCCTTTCGATCATGAACCGGCTTCCAACAGTCGGGTACGTCGCCGAGTTCGAGCGTGGCCTACAAGCTTGCGCGAGAACATGCGAGTTCTGGGACTTCTGCCGTGGCGGGCAGGCCAGCAACCGATTCTTCGAACATGGCCGCTTCGACACGACCGAGACGAACTACTGCCGCACCACATACCAAGCCGTCGTCCGATCCGCGCTGCAACAGATCAAAGGAGGAATCTTATGACCGCGCTGGACCAGCTCATCCGCGCTGACGACCGCCTCGTCGACCGTCTGGGTATCGGTACCGCCGTAAAACACCCCCATGCGGACAAGTTCGACAATCGGCCCACGTGGGACAATGCATCTAAGAAATTCGACAACCGGCCGACCTGGGACAACTGGAACAAGAGATAGTGGATAATCAGTCAGTGGCCAATCGGGACCGCCCCAGCGACTGCACAGTTAGGGTGGGAGCATGCTGACGCGCACCGTCCGCGACACGAAGATCACGCTTCCCGACGACGAACCCGACGACCTCGACCCGATCGACGGACTTCCGAGTGACGGAGACTCGATCGCCGAAGCCGTCATCCGTGGGGAGGTCTGGGCCCGGGCGACGCTCAACGGGCTGACGCTGCGAAGATCCTGGCTGAGCGGCGCCGACCTCGCCGGTGTCACCATCGCCGAGTCGACACTCGACCGATGTGTGTTCACCGGCTGTACGCTCGTCGGGGCAGACGTCCACTCAGTCACCCTCCGCGACGTGATCTTCGAGAACTGTCGGCTCGACTACGCGACCCTCCAACGCGTGAAGACGACCGGACCGGTGGCCTTCCTCGGCTGCTCCCTTACCGAGGCCACCTTCGCCGCCTCCACCCTATCGACCGCAGTGTTCGACGGCTGCAAGTTTGCCGGTCTATCGTTCAGCGAGAGCGACCTGCGTGGCGCCGACCTACGCGGCAACGACTTGTCCGGCCTTACCAACGCCACGGCGCTTCGGGGAGCTACCCTCAGCCACGCCCAGATACCCGCCTTCACCGACCTGATCCTTCGCGAACTGGCAATGACAATCGCCGAGGGCTGAAACCCAGCCTGCGGGGCGGGAGCTCTTCAGCAGCAAGCGCCCGGCGATGGCTTGGTGTGCACTCGATTGAGCGTTATCGCCTGCCTTCAATGCGAACGTGGGGAGTGTCCTGGCGTGCGCTAAATTGACGCGGGTCGCGTCTGCTGTGTGGGCGACCGGGGACGGCTCTGTTCGCCGTCCCCGGCGGCCTCGCTGGGCTTGTCGCGCACATTCTTGTCCTGTCTCGTGTCTCCTCCGTGTCGTGCCGGTGCCGGCCGATGGCCTGCACCGGTTGATTGCCGGGGCTGGCGCCTCGTCGCGTTGCTCAACGCCGGCGAGGTTCCGGCGAGGCGCATCGAGCGATGGATGGGAGAGGGCTACCCTCTTCGGCGCGATCCGGTCGCGCTGGCGTGGCGCGTCCGCGCGCGAGGGCGCCCGTTGAGTAGGAACGCTATGCGTGCCCGGTCCTCGTACGGCAGTGGCGGGGCCTGGTCGACGATCGCGTCGAGCGCGGCGTCGATGGTGCTGTCGCGGACGAGGCGGGCACGCCGCGCCCGCGACCGGGCAGATGCAGCGTCGGTTACGGCTGACGCGCTCGGGGAGTGCAGCGCGCTGATCGCCGGGTCGGTCTGGTGCCCGGCGAGCGGGCGCGGCTCGTTGGCCGGGTCGGCATCGGTGCCGGCCTCAGCTGGGCTCCCCTCCTCCTTCTCCTCGTGGTCGTGGCGGTTGGTGTGGTGCCGTCGTCGGGGAGGGCGTCCCGGCCCCTGGCCGGTTGGTGTTGTGGCCATGATGATCCTCGATCGGTGGTCAAGCTTGGACAGGTTGCGATGATCATGGATGTATCCTCCTCCTTGTTCTGCCTGTGTGAGTCGGGGTGGGTAGCGCTGGCTCCCGGCTGGGAGCGGCCGGATTGATGTGGTTGCCTCCCTTCGTGGGTTCGGGTCTGGCCAGACGGCCGCGGGTCAGGTCATCGCCTCGCGCGAAGTGGTGCCCATCCAGGGCAGTCGCCTTTCGGCGCTGCCTCGTTGCGGGGGCGGTTGACTTGCGGGTTCGTGGTGCGGCGGGTCGGACCCTCATTGCGGTGCTCAACTCCGGTAAACCTCAGGGCCAGGCATGCAATGAGGACCGCAATGAGACTCGCCGCCGGATGACCACAGTGGACAGACTCGGCGACGCTTGTCGGCGCGATGGCCACGGCTGCCTTGCGCCGCGCCCGGGGCCAAGACCGCGGACCGGGCCGACCGGTGGGTGGGATCTTTGGTCTTACCCCGGGGCGCGCTTAAGCGCATCGAAACCACGGCCCGGTTCCGATCCCTCCCACCGGCTATCCACAGACACCGATACTGCTCGTGTCTCGGCTCTGCCACCAGGTCATCACGCCTTACCCATCCAACAGGCGCGCTACCGGCTCGACCATCAGCCCAGCTGGCAGCACTGGCTCGGTCACCGCTGCCAGCGGCGGGCTTCCGCCGGGCGGGTCGGTCACGGATCGCCGTGAGCGGGGGCGCCAGGCCGGTCACCGACGCTCGGTGTCGCCAGTCGCGGATGGTGCCGGAGCAGTGGTCGCAGCGGCTGGTAACCTGCTCGTCGAGGTAGACCGGCCCGCACGCAGCTGGCGGGCGATGGCTTGCCGTCTGCTTGCCACCCACGAGCAGGCCCCCGACCATCCCCGCCTGTACGAGCCGGCCGCGACGCTCGCGGCCGGGCGGCTGGCCGACCCCGACCAGATCATCGCCCTCGACCAGCCGCCCGAGCAGACCCGCGACCAGATCCAGAACGCCCTGCTCGGCGACTACCACGCCGCCGCACCGCCGCCATTGACCAGCACCTCGCCGGACTCGGCTGGCGGGAGCGCCGCCACGCCGACCGCGCCGTGCTCGCAGCCGGCTGCGACAACGAGCACCACCTGTGCATGTGCCCGCGCCGTGTCAGATCCTGTCAGGCCGCGCTGGGTTGACAGCCCTTCCCAACCCGGCACCCACCGAGTGTCAAGGGCCATGTAAAAGTCCCCGCCGGTGGTCACCGAATGTCCCCACCTGTGGCCACGTCAGGTCATGATCGACTCCTTGCGGTTCGGGTGCGGGCCTCCCGCATGCGGAAGGATTCGCCTTC
>Ga0065720_1020498_pt1 | contig 14156 bp, 16 predicted proteins | sample Thericmetagenome_FD_59107 | JGI IMG/M metagenome (GOLD analysis project Ga0065720, IMG submission 59107) | Thermophilic microbial communities from the Joint Bioenergy Institute, California, USA of rice/straw/compost enrichment - eDNA_2 v2... | ecosystem: Engineered > Solid waste > Grass >... | reverse complement strand
CCGGCCATCGACGACGTGGCGACGATCCGGCCGGAGCGCTGCTCGATCATCGTCGGGAGCACGGCGCGGATGGCGCGGTAGACGCCGGACAGGTTCGTGTCGATCATCTGGTTCCAGATGTCGTCGGTCATCTCCGCGACCGTGGAGAACGAGAAGATCCCGGCGTTGGCCAGCAGGAAGTCCACCCGGCCCAGCTCGGTCTTCGCCTGCTCGACGAACGCGTTCATCGCCTTCTGGTCGCGCACGTCGGCCTGGACCCCGATGCAGCGCCGATCCAGCTCCTCCACCAGCCGGACGGTCTCGGCCAGGTCGTCCTGGGTGGCCATCGGGTAGGGCACCGTGTCCAGCTGCGAGGCGATGTCGCAGAACGCCACGTCCGCGCCCTCTTGCGCGAACCGCAGCGCGTGCGAGCGACCCTGCCCGCGCGCGCCACCGGTGATCAGCACGACCTTCCCGTCGAACTTCCCCATCGCTCCTCCTCGAGCTCGGTTCTTCTGGGTTCGAGCCGTTCCGGTCAGTGGGCGAGCGCACCTCCGTCCACCGCGAGGCAATGCCCGGTCACGTGCCGGGCGGCGTCCGAGAGCAGCCACATCAGGGCACCGGTGACCTCCTCCGGCGGGATCACCTCGATGAGCAGCTGATCGTGCAGCCAGCGTTTGTGCACGTCGTCGGGGGTGAGGCCGAGCTCGTCGGCGAGACCGGCCAGCATCGGCGAGTCGACCGCGCCGGGGGCGATCGCGTTCACCGTGACCCGGTCCTCGGCGAGCTCGATCGCCATCGCCTTGGTGAGCCCGACGACGCCGTGCTTCGCGGCGACGTAGTGGGCGAACTCCCCGAACCCGCGCACCCCGCCGGTCGAGGCGATGTTGACGATGCGCCCGCGCGGGGAACGCCGCACGTGCGGGGCAGCGGCGCGGCTCACCCGCCACACACCGGACAGGTTCGTGTCGATGACCGCGCCCCACTGCTCCTCGCTGAGCTCCCAGAACGGCGCGCTGGTGACGATCGCGGCGTTGTTGACGACGATGTCGAGCCGCCCGAACCGCTCGACGGTCTCGGCCACCGCCGCCTCGACCGCGGCGGGATCGCGGACGTCGGCCTCCAGCGGCAGCGCGCCCCGCCCCATGGCCTCGATCTCGGCCACTACAGCGTCCAGCTCGGCGCGGGTCGCCAGCGGGTAGGCGGGCACGGGGAGGTCCCGGCACACGTCGAGCGCGGCGACGTCGGCGCCGGCCGCGGCGAGGGCGAGGCAGTGCGAGCGCCCCTGGCCACGGGCCGCGCCGGTGACCAGCGCGACCTGACCGGTGAGGTCCGGAACGCCCATCGCGTCACCTCGATCCGTGCGGAAACGTCCTCGTCGACGCGCACGTCAAGTGCTATCACTGGATCGGGGGGCAGGTCGAATCAGTGTTGATGGGATCTGGACAGATGAGCGCAGGTACCTGGCTGACGGTCTCGGAGGCCTGCCGCGCGCTCGGGATGAGCCGCACGACGCTGCTCGCCGCGGAGGAGGCCGGCACCCTCGTCGCCCACCGGACCCCGGGCGGTCACCGCCGCTACCACGTCGACGACATCGCCCGGTTCCTCGGCCGCGCACCCGATCCCGTCCCGCACCACGAACCCGCGCCGGACCCGGGAGCCCAGGTCGCGCCCGCCGTGCGCGCCGCGGTGCGGCCGCTCGTGCAGCTGCTGGACGCCGACTGCGCCGGGCTCTACCTGGAGGGCCCCGACGGGCTGCACTTCAGCGGGGCGTTCGGGGTGCCCCGCTGGCTCTCCGAGCAGCTCGCCGAGGCTCCGCCACCTGCACCGGTCACGGCCGCCGCCGCGGACACCCGGCCGCACCTGTTCGATCCCGCCGCCGAGCAGTTCCCCGAGCCGCGCGCGACCGGGCGCGGGCTGACGCTCGGGCTGCGCGACGCCGAACCCACCTCCGTGCTGTTCCTCGTCCGCCGCTCCCCCGACGAGTTCCTGCCGGCGGAGCTGCGCATCGTCGACGCGCTCGCGACGCTGCTCGCGACCGTGGTGACCGATCGCTGCCACATCGCCGACCTGGAGGCACGGCTCGCCCGGATCGCGCGGCTGACCGAGGCCCGACAGGTGTGAAGCCGCCGCGAACGGGCACGCCACAGGCGACCTGGAAGCCCGACGAGCGGAGACGGACGATGGCCACCTGCGAGGTGTGCGGCAACGACTACGACATGGCGTTCGAGGTGACGGCCCAGGGCGCCACGCACGTGTTCGACAGCTTCGAGTGCGCCGCCCACGAGCTGGCACCCGTCTGCGAGCACTGCGGGTGCCGCATCCTCGGACACGGCGTGCAGGTGGGAGGACAGTTCTTCTGCTGCGCCCACTGCGCCCAGCAGGGGCACGAGTCCGGCGCCGAGATCGTCGACCGCACCGGCTGAGTCCTACGGCTGAGTCCTACTCGGCCCAGGTGAGCGCGGCGGCGGCGCCGCAGAGATCCACGACCCGGTGCACCACCGGGCTCGCCCCGGCGACCAGCAGCCCGGCGCCCGCCTCGCGGGCCGCGGCGGAGGCACGCACCAGCTCCCGCACGCCGGCGGCACCGCAGAACCCGACCTTGTCGAGATCGAGGACGACCCGCCGGCGGCGGGCGACGACCCGGTCGACGCAGGCCGCGAACTCGGGCACGGTCAGCAGGTCCAGCTCACCGCTGACCTCGATCAGCACCGCGTCGGGTGGCCGCTCGACCACCCGCACATCGAGCCCGGTCACGGGTCCGTCCAGGCCGTTGCCTTCGTCCGCCGACGGGCGCATACCTGCCGTCCCCCCTCCTGCGGTGCGCCGCGCGCCGCAGGAGTCCCGGGCGGCACGCGGAGAGGCGAGTCTCCCGCCGGTGAGGCGAGGCCGGCAACCCCGTCCCGGTCAGTCCCGCTTCGGACCGCTCTGCTCGACCTCCTGCGGCGGGCCGGGGAGCGGCGGCACCAGGTCGCCGGGATCGGGCGCGTCCGGATCGGCGTTCGGGCCGCCCTCCGGCGGATCGATCACCGGCATGCCCAGCTCGTCGACGACCCTGTTCTCGGTCTCCTCGTTCCCGGTTCCGGCGTTCTCGGTTGGTTCGTGGTGCGGCACGGCAGTCCCTCCTCGTTGCGGGTACTCCGTGCGGCTACCCGGTGGGTCGCCCCCCAACCGCCGTCAGCGGAGCGGGTTGCGGCCGGGATCGAACGGGGCCAGCTCCGCCGGCGCGGTGCCGCTCACGACCAGATCGGCGAGCAAGCGGCCGGTGATCGGCCCGAGGGTCAGCCCCCACATGCCGTGCCCACCGGCGACGTACACGCCCGGTACCCGGGTGCGGCCGATCACGGGCAGCCCGTCCGGGGTGAGCGGGCGCGGCCCGACCCACCGGTCGCGCACCGAACCGCGGTCCAGACCGTCGAGCAGCGGCTCGGCCGAGTCCAGGATCGCGGTGAGGCGCCGCTCCCGGAACGGGGCGTCGCGGTCGGTGATCTCCATGGTTCCGGCCAGCCGCGCCCCGTCGCGGTACGGCGTGATCGCGACCCGGACCCCGGGCAGGTACACGGGTGTGCGCAGCGGCTCGGCGAGCGAGACGGTGCACGAGTAGCCGCGCCCCGCCACGACCGGCACCCGCACCCCGAGGCGTCTGCCGAGCTCGGGGATCCAGGCTCCGGTGGCCAGCACGACGGCGTCACCGACGTGCGGCGGGCCGGCCCACGTGTCGACCTGCAAACCCCGCGGCCCGAACCCGATGGTGCGGGCCGCCGCACCCTCGACGATCCGGCCGCCGTCCGCGCGGACGGCGTCGGCGAGCGCGGTGACCACTCGGCCCGGATCGACGAAGCGCTGGCCGGCCACCTCGTAGGAGGTGGCGACCAGGGCCGAGAACGGCGCCGCGACCGGCACCTCCTTGTAGTCGACGACCTGGCCCGCGGCGCGCGCGGCGTCCAGCTCGTGGATGAGCCCCGCGGCGTCGTCCTGCGGACGCAGGCCGACGCGGATCGGCGCGTCGTGCGTCTCCAGCGCCACCCCGCCGTCCGCGAGCTCGTCGAACGCGGCCAGTGCCCGGGCGGCCAGCGGCGCGAGCGAGCGCAGCCCCCGCTCCCAGCGCCGGGCGGTCGAGTTGCGGGCGAACCCGGCGACGAACGCGGCGGCCTCCCGCGACGGCCGCGGATCGATCGACAGCGGCGAATCCGGCGACGCCAGCCCGCGCAGGCCCTCCTTCAGGATCGCCGGCTCCGGCAGCGGCACCGACATCGCGGGCGCCAGGTAGCCGGCGTTGCCCCAGGAGGCGCCCGCGGCCACGCCGGACCGGTCCAGCACCGTGACCTCCGCACCCCGGCGCTGCAGGTACCAGGCGCAGGACAGGCCGACGATTCCGGCTCCGACGACGATGACGTGCCGTGGCTCTCGGGTCATGGTGGGCTCCTCGGGATGGACAGGGTGCCCTCCATCCTCGACGAACAAACGGGGTGGCGATTCGTGCAGGACGATGAAGACGACGCGAGTCGATCATCCAGCCGGACGAAGGCGCAGCGGCGGACACGCCGCGGCGATCACCGACGGACCGCGCTCACCGAGCCCGGGGCCCGCTGCGCGCGCTGCGGCCAGGACGAGCGACGGCGAGGACGACGATCGCGACCGCGGGGGCGATGGCGGTTGCGGCGAACCCGGCGGCGCCGTGGGCCCCGTGCAGCGGTACCCAGAGCAGTGGAGCGAGCGCACCGCCGAAGAACTGGAACGACAGCGCGAGCGACGCGGCGCCGGCCCGGTTGGTGGGCGTGCTCGTCGCGGCCACGGCGTTGATCGTCGTGCGCAGGCCGGTCACCGCGACCCCCACCGCCGCGATGCCTGCGGCCAGCAGAGCGAGGGACGGACCGAGCGCGGCCAGCAGCAAACCGACCGCCAGCAGCATGTTCATCGTGATTCCGGTGTGGCGTGGGCCCAGCGCGTCGAGCCTGCGACCGAGCAGGGAGGCGGCCAGCAGCCCGGCGATGCCGAACACGGCCGCGAGCAGCCCGCGCTGCCACGGCCCGAGCCCGAACTCCTCCTCCGCCCGCAGGATCGCCAGCACGGTGAGCCCGACTGCGCCGAGGTAGCACAGCAGCGACAGCACGCACGCGGTCGCGAGGTCGCGATTGGCGAGATCGCGCAGCGACGGCCGCGGGCTCGGGCGGCCGCGGCCGGTCGTCGGGGCGGTCATCGTCGGCGGGAACAGCGCCAGCACGAGGCCGACCCCGGCGGGGAAGACGAACGCGAGCCGCCAGTCGACGGCCGCGGCCGGTCCGCTCACCAACGGGCTCGACGCCTGCCCCGCGGCCTGCATCCCGGCGAAGAGGCCGAGGGCGCGGCCGAGCCTGGCCCTCGGGACGAGATCGGTGATCGCCGCGACGAGCAGAGGCGTGGTGAACGCGTTGGTGGCGCCCTGGGCCGCCCGCGCGGCGAGGAAGGCGCCCATGGTCGGCGCGAGCGCCGCCGCCGCGCTCGCCACCACGAACAGCAGCAACGAGATCTGCATCGTCCGTGCGCGGCCCCAGCGCTCGGAGAGGGTACCGGAGATGAGCATCAACGCCGCGAACGGCAGCATGTACGCGGTCACCGCGCCGGCGGCGAGCTCCGGAGTGGAGCCCAGCCCGTGGGCGACCTCATGCACCATCGGCGTCACCATGGTGCTGGCGTAGGGACCGAGGAACCCCCCGACGTAGAGCGGCCACGCCCGGACCACCGGGCGTGGCCGTACCGGCGCCGTGGCGGCGTCAGACATGCACCATGTTCTTCACGAGCGCGTCGAAGGTGTTGTCGTTCTCGATCAGGCCCCAGGAGACCATCCAGTCGTAGGTCCGCCGGAACTGCTCCTCCGGGTACGGTGCTGGGTCGACGTAGCGCAGCCTGCCCAGCGGGATCTCGTCGGGCGCGACCGAGCCCAGCTCCGGCGGGATCTCCCCCGTGAGGTGGTGCAGGTAGGGCCGGGGATTCTCGTTGATCTTGCGGACCGCCTTGACGACAGCCCGGTTGATCCGCGCGTAGGTGTCTTCGTCGACCTCGGGGCTGGCGATCTCGGCGCCGATGTAGAACGCCTCAGCCAGCACCTTGTACCCCTGCTTCTCGGCGAGGGTGATCCACGGCTCCATCAGGGCAGCCGCCTCGACGGCGCCGTCGCGCAGCGCCTCGAACCGGGCCTGCGGCCCGCCGAAGTGCACGACCTTGATCTCCTCCCGGGGGAGGAAGCCCTCCAGGGTCTGCAGGGCGACGTAGTGCGAGCCGTGGTGGAAGTTGACCGCGACGGCCTTGCCCGCGAGGTCCTGCGGATGCGTGGCCGGGTGGTCACCGCGGACCAGGATCGCCTGGCTGTTCACGGCTGCGCGCTTGGAGACGATGCGCCCACCGACCCTGGTGTCCTGCGAGCGGCGGACCTGTCCCCACTCGCACGCCCGGTACAGCGCGGCCTCCCCGGCCTCGAAGTGCGACTTCGTGGAACCGAACGAGCTGAGCAGCTCGTGGTCCTCCAGCGGTGCGATTCCGGCGCCGGCGTACTCCTTCGTCACGAAGTCGACGTCGACGCCCTCCTCGTCGAAGTACCCCTCGTCCTTCGCGACGAGCTGCGGGAGGGAGAAGACCAGGGAGAGCAACTCCATGGTCACCTTGGGTCGGGACATGTGTCTTTCCTTTCCGAACTGCACGGCTCAGAGAGCCGCGACGATGTGCGAATGCAGGTCGAACAGCTGCTTGTCCTCGGCGGATCGGGGACGGTCGGCGTCGACGCGGTAGGACGCGGAGATCCGGGCGGGTCGGCCGGTGAGCACGATCACGCGGTCGGCGAGCAGCGCGGCCTCGAGGGGGTTGTGGGTGACGAGCAACCCGGTGCGGCGGCGCTGCATCCACAACTCCTGGAGCAGCAGGCGCAGCTTGCGCGCGGTGAGCTCGTCGAGCGCCGAGAACGGCTCGTCGAGCAGGACGAGGTCGGGCTCGACGGCGAACGCCCTGGCCACGGCCACCCGCTGCCGCTGCCCGCCGGACAGCACCGTCGGGTAGGAGCTCGCGTAGTCGGCGAGCCCGACCGCGGCGAGCGCGTCGTCGGCCGCCGCCGGATCAAGCCCCGCCGCCTCCAGCGCGAGCACCACGTTCTGCCGGACCGACAGCCAGTCCAGCAACCGCGGCTGCTGGAACACGACGCCCAGGCGCGGCTCGCCGACATCGACCTCTCCGGCGTCGGGCTGCACGAGCCCCGCGATGATGTGCAGCAGTGTGGTCTTCCCGGTGCCGGATGCGCCCACCACGGCTACCAGCTCGCCCGGCTCGACGGTGAGTGAGAAGTCCTCGAGGACCTGCTGGCGAGCACCGCTGCGAGCGTCGACGAACGTCTTGCCGACGCCCGTGAGACGGATCCTGGTCGCCGCGGTCACACCGTCACCGCCTTGCGCCAACGGCCGGCTCGACGCTCCAGAGCCTGGAGGACCCCGTACTCCAGGACCGCCATGACGATCGCGAACAGCAGCGTCCAGGCGAGCACCGCCGCCACGTTCTGCGCGGCGAACGCGTTGTTCAGCTGGTAGCCGACACCGGAGGACATGCCGAAGACCTCGACGAGCACGATCACCTTCCAGCCCAGCGAGAGCCCGAGCCGCGCGCCCGCGAACAACGACGGAGCGAGGGCGGGCAGCCACAGCCGCCGCAGCCGGGTGACCCGGGAGAAGCGGTAGACGTGCGCCATCTCCAGCAGGTCGGGATCGACCGAGCGGGTGCCCTGGTAGATCGTCAGCATCAACGCCGGCGCGGAGGACAGCGCGACCGCGGCGACCGGGTTGATCAGATCGATGCCGAACCAGATCACGCAGAGCAGCGCCCAGACCAGCCCGGGGATGGTCAACCCGAGCAGCACCGCGGGTTCGAAGAACCGGCGCGCGAACTCGCTGCGGCCCATCGCGATCCCGATCCCGACCGCGACCACGAAGGCGAGCGCGAACCCGAGCCCCACCCGCAGCACGGTGACGCCGAGCTGCTCGACGAACGATCCGTCCACCACGATCTCGACAAGCTCGGCCGCGATGGCGGGCACGCCGGGCACCAGCACGCTGTCCACCAGCACGGACATGATCTGCCACCCCGCGCACAGCAGACCGAGGAAGGCCGCCGCGGGCAGGCCGCGCAGCCGCCGCGGCGACCGGGGAGGGGTAGGGGTCGAGGCCGGTGGGGCCTGGGCCACGTGGACGTCGGTAGCGGTCACGACGCCGCACCCAGATCGACCCACAGCGGCTGTGCGGGCACGGCCTTGACGAGGCCGACCTGCTCGGCGACCTGGACCTGCCGGCGCAGGTTCGCGAAGACCTGCTCGCCCCACTCCGTCGGGTAGATGTCGCGCATGCGCGTCGGGAGCAGCTCGATCGCCGCCTTCTCGTCGGCCGGCACGCCGTACGCCTCGTGGAGCTCCGCGAGCACGGCCGGGCGATCGTGGATGATCCGGTGCGCCTCGAGGCGGAGCGCGGCGAGCGCTGCGGCGGTCTCCCGGTTGGCATCGACCCACTTCCGGGAAGCTCCCTGACCGTTGAGGAACAGCGTGTTCGGATCCTCGCCGGTGCCCTCGGCCCACAGCTCACCCACGGTCGCGACCTGCCGTGCCCCCTTGGCGACGAGGCGGGTGGCGTTGGGCTCGATGGTGACGATCGCGTCCACGTCGCCCCGATCGAACAAGGCCAGACCCGCCAGCACCGCGCCCGGGAAGAGCTGGTACTCGGTGGTGAAGTCGCTGCCGTTCACGGCGAGGGCGAGCTGGGTCGAGCGGAACGCGTCACTGTTGTTCGGCGGGGTCGCGATCTTCTTCCCGCGCAGGTCGTCGACCGTGCGGTAGGGGCTGTTCTCCGGTACGAGCCAACGCACGTGGTTGTTGAGGCTGGTGGAGAACAGGACGAGCTCGGCCCCGGCTTCCGCGGCGACGGTCGCGCCGAGCGGACCCATGCTGGCCACGTCGAGCGCGCCGGAGAGCAGCTTGTTCTGCACGTCACCGGGTCCCGTCCCGGCGACGTAGGTGAGGTCGAGGTCACCGACCAGACCGTGGCGCTCAGTGACCGGCCGGATCACCGCACCTGCGGTGCCGGCCTGGGAGTCCTCCACACGGGCCGCGAGCGATGGACCGGCCGTGTCGGGGCCGGAGCCACCGCACGCCGTGATCAGGGATGAACCGGCCAGGCCGGCGGCGCCGAGGAGGCCGACCCGCAGGACGGCACGGCGGTCGAGCAGCAGAGGACGAGCGGACATCTGGGTCACTCCTGGGACTTCAGGGCAGCAAGGCTTCACGCCAGCACGACGTGAGGGCAGCAGGACGGACCGGCGTGGCCGCGACCGACCAGCCGGGCGGTGGAGGTCCGACGAGAAGAGGGCTGAGGAGAGAGGGCTAGCGCCCCGGACACATGCCGCCGTTGATCCGGCAGTGGTCCACGTGGCGACGACGCGTCAGGTTCACCGCAGCGCTCGCAGGGTCTCGTAACCGGAGCGGCCGTCGGTGAGCCGCCACGAGCGCATCCAGGCGTAGGTCTCGGTGAAGCGGCGCTCGGTGAACGGCGCGATGTGGGTGTAGCGGTAGTAGTCCGACCGCAGATCGGCGGGATCGAGTTGCCCACCGGCCTCCGCGGCGATCGTCGCCGCCCACCGGCTGCGGTCTGCGTTGATCAGGTCCACGGCCGCGTCGACGGCCCTGCGGTAGGCCTCCTGCTGCTCCCCGGTCAGATGCGGAGCCACGACCTGGGATCCGCGGTAGGCGTAGGTACCGAGCACGTGCGCACCGTGGTTGAGGGCGACGCTCAGGTACGGCTCCATCAGCATCGTGGCTCGCGACTCACCGGCCAGCAGGAGGGCGAGCCGCGTCGCAGGCGGCCCCGTGTGCTCGAGCCTGATCCGCTCCCTCGGCACCGTGCCCTCGAGCAGGTGCAGCGCGGTGTAGTGCGACCCGGTGTACTCGTTGATCGACACCGGGACGTCCGCGAGGTCGTGCGGCTCGTTGAGGTCGTCGTCGAAGCTGATCAGCGCCTGCGTGACGACGGCGGCCCTCAGGTGACCGATCCGGCCACCGCGTGTGTCGCGCTCGAGTCGGTCGATCCCGCCCCACTCGCACACGTTGTAGATGTCGGCCCGGGCCGTGGCGAACAGCAGCTCCTTGTGCCGCGCCGCCGGATTGCGCTGCGCGTCCGCCGAGCGATCTCCCTCGTCGGCGAACCGGACCCGCAGCCCGGCCGCCTCGAACAGCCCTTCCTGAACTGCCACGATCTCAGGGAGGTCGAAGACGACGTGGTTCGGGGAGACGACGATCTCGTCGGCACGGTCCGTGCTCATCGACGATGTCGCCCCCTGTCTCGATCCGGCTCTCCGAGGTTAGGCACCCACGAACCAGTGGGTCAACAGTCCGTTTGCATGATGCGAGATACATTTGCGCATCATGAAATGTCCGTTCACCCTCCGCCACGGAGGTGGGAGCGGCAATGGAAATGTCCGGTCAGAAGTCGCCGAAGGCCACCGAGATCGGCAGGCCCTCCAACGCGCTCGCCGCACCGCGCACCACCGAGCCCAGCTCGTCGAACCGATCCTCGGGAATCCGGCTGGTGGGCCCCTGGATCTCCACTGCCATCCGCACGTGCTCACTCGCCCCGATCACGGGGGCCGCGATGGCGCGCAGCCCCGGGTCGTGGGGGTCGTCGAGCACGGCGTAACCGCGGAACTGGGTGGCCAGCAGATCGATCTCGGTCGCCCACGATTCAGGACCGTCCCCTCCCGACCGGGTCAGCACCTCGGCCGCCTGCCCGACCGGATCTGTGCCGAAGGCCACGATCGCGCAGCCGAGCGCCGACTCCAGCAGCGGCACCCGCGCGCCGGGCCGGCCGGTGTAGCGCAGCGGGCGGGTCGAGGGCACCGACAACAGGATCAGCACCTCGTCACCTCGGCGCATACCGATGCTCGCCGTCTCACCCGTGCGGTCGGCGAGCTCCTTGAGCACGTCGGCGGCCTCGGGCACACCCGAGGATCCCAGCGCCTTGCGGGCCAGCCGCAGCAGGAGCGAACCGGGCAGGAACCGTTCGCTGCCCTGCTCACGGCACAGCAGGTTGCCCGAGACCAGCGTGTGCGCCAGCCGGTGGACCGTGCTCACCGTCAGCCCCGTGGCCTTGGCGATCTCGGTCGTGGTGAGTCCGTGCGGGCTGTCCACGACCACGCCGAGCACCGCGGCGGCACGGGCCACCGACTGGATCTCCGTGCCGCGCGACGCAGCCGCACCGGACCCCGGCCCGCGGGGGGCCGTCACCGGGACTCCGTACGTGGGAGCAGTCTCGCGTGCGCCATCCGGTCACGGTAACCGCAGCCCGCCCGCGACCACGCCACCCGCGCACGCAGGTTCTGCCGGATCCTCGGCCCGTCGGGCTGCAGGTGGACGCCGGCTCATCGGAGAGGCCTCGAGGTGCGGCTCGGCGAACTCCCCACCGGGTACCACCACCAGGTGACGCAGCAGGTCAACGGCGCCGGCGGAACCGCCGAGGACCCCGGCCGGAACGAGACGCCCACCGAGAAGCTCGACCGCAACTGGCAGGACCTCCTGCAGGAGCTGCGGGTCGCCCAGACCGGCGTCCAGCTCCTGACCGGGTTGCTGCTCACCGTGCCGTTCCAGGCCCGATTCGGTGACCTGGCGCAGCACCAGATCGTCGTCTACCTCGTGGCGGTCTCGCTGTCGGTGCTGGCGACCGGCCTGCTGATCAGCCCCGTCGTGCTGCACCGGGTGCTGTTCCGTCAGCACGCTCGACCCCAGCTCGTGGCCGGCGCCCAGTACCTGGCGCTCGCCGGGTTCGCCGCGCTCGGGCTGGCCGTCGTCGGCGTCTGCGAGCTGATCTTCGACGTCGTCCTGGGCGTCGGCGCGGGGATCACGGCCGCGATCGTCGTCCTCGTCGTGATCGGCTCGCTGTGGGTCGTCGGGCCGCTGGCGGTGCGCGCCCGGGTTGACGGCAGGTGAGGCGGCCGAGCCTGCGGGGTACGCCCCGGCCATGACGGATCCCGAACCGCGCGCGGCGCGGCTGGCCGCCGAGGTCGCCGAGTGGGCCGGCGGGAGCGGCGTGACGGTGGCCGCCGCCGAGTCGCTCACGGGTGGCCAGGTCTGCGCGGCGCTCGCCGCCGCGGAGGGCGCGAGCGCCTGGTACCGCGGCGGGATCGTCGCCTACGCCAGCGCGGTCAAGCACGAGCTGCTCGGTGTCGAGGACGGGCCGGTGGTGTCCGCTCCCGCCGCCGAGCAGATGGCCACCGGTACGCTCCGCCTGCTGGGCGCCGACGTGGCCGTGGCGATGACCGGGGCCGGCGGCCCCGATCCGCAGGACGGGCAGCCGCCGGGCACCGTCTTCCTCGCCGTCGCCGGCCGGGGCCCGCTGACCGTCGCTCACCGCAGGTTCGACGGTCCTCCCGGCCAGGTCTGCGAGCGCACCGTGCACCTGGCCCTGGAGCTGCTCGTGGAGCGCCTGCGTGGCTGACGCCCGACCGGCCCGGTCGATGGGGGTCGAGGAGGAGTTCTTGCTGGTCGACCCGGAGACGGGCACGGCGTCGGCGGCGAGCGGGGCGGTGCTGCTGATCGCCGAGGCCGAGCACGACGGCGACCTGACCGCGGAGCTGCAGCTCGAGCAGATCGAGACCGGCACCCGCCCCCAGGTCACCCCGGAGGCGCTGGCCGCCGAGCTGCACCGCACCCGCGAGCAGGCCCGCGCCGCGGCGAGCGCGGTGGGCGCCGCACTGGCGCCGCTGGCGACCTCACCGCTGCCCGCGCACCCCACGGTGTCGCCGTCGCCGCGCTACCACCGCATGGTCGAGCAGTTCGGCCTGACCGGGGTGGAGCAGCTGACCTGCGGCTGCCACGTCCACGTCGCCGTCGGGTCGGACGAGGAGGGCGTCGCCGTCCTCGACCGGATCCGCGCCTGGCTGCCCCCGCTGCTCGCGCTCTCGTCGAACTCGCCGTTCTGGAACGGCCACGACACCCGCTACGCGAGCTACCGCAACCAGGTGTGGGGCCGCTGGCCCTCGGCCGGACCGACGGGGGTGTTCGGCTCGGCCGCCGCATATCGGGCGATGGAGCAGGCGATGCTCGCCACCGAGACCGTGCTGGACCCCGCGATGATCTACTTCGACGCCCGGCTGTCGCGCCGGCATCCGACCGTCGAGATCCGGGTCGCCGACGTGTGCCGCGAGATCGACGACGCCGTGCTGATCGCTGCGCTGTGCCGGGGCCTGGTGACGACGGCGGCGCAGGAGTGGGCCGCCGGTCGCGCACCCGACCCGGTGCCGGCACCGGTGCTGCGGCTGGCGACGTGGCGGGCGGCCCGGTCCGGGCTGAGCGGCGCCCTGCTCGATCCGCGCACCGGCCGGCCAGCGCCCGCCCGGGACGTGCTGACGGCCCTGATCGGCCACGTACGGGACGCGCTCGCCGACACCGGTGATCTCGGCACCGTCACGGCGCTGCTCGACGCCCTGCTGCGCCGCGGCACCGGAGCGGCCCGCCAGCGCGCGGTCTCCCGCCGGGCCGGGGACCTGCGGGCCGTCGTCCTCGATGCGATCGGCTAACGTCCGTGCACCAGGGCCAGCGCGGCGGACGTCACCCGCCGGCGCACCGGCCCGAGTCGGCCGTTCTCCCCCAGCGCGGCCCGCGCGGCGAGGAAACCGCACACCCCGTGCACCCCGCCGCCCGGGTGGGCGGCCGCGCTGCCCAGGTAGAGCCGCTCCACCGGGGTCTCCGGCCGGCCGAGGCCCGGCACCGGGCGGAACACCAGCTGCTGGAACAGCTGCGCCGTACCGCCGTTCACGGCACCGCCGACGAGGTTCGCGTCGGCGCCCTCCAGATCCGACGGCCGCTGCACGGACCGGAACAGCACCCGCTCCCGGAACCCCGGCGCGTGCGCCTCGACGACCGCCTCCATGCGCTCGGCGAGCTCGTCGGCGGCCACTCGGTCGGCGATCCCGCGCGGCAGGTGGCTGTACGCCCACGCCGACTCGGTCCCGGCCGGGGACCGCTGCGGATCCGTCGTGGTCATCTGGCCGAGCAGGAGGAACGGCGAGTCCGGCAGCGCACCCGTCTCCAGGTCGGCCGACCAGCGCACCAGCCCGTCGAGATCGGCGCCGAGGTGCACGGTCCCGGCTTCGGCCACGCCCTTCGCCCGCCACGGGATCGGCTC
>Ga0065720_1020497_pt1 | contig 14162 bp, 17 predicted proteins | sample Thericmetagenome_FD_59107 | JGI IMG/M metagenome (GOLD analysis project Ga0065720, IMG submission 59107) | Thermophilic microbial communities from the Joint Bioenergy Institute, California, USA of rice/straw/compost enrichment - eDNA_2 v2... | ecosystem: Engineered > Solid waste > Grass >... | reverse complement strand
GGCCCGAAGCCGATCTCTCCGGTCGCGTCCGCGTAGTCGACGAGATCCATCCGGGTCACCTCGACCGTCGTCGTGGCGTCCGGCTGCTGGCTTCCCCCGGGCGAGTCCCACCCGCCGAAGCCGTACGCCGCCACGGCCACGACGCCCACCACCGCGATCGCGCCGATAGTCACCCCTGTGCCTCGCGAGAGCCTCACCGCGCGCCCGCCTCGTCGCTGTCCGCCGGGAACAGGTCGCGACAGGCGTCCATGGCGGCGGCGACCACGGGAAGGTCCAGGTTGACCGACACGATGTCGCCGTTCATGCTCACCGCGGGGACGTCCGCTCGGCCCCTCACCCCGAAGAAGATGCTGTCGCCGTCCATGTCGGGGAAGTCAGGCAGGCCGTTGTTCCGCATGCACTCCGAGAACTGCCGCAGCGCCTCGAGCCGCTCCGCCGATGGTGGTTCCGGGGCTGGCGGTTCCGGCAGCAGATCCCGGCACTCCTCCAGCGCGGCTTGGAAGACCGGGTCGGATCCCTTGCCCAGGACATCGATCGCGTACCGCACCGCGCTGCGCCCCGAGGTGTCCCCCGGCACCGGATCGGGCATGTCCTCGATGCCCTTCTCCCGCATGCAGGCCACGAACGCCAACTCCTGCGCCAGCGGGTCGTCTCCGGTCGCGACCGGTGTCGTGGTCGCCCCACCCGCCGTCGGAATGGTCGGGTCCTCCTCGCCCGTGCAGGCGGCTGGGGCGGCCGTCGCCAGCATCGTCACCGCCACGGTCGCCAGCCAGACCCTGGCTCGCCGTGGACGGGCCGCTCTCCCCACCCAGGTCATGTCGACTGCTCCGCTCGTATCGACTGGCCGGCGATCCCGGCCGGTATAGACACGGAGCGAGGGGGTGGCGGGGTTCCCGTGCTACGGGAGCATGGCGGGGTCGGCGGCCAGCGCGGTCAGGATCTGAATATCGACAGGCTCCGCCAGCGGCTGCAGCAGCCAGGACTGGGCGTGCGCATCGTCGTATGTCCAGGCTTGGGGTACGACGACTCCCTGCCAGGCGCCCACGACAAGCCGGCCGCCCGGCAGGAACCGCGTGACCTCGATCCGCAGCAACGGGTGCCCGGTCTCCGTGCTCGTCACGACCTGAAGAGGTATCTCGTTGACCCAGGTCAGGCGGCACCCGTCGGATGGTTCGCTGGCCACGTCGTCGCAGGCAACGGATGTCTCGTCGCCCGAACTCCCGTCGGCCACGAGATAGGCAAATACCTCGCCGCGCCCATGGCCGTCACTGACCAGCACGACCGCGGCCGCCAGGATCCGACCACTGTCGTCCACGACGGCAGGAACCCGCCCGGTGTCTTCGCCCGCAGACCCATCGTGGCCAGCAGACCCTTCGTGGAACGTCGCGCTCGCCACCGCGGCCAGGCCATCCGGCAGGGCGGCGACGATCCGCTGGGCCATCACCTCGCCGTGGGCGGGCGCCGCCCGGCGCAGCGGTTCCGCGATGTCGGTCACCGACGGCGGGTCGGTGGGCGCACGGTGCGGGAGCAGCCGTACGGCCACACCCACCCCGACGACCAGGACCAGGACGAGGGTGGCCGAGGTCGCCGCCGCCAGCATGGACCGTCGGCGATTCGTACGCCGCGCGATCCGCAGCATCTCGTCGGGCGACCGCAGCGGCGGGGCCGGCTCCTCCATCATCCGGGCCACGATGTCGCGTACCTCGTTCACGGCTCACCGCCCTCCTGACCTCGTGCCGGCGACGCGCCACCGGCGTCACCGCTCGCCGTTGTGCGGGCGATCGTGGCCGCGCCACCGGTGGCCGGCCCGGCGACACCCAGCCGCGCCCGCAGGTCGGCCAGGGCCCGTGCGGTGAGGCTCTTCACCGTCCCGGGTGGACAGTCGAGGATCTCGGCGACCTGCTCGACCGAGAGATCCGCCCAGTAGCGCAGCACGAGGACGGCGCGGCGCCGTTTCGGCAGGCCCAGCAGCGCCGCACGCAGGGTGACTCGATCGTCGGCCCCGCCGTCCTCCCATCGACCCTCATCCAGCATGGGGCTCTCCGGGGCGGTCGGCGACTCCCGCCGCCAGGGGCGACGACCCTGGTCGAGGAAGGCGCGCAGGAGCACGCGGCGGGCGTACTGGTCGAGCACCTCGTGTCGCTCGATCCGCCGCCATACCCGGTACAGGTTGGTGAAGACGGTCTGGGTGAGATCCTCCGCGAGGTGCCAGTCCCCGCAGAGAGCGAAGGCGGTCCGGCGCAGCATCTCACCCTTCGCCGCGTAGTACGCGACGAAGGCCTCCTCCCATGCCTGTCGGCCCTCCGCTCGACCGAACCTCACCACACCTCCGCCTGCTCCGGCCGCCGGTCCAGCGTCACAATGAACCACAGCGTCACCGTTGGGCACAGCCGTCGCCGACGGTTCACAGCCGGCACTGACATCAACACGTGATCGAGCGCCCATCCGGTTCCCGCGAATCTCCGCAGTTCGCCGGAGCGGAATCTGCGAGCGGTTCTCCGACGGCGCGCGGGCGCAGCACGGCGTGCCAGCGAGCGGGGAGCGGACCGAGGGGGCGCCGGCCGCGTAGTTTTCGCTACCCCGATGACCCATTTAGGGCCATTTGCACGATGTGGAGCGTACGGTCCCGCGTGGCCGCCCAACCCGCCGTGACATCATCTCCACGGGTCGTCACGGCAAACACCACGGAAGAGGCGCGAAGTGGGACCGATGATCGCGGACGTCGACGCCGCGCTGGCGCGTTTCACCAGCCGCGTGCCCGGCGTCCAGCACGCACTCGCGGTCGGCAGCGACGGGCTGCTGAGCGGAGCATCCCCGAACCTGCCGCGGGACCGCGCGGATGCGATGGCGGCGATCACGTCGGGCCTGGTCAGCCTGACGGCCCGGTCGGCGCGACTCTTCGACGGCGGCAACGTGTCGCTCACCATGCTGGAGGCGCACGGCGGCTACATGTTCCTGATGTCGGGGCCGGCCCACTCGCTGGTGGTGTGGGCCGACCGGACGTGCGACGTGGGCCAGGTCGGTTACGAACTCGCCATCCTCGTGGACAGCCTCGCGGGCACCCGCCCCTACTGACGCGTTGCCCGCCGGGCCACCGTGGCGATCACGGCAGCCAGGTCGCGGGGACGCGAGAACATCGGCCAGTGACTCGTCGGCAGGTCGACGTACTCCACGTTGCGCAACTCGGCGAGCCCGGCGATGAACGGGTAGCCCTCGCTGATCCAGGCCCTGACCTGGTCGGAGGACACCGCGGTGCAGACGACGGTGCTCGGCACGTCGAGCCGGGCGTCGTTGGTGAACTCGTGGGAGCCCCGCAATGTCCCGCCGGGCTGCGGGACGGCGCGCCGGCGGAACTCCGCCAACTGCTCCTCGCTGATGCCGTCGAGGTTCTCGTCCAGCTCATCCCACGGGGCCAGGGGCAACTCGACGTCGACGAAATCGGGGTCCATCGCCCCCTTCCCCGGGCCGGTGTCGACGTACACCACCGCCGCGATCCGCTCCGGCAGCCGGTCGGTGGCGGCGTAACCGGGGAAGCCGGCCCCGCTGTGGACGACGAGCACGACCGGGGCATTGGCGGCGCGGACCGCGTCACAGATGGCGTCGACGTGGTCGGCGAACATGATCGTCGAGCGGTCGGTGTCGACGGACTCCAGACCGGGCAGCGTGAGGGCGGTGACATCCAGCCCGTCCGCGCGCAAGGCGGCCGCGACCTCGTCCCACGCCCACGCGCCGAGCCAGAATCCGGGGACCAGGATGATCGGTGCAGTCATGGGCGGACCCTAGCCGTGACCTCCGACAATTCCGCGCAGCTTGTCGGAGCGGAATCTGACAGCGACTCTTCGGCTCTCGCGAGAATCTCCGACCCGCGCGCGAATCTCCGGCCTCGGGCACGCACGTCCGTTCGGGCCGCCCCAGAGCATCGTCAGAGGTAAATAACGAGCAATGCCGGCCGTAGAATGCGGGCCTGGAGGTGGGTCGTGGGCGAAACGTACCGGTGGCACCGGGCCGTGGTGATCGGCAACAGCATCGCCGGACTGCTGACCGCGCAGGTCCTGGCCGACCACGCCGAACGGGTCACGATCATCGATCGTGATCACATCCCGGAGGAGCCGCGGCACCGGGCCGGCGTCCCCCACGACCGGCACATCCACGTGGTGCTCGCGGCCGGGCAACAGGCCCTCGACGCCCTGCTGCCCGGAATCCTGGACGAGCTGGCGTCGCTCGGCGTACCCACGATCGTCATGCCCCGCGACATGATCCAGCTCAACCGGAGCCGATGGGTGCAGCGGTGGTCGGACGGCCAGCCCCTCCTGACCGGTACCCGACCCCTGGTGGAGCACGGGATACGCCGTCGGGTCCTGGCGCACCCGCGCATCGAGGCGGTTGATTCGTTGGAAGCGATCGGGTTGGTGGGCGATCGCGCGCGGGTGCGGGGCGTACGCGTGCGGCCCCGGGGCGCCGAGGACGAGCAGACGATCGCGGCCGACCTGGTGGTGGACGCCTCCGGCCGCAGCTCCCGCACCGGCCAGTGGCTCACCGAGATCGGGGCCCGCCCGCCGGCCGAGGAACGCATCGAAACCGGCGTGGCCTACGCGACGCGGCTGTACCGGGCGGAGACCAGCCCCACCGGCGGAAACTATCGCGCCATCTACCTGGTTCCGCCGCCGGGCAGCGGCCGGAGCGGCGTCGTCGTGCCCATCGAGACCGCGGGGCACTACCTGGTCACGCTCACCGGCCTACCGGGCGACGAGCCCCCCACCGACCCGGACGCCTTCGCGGCCTTCGCCGCCGGACTGGAGCACCCGCTCGTGCACGACTGGCTGTCCGGGGCGGAGGCGGTGGGCCCCCCGTTCGGCTACCGCAGCACCGCCAACGTCCGGCGCCGGTACGACCGCCTGCGGATGCCGGACGGGCTGCTCGCGGTCGGCGACGCGGTGACGTCGTTCAATCCGGTCTACGGTCAGGGCATCTCGGTCGCGGCGCTGGGCGCGCAGGCGATGGCCCGGGCCCTGGCCCAGGGCCGGCCGGTCACGGCGCGCCTGCAGCGGCTCGTGGTGGCCGCCGGTGAGCAGGCCTGGCGCATCTGCACGGGTGTCGACAAGGCCCTGCCCACCGCGACGGGAAACGCCGTGCGGACGACCCTGCTCGACCGCGTGGCCGGCTGGTACCTGGAGCGGGTGCAGGTGCACTCCGCTACCGACCGTGTCGTCGGCAACGCGTTCCGGGACGTCATTCACCTCGTCGCCCCGACGCACTCGCTCTTCGCCGGCCGGGTGCTCCGGACCGTCCTGTTCCGCCGCCCCGCGCCGTCGCCCCCCGATCCGCCGCTCTACCCGGAGGGCGAGACCGGGCCGGCCGCGCCGACCGAGGCATCGCCCCGGCCCGCGTCGGCCTGACCGTTACTGTGCCGTCCCGACCGGCGTGTCGACCGCATCGCCGCTGGTCACCCGGGCCACGTGCCCACCCAGCATCCGGGTCACGACGGCAACGAAGGCCAGCCCGGCGCCCACGATCAGCGCCGTGATCGTCGCCATGCCGAGCCAGTTGCTCTGGAACGCCTGCGGGATCAGCCGGCTGGGCACGGCCACGACACCGATGAATGCGCCGATGAGCCCGAGGTAGCTGCCGATCATGTTGCCGGCGTGGGCGGCCACGTGACCCCGCCGCGCGTGCCAGAGCCCGAGCGTCAACGTGACGAGCGTGAGCACGCTGAGCGCGTGGATCCACGAGAAGCGACCCGGCCGCAGCTCCTGGATGCCGAAGGAGCTGAGGGCCGTGAGGTACATGGCCCCGAGCCAGGTACGCCCGATGACGCGGTGAGGCAGGTCGCCGCGCCGCCGCCGGAACAGATTGACCGCCCCGAGCACCATCGCCAGCGTGGCCGCGACCGCATGCAGCACGATGAGCGGCGTCCACCCGTCCATCGCTCCCCCTCCACTGTCAGTAGATATCAGATAGTGCCACTATCCACTAACCCCGGCCGAACCGCAAGTGTCGGGAGCACCACAAGCGCCCAAAGCGCAGGAAGGACGCCCTCCTAGGCAGAAACCGTCAACAAGGCGTCCTTCCTGACACAACCCAGGGTCAGGCGGCGGGCGCAGGCTGGCTGATGTTGATCATCCACTCGACGCCGTAGCGGTCGACGCAGGCGCCGAACTCGTCGCCCCACATCTGTTTCTCCAGCGGTACGGAGACCACGCCGGACGCCGAAAGCCGGTCCCAGTAGCCGCGCAGCTCCTCGGCGTCGTCGCCGCTGATGCTGCACACGATCGTGTTGCCGATCGTGGTCGTCATGTTCGGCGGAGTGTCGGACGCCATCAGCGTGTACCCGCTCGGCGTCTCGAGCTGGCCGTGCATGACCTTGTCCACCTGTTCCGGCTCCGTGGTGCCGAACTCGCCGTAGGTGTTGATCCGTAGCTCGCCCCCGAAGACGTCGCGGTAGAACTCCAGCGCCTCGCGCGCGTTGCCCGAAAAGTTCAAGTAAGGGTTGAGACGGGACGCCATGGCACAGAACCTCCCCGTGTGCTCCGGTCCTAGCGGCTCTCAGAAGCGACGCTACGCGACCAGATCAGCGGACCGCAGGAGTTCGGCGGACCCACAAGCGAGCCGACGGGCGGGAACCGGACAGGAAAGCCGCGACGAAACCTCTTCCGGCGGCACGCGCGGTCCGCTTCCTGCTGGCAAGCTCGCTGCGATGCTCCCTCGCGCCACCGGAAGAAAGATCTGGCGAGGATGTCGAGGACACCCGGGCGGCGGTGACTGATGGGTGTAAGGCCCCGCCGGGGCCCACGAGAACAGGAGTCACCATGAAGTACATGCTGATGATGCATACGCCGCGGGACGTGAGCGGCGGCATCCTGAGCTGGTCGGCGGAGGACGTCAAGAACCACATCGAGTTCCAGCACCGGTTCGACCGGGAGCTCACCGAGTCCGGGGAGATGGTGTTCAACGAGGGTCTGACCTTCCCCGATCAGGCGCGTGTGGTGCGGGCCGACGAGAAGGGAGCCCCAGTGGTCACCGACGGCCCGTTCCCGGAGTCCAAGGAGTTCCTCATCGGATTCTGGATCGTCGATGTCGCCACGCCGGAGCGCGCGTACGAGATCGCGGCGAAGGCTTCCGCGGCCCCGGGCAAGGACGGCGAACCACTGCGGATTCCGATCGAGGTGCGGCCGGTCGCCGGGCCGCCTCCGGTCGAGGTATGACGGCGGCCGATCGACGGGGCCCCGACGCCCGCGATGTCGAGGACCTGCTGCGCGAACTGGCGCCGCGGGTCCTCGGCACGGTCGCGCGCAAATATCGCGACTTCGATGCCGCCGAAGACGCCGTGCAGGAGGCGCTGCTCGCGGCGGCGACCCAGTGGCCGACGCAGGGCGTGCCGGACAACCCCGATGCCTGGGTGGTCACCGCCGCCTCCCGGCGCCTCATCAACATGTGGCGGGCCGACGCGGCCCGGCGCCGGCGGGAAGACACGCTGTTCGCCCTCGACAACCCCACCAGCGCTGCGGCCGTCGAGGCGCCCGCGGCGGACCACGACGACACGCTGCTGCTGCTCTTTCTGTGCTGTCACCCGTCACTGACGCATCCATCGGCGGTGGCGCTGACTCTCCGCGCGGTCGGCGGCCTGACGACGGCGCAGATCGCGGCCGCGTTTCTCGTGCCCGAGGCGACGATGGCCCAACGCATCAGCCGGGCCAAGCAGAGCATCGCCCGGGCCGGAGCCAGGTTCGAACTCCCCGACCGGGACGGCTGGCGCCCGCGGCTCGACTCGGTGCTGAAAGTTATCTATCTCATGTTCAGCGAGGGGTATGCCAGCCTCGATGCCGACGGGCTGCTGCGGCCGGACCTGACGCGGGAGGCCATCCGGCTGACCCGCCTGTTACGCCGGCTGCTGCCCGACGAAGCGGAGGTGGCCGGCCTGCTCGCCCTCATGCTGCTCACCGATGCCCGCCGGGACGCCCGCACCGGTCCGCACGGCGAGCTGATCCCCCTGGCCCGGCAGGACCGGGGACGCTGGGACCGGGTCGCCATCGCCGAGGGCGTACGGCTCATCGACGCGACGCTGCGGCCGGGCAGCGTCGGCCCCTACCAGGTGCAGGCCGCGATCGCCGCGCTGCATGACGAGGCGCCGAACGTCGACGAGACAGACTGGCCGCAGATCCTGGCCCTGTACGGAGTCCTCGAACGCATTGCCCCCGGCCCGATGGTGACGCTGAACCGGGCCGTGGCTCTGGCCATGGTGGACGGTCCTCGTGCCGGCCTCGCCTTGTTGGCCACGGTCGAGGACACGCTGTCCGGCCATTACCGATTGGCGGCCGTGCGCGGGCATCTGCTCGAAATGGCCGGGGACCGCGAGGGTGCGCTCACCCAGCTCCGGGCCGCCGCGGCCGGCACGCGGAGTCGGGCCGAGCAGGCCTTTCTCCTCACCGAGATCGCGCGCCTGGCCTCGGTCAGATCGGCACCTTGACCCGGGTCGGCTTACGGTCCCGGGTGGGCCAGTCGCCGGTCGCCCGGGCGACGCCCTCCGCGGCCGCCCGGTCCACCGCCGCCCGCACGAAGGCGTAGATCGCGCCCTGCAGCGCCGCCGCGAGCAGGACCTCGGCCCAGTCGCGCGTCGGGTCGTGCACCTCCGGCGCGGAATCAGATCCGCCTATTCGTTTCCATATTTGCCGGAATAGGGCGGCCGAGACGGTGCTGGCGGCGACGCCGAGAACCAGGCCGATCGGCTTGTAGGCCAGCCGCACCGCGACCCCGCTCACCGCCGCCTCCCCTGCGCGCGACGGACCCGCTCCCGGTAGAACTGCTCCCGGTGGGCCCGCTCCATGTTGTCCAGTTCCCTGCGTGCTCGTGCCCGCCGCGCCCGGACCAGCCGCGCCCGCGCCATGTCGAGCACCCACACCCGTTGGAAGGGCAGCCGGCGCCGCAGCAGGGCGTAGATGCCGAGGCCGACGAGTGCGCCCGCGGCCCCGCCGGCCACGACCGTCGTTGGCGTCCGCCCCACCCGGTCCATCAGGCGCTGGGCCGACGAGACGCCCGCCCGGGCGACGCGGCTGGTCCGCGCGACGGTCGAGCGGGCCTGCTCCCGCAGCACGTCCCGGGTGCGATCCCGGGCCTGCGACACGGCCTGCCGGGCCCGTGCCTTCACGTCCGCCCGCGCCGCCAGCTCCGACAGCGTCTCGCCGAGATCGGTGCGGGTGCGGGTGATCTGGTTGCGCAGCGCGGCGTTCGCGTCGTACGGCTCCCAGTGCTCGTACGGTTGCCTGTCCGTCTGTCTCGCCGTCATGACCCGTGCCGCCCCTCAGCGTGGTGGTTCGCGCGACCCTCGCGGATTGCCTGCTTCATGGACCGGATGTCGTCCCGGACACTGCCGGCGGCCTGGGGCGGCGACGCCCCGGCCCGCAGCCGGCGGATACCCAGGCCGGCCAGGGTGAGCGTGAGCAGGCCGACCACGAGCAGCGGCACGAGCACCGCCAGCCACAGCGGCCAGTCGATATCGAGCACCGCCACGATGAGCGCGATGACCAGCCCGAAGCTGGTCAGGCCGAACAGCGCGGCGGCCGCCAGCATGCCCGCGCCGACGCCGAGCTTGCGAGCCTTCTCCATGAGCTCGGCCTTGGCCAGCGCCAGCTCGCTGCGCACGAGCGTCGACATCTGCCCGACCGCCTGGCTCACCAGCTCGGCCGTGGAGGCGCGGTGCGGGTCGAAGCCGCGCCCGTCGGCCTGGGCGGTCGGGCCCGGCCCGCGCCCCTGCTGGCCGGCGTCGGGGCGCGTCATGGTCTGCCCATGCGCCGCCGCCACCGGCGAGGGTCCGCCGGACCAGCTCCGCTCGTCGGGGGCGGTCCGGAAGGACTGGATCTGGTTTCGGTGTGCGGATTGATCGACCACGGGGCCAGTATCGGCCCTGCGCAGTACCCATTTCCGGCGTTTCGCCGGAGCCGGGTAGATCCATCCGGCGCCCCGCATCGGGATCCTCAGGGGCCACGTCAGCCACGGGGCCAGTGCGCATTGCCGTGGCAGGCTGGAGCCCATGTGCCGAAGCATCCATGTGCTGTTCAACCTGGACCCGCCGGTGACGGCTGAGGAAATCGAGGCGGCTGCGCTGCAGTACGTCCGCAAGGTCTCCGGGGTCACCCGGCCCACCGCCGCCAACGAGGAGGCGTTCGCGGCCGCGGTCCGGGCGGTCGCCGAGGCGACGACGACGCTGCTGCAGTCGCTCGTGACCAAGGCACCGCCCCGGGACCGGGAGGTCGAGGCGGCCAAGGCCCGGGCGCGTGCCGCGAAGCGCTACGCGCGGGCCTGAGTCGTACGCGTCACCGAGCCTGGCCGACCCAGCCGCTGCACTGCGCGGGCACCACGCTGTCCAGGTCCAGCGGTGACGGCACCTCGCGCACCGTGGTGAGCACCGTCACGGTGGCGTACCCGTTGCCGAGCAGCGCCGCGTCGGTGTCCGGGGCGAGCCGGTCGGTCGAGCGTTCCACCGTGGTCCGTACGTAGCCCTCGCCGGCCTCCGCCACCGCCATCTGCACGTGGCCGAACGGAGCCAGCCGGGCCTGCCGCAGCCCGGCGAGCGCGTCCAGGGTCCGGTTGGGGACATTGACGTTGAGCACGGTTTCCGGGGGCAGTTTGTCCACGATGGACACACACCGGCAGGCGATCTCGCTGGCCGTGGCCCAGTGGAGCCAGTCGCCGTCGGCCGCGCGGAAGTACTCGGTGAGCGACTCGGCCGCGTCCTCGCCTGGCAGCGCGTCGAGCGAGACGGCCATCGCCGGAATGCCGTGGTTGGCTGCGGTCAACGCCGCGCCCACGGTGCCGGAGTGCAGCACCACGTGCCCGGTGTTGGCGCCGCGGTTGATGCCGGAGAAGACGAGGTCCGGGGGCCGCCCGAAGGTGCCGATGGTGGCGAGCATCACCACGTACCCCGGGGACGCCTGCACGGCGAACGCCTCGACCGACAGGTCGGGGCCGAGGTCGGCCGGGGTGACGGCGAGCCGACGGTCGCGGTAGACGGCGGTCAGCGCCGCGCTGGAACCGCTCGCCTCGTAGTCGGGTGCGGCCACGACGACCTCGAAGCCGGCGGCCAGCGCGGCCCGAGCGAGCCAGCGCAGCCCCGCCGCATGGATGCCGTCATCGTTGGTGATCAGCACCCGGCGCCGCTCGGTCATCGATCTCACTCCTTGCCGATATAAATATCGCGGCCGATCTGAATGGTGCGATGGCTATCCGATCGAGTCCTGCTCGGCGAGGCTGACCAGCCGCACCCGCTTGGCGAGCTCGGCCACGGCCGCGGCGGGGGCCGTGCCCAACCCGTGACGCGTGACCGTCACCGCGCCGGCGGCGGCGCCCATCCGTACGGCATCGGCCAGACCGGCGCCCCGGGCCAGCATCGCCGCCACCGCGGCCGTCATGGAGTCGCCCGCCCCGCGGGGGTCGGCCAGCTCCAGCCGCGGCGCCTCCACCAGCACCTCGTCTCCGTTGAGCAGGGCCACGGCCGGCTTCTCGGCCCGGCTCACCACCACCGACCCGGCCCCCTCCGCTCGCAGCGCCCGGGCCGCCGCCACCAGCTCGGGCAGGCTGTCGTCGCGGGCCCGCCCGGCCGCCACCAGCTCGTCGTGGCTCACCTTGATCAGGTACACGCCGCCGGCCAGGGCGGCCGCCAGGTGGACGCCGGCGAGGTCGGCCACGACGCGGACCCCGTTGGACCGCAGGTCGGCCGCGAGCCTCCGGTAGGTCGACGGCGGCACCAGTCCGGGTTCGGTGGGTCCGGCGAAGACGGCCACCCCGGCCCGCAGGCCCTCGGTCAGCGCGAGGCTGCTCAGTTCGTCGATCTCGTGCCGGTCCAGTGGCCCGCCCGCGTGGCCGGCCACCTCGCGCCGGCCGTCCTCGAAGCGGTCGTGGACGTACCACCCGCTGCTGCCCCCGCTGGTCACCGCGCGCACCTCGAACGCCTCGGCCGCGACCAGCGCGGAGATGACCCGGCCCACCTCGCCGCCGAGGGTCGTGCAGAGCACCGCCCGGATGCCCAGGCCGGCCAGCATCCGGGCCTGCCAGACGCCCTGGCCCCCGGCGTGCAGGTGCAGCTCGGGCACCACGCCCTGCCGCTCGATGGTCACGGTCAGGACCGGGCTCGGCGAGTAGACCATAACCCCGGGGACCTGGCTGACCCCTGGAACCTGGTTGCCGCCCGCCGCCTGGCTCCCCCCGGGATCCTGGTTCGGTTTCCGACCCGCCTTCCCCGCCCAGCCATCCGTGGCCGTCACGCCCCACCCCCGCGTCACAGTGGCCTGACAACGACGGGCTGCTTCCGCGCGTTGGCGCGGGAGCGAGCCCGCTCGGCGTTATCGTCCTCGCAGCCCTTACCCCCACCGGGGGCGACGGCGGCTCACGTTCGGGGTGTATTCCCGAACCTCACGAAATGTACGGTGCGCAGCGCGGAGGTAGGACGTGCTTGACTGGAGAGTCCCCGGGTACCGCCCGCTCCGGGAACTCCGTCCGGGGACGGTCCTCGCCCGGCACGAGGCCTCCGGTCATCCGGTCCTGCTGCGCTACCACTCGCCCGGTCCGGAGCCGGTGGTGGCGGCCCGGCGGTCCGAGGCGCGGGCGCTGGCGGGTCTCGCCTCGCCGCACATCGCGAGCCTCTACGAGCACATCGAGGTCACGCTGCCCGGTCAGCCGGCCGACGCCGTGGGTGCGGTCACCGTGCGTGAGTACGTGGAGGGCGCGTCCGTACGGTCCCTGCTGGCCCGGTCGCCGCTGCCGCCCGAGTCGGCCCTGAGTCTGCTCCGCGCCGGGCTGCTCGCCCTGCAGCGCGCTCACGAGGTCGGCGTCACCCACCGGGGGTACAAGCCCGAGAACCTGCTCGTGGACGCCCAGGGCTCGGCCCGGCTGGCCGACTTCGCGATCACCCCCGCACCGTCCGGCGAGGCGACCGACCCCGGGGCGACGCCGGCCGGGGACGACATCCGGGCCGACGACGACGCCCGCGCCCGCTATGACGTACGCGTCCGGAACGACGTCCGGGCGGCGTTCGCCGTGTTCCTGGCCTGCCTCGGCGCCCGCGGCCAGAAGCAGCCGGACCACAAGCTGCCCCGGCGACTGCGGGGCCTCGCGCAGGTCGGCGCGGACGGCGACGGGCCGGCCCTGCTCGAGGCGGTCGACCAGGCCGGTCGGGCCGGGTGGGGCCCGCAGTGGTGCGCGCGCGGCGAGCGGGAGCTGGCCCGGCGGGTGGCCCGGGCCCGGGCCAAGGCGGTGGTCTGAGCATGCAGACCAACAGCGAGCTGTGGCTGGACCGCACCCTGCGCATCGGCGCCTGCGGGACGTGGTGGGTGGCCGGCACGCCCGGCGGGCAAACCCTCGGCACCCTGCAGCTCGACCCCGAGCTGATGGCCGCGCCCGCGGCCCGCGACCGGGTGGCGGCCACGGTCGCCGCGGTCCGGGCGGCCAACCCACCCGGGGTGCTGCGCACGACCGAGCTGGTCTATGACTCACGCCGGGCCTGGCTCGTGGTGGCCACGCTGCCGAAGCCGACGCTCGCCGACCTGCTCGCCGCCGACCGGACGCTCCCGGCCGGGGCGGCGGCCGGAATCGCGGTCGATGTGGCCGAGGCGCTGCGCTCGCTGCACGCGGCCGGGCTGCACCACGGCGACCTCACGCCGGCGACGGTGATCCTGACCGGGGCCGGGGCCGCCCGGCTGGCCGAGGTCGGCGTGCTGGCGGCCGTCCGGGGCGCGCCGGTCGACGTCGGGGCCGACGCCGCCGCCTGGGGCGCGCTCGCCCGGGCCCTCGCGACGCGGGCGCCCGACATCGAATCATCGTTGCTCATCGAGGCGGCCGGCATCGCCGAGGCGGGCGACCTCACCGCGGCCGCGCGCCGACTGGCCCTCGCCGCGGCCGACCTGCCCGACTTCGCCACCCGCGACGCGCTCGCCGGGCTGCTGCCGACGATCGAGCCGGCCGCGACGCCGGATGCCCCGCCGGCGGCCCCGGTCATCCCGGCCCAACGGACGACGTCCAGTGTGGACGGTGCGACGGTACGGCTGCGCTTCGGGCCGGGTGTGCCCGATGCCGCGCTGCTGAACCCGCGACCCGTCGATCCGGCGCCGCCGGCCCGACCGCGCCGGGCGCGCCGGTGGCTGGCCTGGCTCGCCGCCTCGGTCGCCGTCGCGCTG
>Ga0065720_1020494_pt1 | contig 14166 bp, 16 predicted proteins | sample Thericmetagenome_FD_59107 | JGI IMG/M metagenome (GOLD analysis project Ga0065720, IMG submission 59107) | Thermophilic microbial communities from the Joint Bioenergy Institute, California, USA of rice/straw/compost enrichment - eDNA_2 v2... | ecosystem: Engineered > Solid waste > Grass >... | reverse complement strand
TTGAAATATTATTACATCAATCTTTTCTGAGAACTGTTTCAAAGAAGCTAGATTTGAGTTAAGTTGTTGAACAGTTGCGTATGTAGAGTTTGGATTACTCTCTGCTTCAAGAAGATCAATTTGTTCTCTAAGAGCGACATTTTGGTTGAAAGTTGACATAATAAGAGGAGTATGTTCAAGTATCTCGATCAAGAATTTATTTTTCTCTTTAAGAATATGCAGCATTTCACTTGTCTCATCTCCTTCAGTCAACATAGGAAGTTTTCTTTCTAATCTTGTGCTCAACAGATACAAAGCACTTCTATAGGAGAGTTCACTTTGTTCATAATATTCCACAGCACTTTTGTAGGTCTGAAGATATTCATCTTTTTTGGCTAACTCAGTTTGGAGCAACATCTCATTCTCGATTAAAATATCGATGCTTTGCTTCAGCATAGCCTCCACTTGTTCTGTCTGTTGGTTATGTTCTAAAATTTTCTGGTAGGCCTCTAATGACAAGGTAGAAGAGCAGGCTTTGATATCAGGGGTCATTTTGGGAGATCTTGCTAGCTTTAAGCTATTGCCTTTTAGTTCGAGTATAGTCTTAGTGGCCTTTGATAATTCATCTTTCAGTTTCTTAATTTCTCTTTTCAGCCCTTCCAAGCTACCCGAGGAATCCTCATTAATGGATGCTTTATTCTTAATCTGCTTAGCTCTTTGTGCAAACTTTAAAGTGGAAAGAGTCTCAGAGAAAGCAGTTGAAGCAGGACTGATATTTGCAATCAAGAAAGTCTTTGAGTTTCCACCCAGAGAATCCTTTAACAAAAATGTTAATTTTGAATCTCTATAACGAATATGAACTTGTTTTCCCTCCATTAACTCAACCAAGCCATTGATGACACTACCGAGAACCAACAGTGATTTGTTGATATTTCCTGCTTCAACAAGTCGAACTCCAGCACTTGCTGTTTGTTTTTGTCTTTCAGAGCCAGCCAGATCCACAAAATGGAACTTTGATGTTCTAACATTGACTATTCCGTTTACCGATTTCTAGAAAATTACTTTGAATGTTTTTAGATTTACTTTGCTCTCGATAGTCATGGTAAAAACAGAATGCGATCTGGAACTTTCAATATTCATTTTGGTGGCACCAACGTGTCTATTTTGAGCTCCCTTCTTGAGCAATTCGAGGGTTGCTTGTGCAGAGGTAACAGCTTCTTCTCTTAGTCCTTCAACATAGACCCCTTTCTTTAGGTCCTCTCTTAGCTGAAGTGTTGAACCAACAGGTTCAAGCTACACAATTAACCAAGAACAACTTGATTTACCAAATCAATGATATGCTCATTATAGATTTCCAAGTAGCTACAATTGATCAAAAATTGTCTTCCAGGATCTTCCTTAGCTTGTTTTGATGTTGCTGCAAATATATATTCAAAGACTCTCGGTTGGAGACCCCTGTGAGTGTGATCTTTAGTTAAGTCAGTATCTAATCCTTTTCCCTGCATAGTATACGTCTTTCCAGCTCCTGTCTGTCCATATGCAAATATACAACAATTATATCCTTCTAAACAGGCCTGAACAAGGGGCTTTCCACACAAGTCAAAGATATCTTTTTGTGTAGTTTTCTCACCACCTACCCAATCAAAGTTAAACACCTTTGGTTCCGGTTTAGCGTCCAGAATTAACTTATTATGATCCTCCTCATCAACAATGACACAGGATTTGGCATCTTCAGCTTTTTCATTTGCGCTGAAAGGACGAACTCTAATTATAACCTGGATATTGTCAGCGTTCTTATCAATTGGCATCTATATGTGACTTTCTTGTTCAAATTGTCAGAAAGTAATAAATAATTCAATTCAAATTTAAATTTGGCGTGTTATAAAGGGAGAAAATTAGCAGCTTTGCTTTGAAAATGAAAGGATGCATAATCTTAAAATACTTTAATCAAAAATTAAAGCTCCTTACGTCCCTCGAGACAAGCTCTATTTCTCCAGATAAACTTAGATATATTTTAATAGGGACTATATCGTAAAAGAAATTTGCATGGAAAATATTTAAACAGAAATTTCCGATGGCTCTCTAATAAGAAAGCTTGATAGGGCCTGAAGATTCCTTAGGATTGGATTTGATTTAAATTTAGATTAGGGATTGTACATTTTTTATTCTTGAGTTTTAAGAGCCAACGTATCACAAATGAGCTAATCAAACCAGAGAAATAGTTAACCATTTTGAGGTAAATTATGACTTATATGCATAATTTTTAGCATCTACAATAGGAAAATATTTATATCAAACAAAAGACTGATTTATCCCAAATAAAAACATGCAGGGAATCCAAGGTATATGAAAATATTAAGAGATGTTCAATTATAGATGAGATAGAAAAAATATTTAATCCACTTATTCAATCTTGCACTCTCAATTTGAATGAAATTTCGTCTAATCAAGAAAGACTTTCTCAATTATTAACAAAAATTGGTTCTGGTACGTTCTTAAAGAAAAATCTTTGATTGAATCTAGAACTAGAACAGATTCAGAGAAGCAACTATCTAGAAAAAGACCAGGAACTTAACCAATACTTAGAAAAACTCAATCAATACAAAAAGAGAATTTCCAATATAAATTCCAAGATGGAAAAGCTCCAGTCAAAAGTAGATAAGATTGAGAAAAAGTTTATGAAGTATAATACAAACTAGGATTTTTCGTGTGTAAATACCTATCTTCCTCTTTATTGTCTCTTAATTATCCGACTCAAATAAAATATAACTTTTCAATTATTTTCGAAACCTAATGGCCCCTAAAAAAGAATTAGTCACAAAGATCAAAGATCTTGATCATTTTCTTCAATTCTATAATGAAAACAATCCCAAGCTTCTAGGTAAAGCTAATCACATTGCCTGAGAGTATAGTTATTGATGTATATGTTGGATGGGCTGGATCTTGCACTGATTTAATGCTCCCTACTTACAAAATGCTATCAACCACCGTTGATGACTGGGACAAGAGGTTAGAATTTCTTGAGGTAATCAACTAAGTCAAGAGTAACCCCTGTAGGTCGAATTTGATAAGATCAAAAGTCTGAATTGGAAAATCCGTATAAATAATTTTTCTTTTTTGTTAATGCTCTAGATGTTTCATGCAAACCAAAATTCATTCTCGCAATGGTAAAGAGCATAAGTTTTATATATAATATTTAAAGGAAGGAAAAATTGTGGACGAAGTAAATGGCACAAATGTTCCAGATTTACTTGATAAAATCAACAAGCATATTCCATTAATCTAATGACTAACTACAACATTCCTTCTGCAACTTTCTGTATGAATAATATATATTCCTATGGAATGCAGTAAATAATATCTCTCAAAATAATAATATCCAATTTATTTTCCACTCTGGCCTAATTGTGTCTTAACCTCTTTTAGCATACTAGTTCCTTTAACATCTTTTGATTAACTTCGATAACTAATAATATCTTACCCTGATTAGTGTTTTGTTGGACGAAGTTATCTTTTCCTGTGTACTTATCCAAAAAGGCTCTTTCGGTTTCTGTTAGCTAGAAATAATTTGAAATTTGGATAGGTCATACCTCAACTTTCATTCCATCTAACTGATTAATTAGGGCCAAAGTTTCCTTTATGTAGTTCTCTTTTGAAATTTTATTAAGATCAGCATTTCTTTCAATAGTTTTAATCTTTTCTCTGATCGCAATCACTTCATTTGATGAAAATCCTTTTAAAATCTCCTGAGTATTAAAAGATTTCTTGATTGCCTCTTGTATAGCCTAATAACTTCTTCTTGTGAGTTTGAAATTTACGATCTGAGCTTTCTTTGCTTTATCCAATAACGTCAGGTCACCTGATTGGAACTCTTTTAACATTCTTTCAAATTCTTCTAGTTCTTTCAGTGTCTCTGATTTCGAAGATCTAAGAGAATGTAACTTTATTCATTATTTTTACTCATATTCATCCTTATCAAGTTCATCTTTTAGTTCTTCAAGCTCTTTTAATTGTTGCATTAATCTAGGCTAATTTCTCCAAGAAATCTTCATTTACCTCTGTGTTTGCTTTTCAATATTCTCAAGTAACTGTGAATTCATATCTATACTTGGAAGACTTAAAAGATTTCAATAATTATCTATATTAAGATAGAAGCTAGGCAATTGGATACATATTATCATGGTAGAGTACTCATAGATTTTATGATATATCAAACTCTGTCCTGAAGACAGAGGGTTTCTAGTGATCCTTATGGCCTTATTAAATAACTTAGAAGGTTAGATGCTACATAAAGAGAACTTGCTAGCATCCGCCTCTACAAATATTATTCTTATTCTCTATCTCTCAAGTAATCTTGAAATGGGTTTGTCCATTCAAATTATTATTATCGATATATCAACGTCCTTAATGCTTTTGTGCAAACATATTCATAAAGAGAGTAAGATTAATGAGCGGCTTCAACTGTCTTTTTGTCTCCTGCAAAAAAGTTATCGGCATTAGGGAAGTCTTGATCGACAATAAATCTATCATTAATGTGATCATATTTGGGTAAAGCAAGAATCTTATGCTCCTTAAGCTCCTTATGGATTTTATAATTCAAGGCGTACTAGAAGTTGTCAAATAACTAGCGGAAAAGTTACTTGTTTTCTTCTATTGATACATTCTAAATAATCTTCACCTTCAAGAGCGCACATTTTAACAGGAAGACTTTCTCTCTTAGCACAGGTGATTAGTCTCTCATAAAAGGGATAGCAAGGGTGGATTCCTCCTTGAACTCCAAATCCTGTAAAAGACATCTTTAGAGAACTAACTAAAGTTGATAAAATAAAATTTGTTAGATTCGAACAATACTCAATTGATATGTGATATTGGTAATGGTACTCTTTGTATAGATTACAACTCAATAATATTAATCGTCGTCTTCATCTTCTTGATTTTCCTCTTCCTCTTCTTGTTCTTCCTCATTTTCTTCTTCATTTTCTTCCTCCTCTTCTTCATTTTCTTCTTCCTCTTCTTCATTTTCACCTTCTCCTTCTTCTTCTTCATCTTCATTTTCCTCAGCTTCTTCTTCAGCTTCACCTTCTTCTTCATTTTCTTCCTCTTCCTCTTCATTCTCTTCTCCTTCTTCTTCCTCTTCTTCTTCTCCTTCACCTTCTTCGCCTTCCTCGTTCTCTCCTTCTTCATTTTCTTCTCCTTCTTCATTTTCTTCTCTTTCTTCATTTTCCTCTTCTTCTTCATTGCCTTCGTTCTCTTTAGGCATGTAAGTATCAAAGTAGGATTGGAGAAGCTTCTCAAGTGATTCCTTCATCTTTGCGTTAAGAGAATAAGTTCTGGCAAAGTTTTCGGCTAAGGCTTTCACGTCGTCTCCTTTGTGAATACCAATTCTTCCAGTTCTACAGAATTATTGACTCCCAAACGAATTATACTTTCCAGGAGCAACATTTACATCAACATATACGAGAACTTCTTCCTTTTGAGGTTTACCTCTTGAAAGGAATGAAGGAGGTTTGAATCCTTGGGCTCTTAATTTCTCATAATTTTCTCCTCTGGGAATTCTTAATGGATTAATGAATTTCTATTATATTAAATACTTTTCTCTTGCATTCTTTAATTGGATTCTCTCAGCTTCAGCCTTTTGGAGTCTTTCAATGGTTTTCTGTCAATCAGTTATTGCTATCAAATATTTACCCTAAATCCTTTAATCTCGTCAAAGTTAGTGTCGTTTCTGAGGATGCTTTCATCAATGTTGTAGTTTATTCTGGGTTGGAAAGTGCATTTGGAAAGCTCCTTTTCTTCCTCGAGTCTTTTCATCTCATAACTGATCTGTTCAATTTTCTCTCTGTGAGATTTAGCAGCCTGATAGAGGATCTCGTGCTAATGACTTTAACTATATTTCTTATCGAAACTTACTCTCTTTCCCTTGGGGACCTTTTGAGGCTCTTCTTGGCCTTCTTCTGTATTCTTTTTGGGAGATTTGAATTCAGTAATTTGGGGTTTGAAGGGATATTTTTGAATTTCCTGTAAATGTTATTTCGGCTTTATGATCTATACTTCTTCTTTTTGCTTTTCTTCTTGCTGTTTCTTTTCTTTCAGATATTTGTGATGTTCAAACAAGATTTCATGTCTGTTTTTCAACTTTTTGTCTGAATTTTGTTGAGAGCTCAACATCTTAGCAACATATCCTTTATTGGGATCAGCCTTACAATTAGTTCCCAATTGAAAAGATTATTTACTGTCAAGTCTTTTGACTTTTGGTTGATACTGGGCCTGAAACTACATTCAGCAAGAGATTTGTCAGCGGCTACAGATCTGGTAGTAGTTAAAAGGTTAGAGCTGATAGTAGAGTAGAAGTTCATAAAAGTGGTTTTGTCATTAAAGAGTTTTCTGAATTCGCTCACGACTTTCTCAATACTCCATAATTTCTTTTCTTCTACAGAGCTCTAAATATGTGATAACGATGATACCTTTAATTTGATTGTAAGTGACCTTATTTTCTGATTCTTCAGGAGAGGAAAGGAATTTCTCGATAATTTCTAAGGTTTTATGACTAGAAGAATATATTCTAACCAGTAATACATTGAGCGGCAACTTTTGTAGAAGTCATTTCCTCAACAAGCACCATGAGGACATCAAGCAAGAGTTCAGAAGAAATTGTTTCAGGATCCTTTGAAGCAATATTCAAGATGTTCCAAAAGTTTTCATGATAAGCAATCTTCAAATTATTATATTAAACTTCAGCTCATACCTCTTGGGATAATCTTTCAGGCTTTACCTTACTCTGGTTAAGGCTCAGAGCGCTTTGGTTAGGCTTTTCTTCTGCCTTTCCAAATTCAAGGTTTTGGAAGACTCCCATTTTGGATAAAATCATTCCCAATTGTTCGAAATTGAGTAAACCCTTTTGCTCAGGTTTTTCAATTTCTTCAATCAAGTGAGTGATAGCTTTCTTGATTCTATTCATAATAATTTTTAATGAGTTATTGCTCATTTTGGTTGTGTTGGCGCTCTTCACCAAGTTATCTTTGATCTATCTTTAGAATTTTTAGGACTCATTCTTACGGTTTTTTGAAGTTCCTTCTCTTTGTTAAATCTTTCGTGTGCATCTTTATATAGGATCTCTGAGATTGAATTTCCATTTGCATTTCTTTTGGTTGTTGATATTTTTTCAGATTTGGGGTTAATCTTTGGGTGAAAAGTACTACATTGTGACATAAATAATTAGTTTATACCATTCTTCTTCATCAGAGCTATGTAGATAATGCATTTCATATTTTGCAACTGGAATGCTCTTTTTTAGATTAGGTTTCGTGGACTTTCGTGTAGAGGAGTCAAGCCTTTCAACTAGTTAATACATATAAGGGAATTTACTCAGATCTTTTAGTTTTGATGCTCTTTTCTTGTTGTTCTAACTCTTCCAGGAGCTTATTCTTCTCCTCTGTCAACTTTACTTGTTCAACATTTTGGGTTTCATCTTTTGAAGCTTCATTTGTATTGACTACTAAGACCCTTAATTCCTGATGAAATTGAGTACCTGGTTGAGTGTCTTGAATAGGATCTTCCATGTTAGTATAGATTGCGAGGTTTTTTTTTATTCCTAATTAAATTTGGTTTCAAAGTATATGTAAAACTTTAGTAGGAGTTATTAGAGCATATTTATTTGTTGAAAATACACTGTTAAGTCCTTCTTTCCTGAAGTCCTTCCTCAAGACAATCTTTGTAGATTGAAGTTTGATTTAGCATTAAACATCGAAAGTTAGCATGATATTTGTATAGAAGCTTTTCTCCACTTAATTCTATCCCTTCGTTCGTGGTGCTTAGCTGAAAGATAACTTATAAACCTCTATTAGATGTTGAAATTTTATTAAATGGATAATTCAGACGCCTATTACAATTGCTGCACATCAGCCTTCCTCTACAATACATTACAAAACTATGGAGATAGAGTTGCCATTATTGATACTAGAGAGAATGAATATTACAATAAATATCATCTAAAAGGGTCAATATTGATAAATAAAGAAAAATTTTTGCAAAATTTTAGAGATGAGCAAGAAATATCTATAGAAAGACTCTCCACAATTCTTGATGATAGAGATAAAAAGAAATTTTCAATTAGAAGAAGATTTTTTTGGATAATAATCACTTCCGAAAATTCGCTTTCAGAAAATTTTGTTTCCAGTGTCTTTAGCAAATCTAAATTTGAATCTGAAGGGGACGACTATTTCCAAATAAGTGATGCAGCAATGACAGATTCCTTACAGGATATAGATCAGAAAAGTGATTTAGATTCTTTTCAATGGGCTTGCAAAATTGCAAGGCTTCTTATATCTGATCGAGTTCGAGAAAGTTATATGCTAGTTGAGGGAGTTACTACTACTTATTCAAAGTATCCATTTTTATTTGAAGAGGAATCTCAAGATTATCAAGCAGGTAAGGAAAATCCTGAGAGAATAACCTATAGTTTGTATCAAAAGATTCCCAAACGAAATATGGGATTCAAGATTATATCTTGGTTGCTTTGTGCTGGCAGAAGAATGGCAAATCATCAAACATTTAAAGATTACTCATATTCTTAATGTCACTTCAGAATGTGAAAATGTATATGAGGAGAAAGGTTATTAAGCGATTTTTTATCTTGAATGATGTAGGCATCGTCTATCTGAAAATCCAGATTAGCGATGATGATGATCAGTTAATCTCCAAATTTTTCAAGGAGGCATTTGAATTCATTGATAGAGCATTAGAATCAAATAAAGATAATACTATTCTAATTCACTGTGCTCGAGGAATGTCCCGGTCAGTCACAATTACTGTTATGTTCTTGATGAAGAAATTCCATTGGGACATGAAGAAAGTCTCATTTTCTAATATTTGTCTTATTTTATCTAGGCATTGAACTATGTGAAGAAACGAAGAACTATCGCAAATCCTAATTATGGATTTCTAAAACAATTAGAAGAATTTGAAGAAAGTGGGTTTAAGTTTTAACTATTGTGTCGCTTACCTCTTTGTTATTCTTGTGGTTATCTTTCTGAATAAACCTTCTCTTTTGTATAAAATTCACTTTTGAGAAATCTTTAAAATTTTATTGATGCTTTCTAGATCCCAAAGAAAAGTTTTAGGTATAACAAACAAATTTGAAAGATCTATCCTCTCTAAATTGAAAAATATCTTATCTAAAAAGGAAGTCAATTCCAGCAAGGCTGTCCAAAATCTACAAGAACAAACGAAAAATGATTCACTTGAAAACATAACAACTAAAATTGTCATCAACGAAACAAATTCAGAAGATAACTTGCCCTCCTTTTATAAAGTGAATCCAAAAAAAGAGTCTAAATCGACGAAAGATCCGCTATTTCCTCCATTTGCACAACTAGACCAAACTTATTTAAGAGCTCATACATTATTTTCTTTGGAAAATCAACTGTATAGCCCATTTCGATGGACCCCATTGATTCAAAGATATAGACCGTCTCTGAAATTCCATGAAGAAATGTATCGATTTTCAAAAGTGAGAAACTGGGATGAGAATCACACAAAAGAGTTAGTCGATTGTATTCTATTCGAAGCTCTTCGAGACACTGATTTTGACTATTACTATGACTATAAGTGCCTGCCATCCAAGTATTGCAAATTCCATGGTGTTGCTGATTTTCTAATATATAAAAAATCGGGAAATCATGTTCCTTTCGTTCCTGTGCTTCTCGTTAAAAAGAAGTATAATCCTGTTGTTAAGGAGAAGGTAGAAGACCTTGATATAGCTCCTGCTGTCGGTGCTGGAATATGGAGTCTGACTAATATGCTTGCTGTTGACAAGGACATACAAGTTTCAAGAACACTTCAAACAACTGGACATAAGTGGATCATGAGCGAGATCCACAAAGATGGAGAATTCAAGAAGACTGGAGTATATAAGCCTAATAATCTTGGCACCTTTAAAAAAATATATGCGGATCCAGAAATGCAGGAAGTCGTCTTAGGTCTGATTAGGTTTGCTTGCGCTATTCATAGTGAAGGGGAGATAGCTTTAAAGAAAGCATATGATTTTATTGATGAAGCTAAGTACTTAACAGAGTTAGATGAAGAAACAAAGCAAAAGCTGGATGATAAAAAGAAGACTTGGAGATTTTTACCTGAAGGGCTAAAAAAGTTCTTTTTCGATTATAAATAAATTTACATACACTTAAGAAAATTGTATACAAGAGATTACGAATGATGCTGATGATTTAATCTATTTTTATCTTTTGTAGCTTTTTATCTTGCTCTTCCATATATCGATTAAAATCTTTCAATGCTAAATCCAGTTCTAAAGACTTAGAAATCACTTTTCAAAATAATATACCTTGAGATTGAACTTTAACTTCCTGTTGGATTAATTTTTCTTCCTCCTTCTTCTTGTCAACATTGAAGAAGTAATTCTTCAATTCATGTTTGAAAAGATTGAAATTTTCAGGTTTAGATAAATCAGGTAATTCTCCTTGGAAAGGTAGTTTAGATTTCACCTCAGCACACTTTGACTCCAAAGCATTTATTATATTATCATAATATTTCATTTGCTTTGGATAGGTAACATAAAGTGAATATTTTAGATCTTGATCATAATACAATTTTGCAGCAAAATAAGAGATGCTCCCACTTAGTAAGAAGAAGAAACCCATCCAACCTTTTCTTGAATATTTATTATCGGTTACTATGATATCAGTGAATATTGATCAAGGAGTTACAGTGATCTGTCAAATCATAAACTTGATCATATTTTGGAACTAGATCTTGTCTTTGGAATGTAATGACTTCCTTGGTATATTTCATTTTTAATTGATCAGCATAGGCCTTAGCTCTCAAGAAAGCTTTGTAAGTACCCTCAGCAGCAGTCTTATTTCTGGATCTTATGACAACTTTGGGTTTCATCTCTTAAATAAATAAAAATTATCAATCACATGGGAACGTATACAAAAAAATAGTACAAAGCCTAAGAAGAGTTTTTATTTTTCTCCATCAGATATTTAGAGAGCTTATCATGTGCTCTTAATGTTTCGCTCCAGACCAGTGATTGGATATGATTATTCTTTCTGAATTCTTTTAATCCCAGCTGTGCCTTGGTGATATGCCTCATGAGCAGTGCCTCATTCATCAAAAATGATAATCTGTAAAGTGATTTTAGGTGTTAGAAATAGATAGCTTACCTATTTTCAACAGTTTCAGATCCTACTTTGAGGCAATTTTCCCACAAGTCCTGATCTGTATAGAGCCGTATTGCAGATTGAGCAAACTCATCAGCAGCTACTGTGAAAGTTGGTTAAGAATAAACTTACTGAGATTATTAAACAGGCCTCCAAACTCAATTTCATTGGCATAAGAAAGAAAATCAGGATTGTATTGATAATAATTGTTAAGTCCTTTATGTAGGGGTTCTTCCTTTTTCAAAACTTCCGATTCATGGTCACTATAGAATCTACTATTCAAATTGATGGATTTGTATTCGATATTGTTATCAACAGTCTGCTTGAATAAACCTTCAGCTCCAATTGGTGTAGTCACTACAGGCAAATGATAATACCAGGAATCTGTTATCTTTCTAATATTTCAGTTATGAGAATGCTAAATTACCCTTTGATTCCTGCTCCAAATCGAAGAGGAGCCAGCATTACTCTATAGTTATTTAGAGATGTTAGACTTTTCATGAGACCCTTTGAGATTAATATTCATACCCGATATCTATACTTTAGGCTTGATATTTGAATGGTCTATTTCGCTTATTTCTTTTGGAAAATTAGATCCTTTGCTCTGTGAAGGAATCAAATCAAATTATTTTACCATAAATATGAAGCTCGGCATCAGGTAGCTCAGCATTTATTTTAGGCCAAATATCTTTAATCAGCCAGCCAATTGCATCATAATTAGGGGGGTGATTGAAATTTCCTACCAGATCTTTTTGATAAGAATCATTATACCTATCCATACAAAATTCTTTTTTCTCTCAAAGCTTTTTTTCTTTATTTTCTGCCTTTCATGCATGCTATAAAAGAAGGAGATTAGTCCAGTGTTTGAGAGATGGAATTTGTTTTTGACTAAATAGCGTTCATAATCAGAACAGAATAAAATCAAATCTGAACGATACATGCTGGCTAATTCTCTGGCATACTGCTCATCTTCAATTGGATTAGGGTAGGTTTTGAGAATTTCTTTTGTCGTTAGAGGGAGAAAAAAAAGAGAACCATTATTAAGAGATTGTGAATCTCCAACAAGTTGTTGGCGTTTGGCACGTAGACTATGAAAATCTTGAGTATCCAAAACTCTTAGGCAGTTTGGATATCGTTTATGGATGTGAGAACTATCAGTAAATTAATTAGGAGATATGTAAAGGCACCTAAACATCTCCTCAGCAACAAAAGTATCAAAAATGGCAACATCAGGAGCAGTTTTTAATCCTTGGAAAATTTTGTTGACCTCATTCTCATCGTTAGGATTACATGGGCGAGATACAACTTGAGTATATCTCTTAATATCACTCATATCTAATTTAGATTTCTTAGAAGATGAAATAAAAGTGATCAAGGAGTTATTTTTGAGCAGGCTTTCTATGATGCCGATAACTCTTAAACTTGCTAAGAGATTAGTCATTCACCATTGTTAGTACCTGCTGAAGTATTTAGTTGAGGCCAAACAGTGGAAAAATATATGACATTCATGATATCTTCAATAAATTTTATTAATTCAAATTCTCCTCTAAGTCTTAGATAATGTGCTAACTAGAATCAGATAGAAAATCCTAAATACTAACTTGAGAGTGATTGTGATCTATTATCTTTCGGATTTATTCTCTAAATACGAGATATAAAGTTTATTGTTTAGCTAAGGCAAATCCGACTCTGTTACGTCCAAAGTCGAAATGAGTGTAGAAACGTCTAATGAAGACATCTCCGAGAATGAGGGTATTTCCGAAGCTGGATGGGAGGTTCAATCCTCTAATACCAAGGATGCAAGATCCTTGTTCTTGGATAATATAATATTCAGGAGGAATATCATAACTGTCTTGGCCAAATTTGACGGTGAGGGTAGGATATTGGGCAATGTTGTTACAGTCAAGCTTGAGTGGGAAGAGGGCAGTCATTTCAGCAACCCAGAGGGTAGGTCCAACAATGACTGAAGTACCGGTATCAATGATAGCATTCATGTTCTTTCTGGTGAAGGAATGGCTTCCGAGATAAACCTCATCCATTTCAATGATGTAATAAGTAGTGTTGACCAAAGGATAGTACTTGAAGGGAGTGGAGTTAAATCTAGGGTCAATACCACCCAAGACGAGAGTGCTTCCAGCAGCACCAGCATCTTTTGTAAGGAAGAAAGAGAATGAAGGATCAGAGACCAATCCTTGGCTAATCATATTTTGGAAAGGAGTAGGAGTGTGGGTGGCTGAAATTGATTGATAGGCCATACCAAGGATACCATCGAATCTTCCAGCAATGAAAGCAAGACCTTCGAGCTTGGTCATTTGTGCAAAAGTTTGGCTCTTAACGACCAATCCTCCCATGTTAAGATTATCAGAGCATTCGAAGCCTTCTCCAGAACCACTTCCGTATTCAACCTTGAATTCAGTTCCGTTTGGCTTGTATGTGGAAGAACTCTTAGGGTTGAATTTCTTGTGTAATGTGCAGGCAATAGATGAGCAGTTTTGAGCAGGAACCCAAAGATCAGAAGATCCAGTGTCAAAGATGACATTGAAAGTTTGTCCAGGGGTACCGAGTTCAATAGGACCATAAAATTGAGCATTCATATAATTAACCAAGGGAATTGAGTTTCCAACATAATCTCTGTCTTCAATTGGCATTAATCCCCACTTAGTCATGATATGGCCGTCATCCATCATTAAATCGTACAATTCAGCTTGTTCCATTAATTCCTCAGGAGTGAGGCTCTTGAGAGGAATGTGGACAACTCCGAGAGCCAATCCCAAGAGACATACTAGGATGGTAAGGTTAACAACTTTCATTTGAAAATTATTTATTAACTCAGATACCAAACTCAATAAATCTCGTAAATAAACCAATCACCAACCTAAATAATTTTTATTGGACTTTTTGAATCAAAGATCCTAGAAATAAGAAATTGTCTATGGTAAGAATGAGGAAATGTGAATAAGGATTCATTGCCCATATCTTTCTAACATATATAAATTAGGACTGTGGGCTC
>Ga0065720_1020496_pt1 | contig 14168 bp, 18 predicted proteins | sample Thericmetagenome_FD_59107 | JGI IMG/M metagenome (GOLD analysis project Ga0065720, IMG submission 59107) | Thermophilic microbial communities from the Joint Bioenergy Institute, California, USA of rice/straw/compost enrichment - eDNA_2 v2... | ecosystem: Engineered > Solid waste > Grass >... | reverse complement strand
CTAATAGGGTTAAGACTCGTCGAACTCCATAAACCTATACACCAGCTAACCGTTCAAGGGTTGCTGACGTAACTGCGGGCACGACGCAGATCCTCAAGATCATGGTGCAGCGGCGCATTGGGGTCAATGTTCTTGTTGTCCAGATCCGAGTCGGAGGTCTCGTCGTCGCTATGGTAGGCGTACTTGCTGTGCTTGCGAATGGCTGCGCCATACTTCCAGAAGAGGAACGGAATGCCGCAGCAAGCCAGACCCAAGAAGGCGAGGAAAGTGGAGGCCCACTGGTCGCCCATGCGGTCGTACATCTGCTCCGTGAAGAGCACAACACCGGCGCCCCAGAAGGAACGGATGAAGGTTTTGGCGGCAAGTGCCGACGCAGCCTGGTGCACGTACGAGTCGACGAGGTAGTTATTGGCCGCGTTGTACAGGAAGATGAAGCCGAAGCCGATGGGAAGACCCGCCAAGCAAGGGCCGACCCAGATAAGACGGGGATATGAAGTCCAGGCGAATATGAACAAACCGATTGGAATGAACCAGCAGCTGAGCATCATGGGAATGAGGCGAATCTCAGCCGGCGGCTTGCCGTTGTACTTCTTGACCATCTTTATGTAGTGATTGTTGACAAAGGGCGAGCACAGGGCGGAAAGAATGACACCGACGGCGACGGGAATGAACATCAGACCCGTGATGCCGGAAGAGTAGCCCTTGCGAACTTCGAAGATGATTGGATAGGCAACGAAGAACATGTAGAGCAGGCCGTAGAGGACAGACATGTATAGGCTGATAAGGAAGACGATGAGCTCGCGGAAGAGCAGCTGGAAGGGGCGAATCAAGAAGATGGCGATCTTCTGACCGAAGGGAGTGGGGTCGAGATCTTCCTCAGTGATGTAGCTGTTGTCACCGGTCTGCTTCCGCAGCTTGGCCGCACGACGTGCCAGAATGGTAGGCGCGTAAGTCTCAGGCACGGTGAAGGAGATGAGAACCCAAACGACGAAGGCAAATATCAGCTGGATCCAGTAAAGCCACCGCCAGCCAGCGCCATCGGACAAGAAACCACCGATTAATGGACCGACTGTGGGAAAGTGTTAGCATGCAAGAACTTGAGTCTTGACAGCAGACTGGGGTCGCATACTGGCAGGACCGATGAAGGGAGCAGCAGAGAAAGCAGCCATTGGGACACCACGTTCTTCGTTACGCCACAAATCGGCAAGAGTACCGCCAACCAGGGTCATGGGAGCAGAGAACGCAATGCCATCAATGACTCTGCACACAATGAGAGTGCCAATGTTCTTGGAAACGGCACAGGGAATGATGAAAACTACGGCGACCAGCAAAGTCGAGGTACTAAAAATAAGACAGGTCAGCAGCTAGATCTCCCAACTCTGCGGAGGAGACCTACTAGATGATCTGTCTTCCGTACACCTCAGATAAGGGGGCGAAGATCATGGGGCCTAAAGCATCAGTGTCAGCAAGGGCTGTCTCAGAGCGAGGAACAGAGCCGACAGATGCTTACCGACACCAAAACCCACGACGAAAACAGTAATTGGGAGAAGAGCCGCTTCGTGACTGACATTGAATTCCTTGGCAACGCCGTCCACATCGGAGGTGATAACACTGGAGCAGAAGGCGACAACGAAACATGTGATGGCGACAATCATGGTGCAGTACCATTTGCGGGCCTTGGACCAGTTTTGAGGATTACCAGGGTCGCCTTCTTCGAACCTGACTAACTTGTAGTCTTGTCGGGTGTCCCCGAAGGGGGCCTTGTTGCCTTTTTCCATGACGTTTGCGATGTTTGGTGGGTTCTTTATGTTGCTATAAAACACAATGATCGTTGAGTAAGAGTAATGTCGAGACAAATGTAACTAATATTTTCTCCGGGAGTCGGCAAAAAGGTATCAAAGTGTTTTCGTCAAGATTTACTGTGGTTTTCGTACTGCTCACAAAAGTTGGGGAAACGAATGGAAGTGCTCGAATCGAACTGGAAAGGAAATGCAAAGTCCGGTTACTGCCAATCACACAACACCTTGCACATGAATCGGAATGGCGAATGGAACATGGGAAAGACTCTACACTTATATCCAGCAGCTCTGTAGACGTGAAGCCTTGCTCGGGAAGGCTCGGTAATGACTGCACAGCAAAAAACTTCGTCATCCCCTGTGTAAATCTTAGCCCAACGCGACGACTGTTCGCGAGCGGGACAATCGCGAATCTGCCTTCCATCGGCCCCAGACCTCCGGGTCGCGGTGGACTTTCATTGGCCAGAGCCGCCATTCTTGCAAGGAGCTGGCTTCTGGTGTGCCCGAACGCCAAGTGATATCCAGAGCCTAAGACGGCGTGGCCCCTGAAGTGGTTCTCAAGCATCGCAGGAGTCTCCGAGTCGGGGAGTGTGAGTATCCTTTCTTGGCAACGCCACCCGCGCCAAGTTCCACTGGACAAGCGTCCCCGGCATCGGCATGTGGAGATCAGAGCACGGCAAAGACATTGGTTGGCCGGGCTTGGCCGGATGGCTCGGCGTCTCGCCGTCGAGAAAAACGCGAGACTACAGTCGTCGGTGTCGATAAGTGCAGCCACGTGCTGGATTCGCGAGACGAGAGATGCAGAGAAAAGAACGTGTGAAGGAAAACAACAGCCAAACGGTGCCTCTACGGTCCAGAACACCAGAAACACGGGCTGCCAGAAGAACATCGACGTTCCAGAACCTCTAAGCTGAGATAATTGCTCGAGAGTTGAGTGTTGGCCCTTTTGTCTTCCATGGCTCATGGTGTTATAAGTGGGGGAGGAAAGGGCCCTCGCCGGACAGCGCGGTATTTGGAAACCAAACGGCCGGATGAAGTGGAGCGTCTATTAAGGCTCGAAGAAGATATTTTTCCCCTAGCGGTACTTAATTTAGCTGGAAGAGGTAGCCGTCAGCCGTCTTCCTTTCAGCCTTCCGCCTTCCCAGGTCTGTGCTCATCCAAGCTGATGGTGAGTGGCGGATGAATCAAGTTGAGCAGAGCATTATTGCCACAGATGTTGATCGCTGTGGGCACAAACCTTCGATCTCAATTTCCCTGGCAGCCGTTCATCCTATCAGCTTGATAACAGAAACTGGCCGCTGGCCGTTGTCGTCTTACGGGACGACAGGCCCTCTGACTGCATATTGCATGGAGGATTGTGGGCCGCAAGTGTGGAGTCAAGGTTTGGCTGTTTGGTGCTGGGTTCGCGTGAAGTCGGCCTATGACGTCTTGCCGTACTTGAAATTCACAAAGCCGAGCCGGTGAGACGAAGAAGTGCCGAGCAGTCGGCTTGGGCTCAACATGGCCTGCGGACTGGCCGTCTCTCTGGTAGACGCCTCTCTTTTGCTTATGAAGTCGCTCTCGACGGCAGACGGCCGAGAGACAACGGAGTCGCTGCTCAATATTCATCAGCCTTCGATCATTGATGGACAAAAAAAAAACCCAAAAGAACAGGCTCGCTCTTTTGATCTTCACCGATCAGCGCAAAGGCGACCGCGATAGTTCAAGAAATTGCAGCAAGGCAAAATTGACTCCCCACCCCACATCAAGTGACCAACGAGTTTCCACCATTCCACATTGGGTGTGGAGTCCAGGAAGAACGGACACAGTCAAGCTTTTTCGGCCCGCTCCCAAGTTTCTGCCCTATCGGATGGTGGTGGATCCCTCCGAGTTGAAGGCAGGTCGCAGCAGGGCTCCCAGATGACCAGGGACAACAACATCAGCTCATTGTCTCCAGTCATCGATGTCATCGACGGCATCGGGCAGCATCCTAGTTCGTCATTGACTTTTTCGGGCGCCACTGTGTTGTATATCCAAATGGTTTATCTCGATGGACACATTGCCATGGAACATGCCTTGGCATACTGAAGGGACCGACCCCGCCTCAGAGAACCTATGGGTTAGCGTCTTGTTTTTTATTATTTCCACTTGAGAGGACCTTCAAAGAGCAGTACGAGTTGTAACATTCAAAAAGCTTAAAGCAGCTTACCGTGTCAGGGAAACTGCTGGGATGTAGTTTAGTCAACCTTGGAAACATTTAACCTCGATGGGGAACTTGACATCAACACGTAGCATGGCTTTCCTCACTCTTGTTCAAATCTCCAGCATTGTGTTTACATATAGAACGCATGCTGTCTTCACGGTGCTGTTGGGATATGCTTGGCAAAACTCACACCACCCTTCATAATCTCTTTTCTGATCACCGCAGCTGGCTTACCTTATATGGAGCAGCAGAAGGAAAGCAAGGCAAACATGAGTGGACTATCTCGAAGTCCTTGTTTTCTGGGAAAAAAACAAAAAAAAATTCAACTCACTCTTTGTCGAACATTACGCCTGCGCGCATGAGACATTAGTACAGATAACGGACGTGAGGTACAGCGTATCCTCTGAAACCAGTCAACAGAGCGGTGAAAATCGTTGAAAAGTTACCAGAGCACGTGATATATCAATCACAAGAAGTTGTAAATTCCTTCATGGCGCAATTGGCTAGCGCGTCTGACTGTTAATCAGGAGGTTGGAAGTTCGAGCCTTCCTGAAGGAGTTCAATTTTGTCCGCGCGGGGTTTTTGGAAGTGAGGGTGGTTTGCAATTGCGTCAGAGCAATTCTCTGCAGGTTCAAGCTAAGCATTTAGCCTTTTCTTTAAGAAAAAGGTGGCTTTCTGTGACCCAATTTTGGGTCACCCGGATGTTCCAGGCGCGTAGTTGCCCCACAAACTTACCGCAGGCTGCCTTTGCGTTTGCGCACGTCGCACGCGGTGGCAGCCATGTAGCGCCTGTCACGTGACAGAACTCCACTCCATTACAGTAACTGCTGTTTCCAAAGTTTCCAGGTTCGCTCTCGACGCGTTGCTGCGAAACCTGTGACCAACAACGCCCGCTCTCCTCTCAAGTATCAACATCGCATATTCCGTGCGCCAGGCATCGAAACAATGCCAAGGCACATTGATCAAGACGTGCACTCCGCGTTTGTGGAGTTTCGCGGCGATGGTAAGTGGCTGGAATTTTTCCTTACCCTCTGTCCTGATGCGACGAAGGCTGCTGTACACGCTCGCCGTACTCTCCGTACTCTCTGTATGCGTATTGCAGTCACCGTCACCGTATTTTGTTTCTGTCATGTACCCCATCCCTATCCCCATCCCCATCCCCATCCCCATTCCCTTTCCCATCTCTGCCCATGCCCATACCCGTACCCATACCCATACCCATAGCCACTGCTCTCGCGCGCCACCCCCGGCTGGCCGGCTGATGTGACTGCTTCTCCACAACTAGATCCCAGCGCGAAATGCCTGAGTGTGCAGTGCATCTACTGCCAGCAGACCCGGGCCAAGAACACGACGCGTCAGAAACAGCATCTTCTTCAATGTGCGCCCTACCTCCAGGCACATCCTGATGTTGCTCTCCAGATCTCGGGCGCTGCGTCTGCCGCCAGTGCCCAGGCTTCCCAGGCCCAGGCCCAGGCCCAGACCCAGGCCAACGTTGCCGTGCCTGGTCAAGCGTCCGGAGATGCGCCCGCCGACGGCACCTACACCCACGACGGCACCGTGGGCGAGCATACTGCCCTGACTTTCGTGCCGAACCCCCGCATCAACGGCACGCCCAGCCAGGGCCGCCCGTCTCTGGGAGGCGACGGCACTCCGGCCCCCAAGAGGCAGAAGACCAAGCCGACCCCCTCCAACATGCCCGAGATCTCTCTGCAGGATGTCCATAAAGCCTTCGTTGAGTTCCGCGCCAACGAAACCGACAAGTGCCTCTCCGCCCGGTGCATCTACTGCAATCAAGTCCGTGCCAAGAACACGTCTCGCCAGCGGGAGCACCTCTTGACTTGCCCAGGTTATCAGAGCATTCTGAAGGATAAGATCCCGGCCAATAACCTGCGGCATCAGTTCGACCAGGACGACGTTGCTAGCACTCTTGCTCTCCCCGCGCCGACCATGGACCTGGACTTCCGCATCAGTATCAAGGTTAAGCCAAAACTCAACATCGGCCCGAGCCCTTCGGGTCGGCAGAGTTGGATTCCTTGCATTGGTGGGCAGTGGGCAGGCCGCTGGGGCAAAGGAACCATTCTTGTAAGTTGTGATCCCACCCCTTCTTACTCCACATGGGTCCCGAGCGTGTGAGGCTAACTCCAACTTCCAATAGTCAGGTGGTCATGACATCCAGACGAGCGTCAAGGACACCGCCACGCGCATCGATGCCCAGTTCCTTCTCCAGACTAACGATGAGCATCCTGCTCAGATTGTTCTAACCATGAAGGGCTGGCTGACTGCCGAGCGTGATGTTATGGAGCGCCTGCAGGACCCGGTGGCTGCTGATAATGTGGTGGCTCATCGGTATCGGCTCCGCGTGACGTTGCAGCTTGAGACGGGAGACGAGCGTTATGCCGATGTCAATACAGGTGTTTGGGTTGGCAGTGGTTGTCGTAGGGGCGGCGAGATAGTCTACGATGCTTACCGGATCAGCTAGTTATGTGGCTTTTCTGCCATCTTTGATTTGAGGATGATATGAAGTGGAAGTGCGACTATCCCAATATTCGTTCGGATGGAATTCGCGTCATCTATGGCGAGCTCAGCCCATCTCTTAGCTTGACATGGCGGTAGGCTATGGACGAGTAGTTCTAATCTTTCAGGACGGTATGGCCAATGAACTTACGTCTGCTTTTTTCACCCACTATTTCTGCTACTTATACAAGGGGTTTCGTTATAGCTTACGAGTAAAATGTCTTGGTTCTCGTCGTTCTGCCTTATTGCAAATGGCAGATAACTGAAATGCAATATTATGAATGATTCACGGCCTACAACATTTCCATGGATTCAGTCGCCCCATGTCAGTTGAGGATTTGACGTTTGACCCATGCGAACTACTCCATTATTGGTGCGGAAGCCAAGTCAATGGTCCATTCACTGCCAGTATCTCCACTTCCTCCTTGCATCCTGCTGACCACATCGCTTCAGTTTGTAGGGGAAAAAAAATCCAGCCGTGAGATGTCGTTCATATCGGGAAAGTAGTTCGCCGTAGCCCCACGATTGGTTTCGCCAAGTGCTCGGCGCCATGACTTGGGTCACTGATTTCCGCAGTGCCGGCCTTCACCGGTTCTGTAACCCAAGTTCTTTTCGACCCTTCTCGGCAATAGTGCTCGACATCTTGGGAACCGGGGTCCCGCACCTTGGCAGCCACTGTGTTACAAGCCAGCCCGAAACGAAACACATAGCTGGGACAGCCGAGCTTTGATACAAATGCTTATTGCCTATTAGAGAGTGCCTTGAGCCGCCCGAACGGTGCAAGTCTGAGATAAGGTAATACGGTTGGGTCAACCTTGCCTTTACTTATCGACAGTTACCACTGGCAAGCATTAAGCTGACTTTGGTGGATAAGTATCAACCAAGAGTTTCAGAACACCTTCTGCTTAGAGGTTCTGCGATAAAGTTAGGGTTGGCAAACCAACCACAAAGCGACTGTTCGCTGTTGCTCATCTGCCAGAAAGAGAGATCGAGTTCCAAGTTTTTAGCCAGATCTTGTGATCCAATCTACCAGCACTGCAACGACTAAGGTAACTCGAGATCAACTCGACAGCAAAGAGGCAGTCCCAGCAGAACGGAATATCCACTCAGTGGCTGCGTCGCTAGACAGGGATGTACATAAGCTGCCTGGCATAGAACGATGCTTCAACATCAGTAGCATCCCCATAACTACACTTAAACACTCTCCTTTTCATCTGCTTATACCCATTGCTTTTGTTCACTGCTCTCCCTGCCAAAGACCCAAACCACGGAAACTATCCGCGTAGCCCAGCGGTCATCTTGTGCTGCCAATACAAGGGGGTCGATGAAGTCGTTGACCTGCTGACGCATTAATCCCACGAATATTACGCCTCAACTACAGGGCTCAGGGGTTACACAAAGCTTGATTGGTGGAAACCTTTCCGCTAGGGTTGGTGATTCTCAATTATCCCTTCGACAACGTTAAGACCTGGCTCTCCTCCAATTTACCCAGCCACAGAGCTAACCGCGAGGGGATCTGGAAGCAAAGGGGCAAGTATCCGACGGAGATATTTCCCAAAGTACTAGACTGCAGGATCCCTCCCCAAGGGGGGTCATCCCCAGTTCGAAGGGAAGTTTTTCTCACTGCTTCTGCGAACCCATAACTGGATGTTAACTGAGCGTCTGGATTTGTGAAGAAAATTTTGGCCGGCCCTATCGGTGATGTGTTCTAAGTTGAGCTATCACACACAAACTGACAGTCGCAGTCACGCGATAACATCAGAACAACGACCAACGGGTCATGGCCAGCTCCACTGCAGCCAACCAATGGCACGCACATTGTTGTTGACTGTGTTCGTCACTTGCTCGGCCAGTATTCCAACGGTTCGGGCACTCAAAATCTTGGCGTTTAGCCCATTTGAGAAGATGAGGGCTCATTTGGTGACAAAGCCTGCTGATATCTCCAGAGTACTATCTTTTCCCAAGAGATAATCCTTGAATATTCTAGATGGATTGATAGACTTGGCCACTCAGAGTTACAATGTTCTACTTACCCCCTGAAAGCTTGTTTTCTCAAGTGTTTTGCCCAACCAGTATCCAATTCTGTCAGCGCAATACCTTTGTTTTTTTTTTTATTTTTTGGGATTTCACTCTCTTCTCACTACCGGGCCAATGGATACTTAGTTGACGTTGAAAGTGGTGTGGCTGAATCTTAACAGCCTGGTGCTTGGTGCTCAAGTCGGTGCATATTTGGCCCCCTGATCAGCACCCTGGCGCCCAGTCAGCTTGTGTAACTCTAAGTACACCCCCAACGCTCCCTCCCAGAACGGGATGCCTTTTTGTCCATGGTTGTATTCACCATTAGTAGAGCTTGGGCTCTAGCCTGCGCCTTTTTCTAGCTCTCCCCAGCGTAACTCGTCGGCATCATCAAGTCATTTTCGAGCTTCCCCCTGGCATTGCTTGGCGATGTGGCAAGAATCGGATTCTTTTACCCCTTCTCAAAAGCGAGCCCAGTTTTGCGGGCTTCCAAGCCCTGCCTTGAGTACTCCAGGCGCCCCTTCTCCTATGTCAAGAGTCAGCCTACGAGCCCATCCTGCTGGGCCTAGGAACATCAACACATCGCTGTCACCGTCGCCCATCATTATGATAGGCGGTCATACCGACTCTATTGTTTCTTTATGGAACGGCTATGATGACGAGGCGTTACCAACTACTCTTGGCTACAAAGAGGGAATTTCCGCCTTTGATGCCGATCCTACAACTAATCCCGGGGTTATGCCTAATCATACACTTGAGCACTTGCCATGGGCACCTACGAATCCCTTCGCCGTTCCCCATCCAACTGCATGGCAAATTGATGTGGCTGGAATTACCGCCGGACCTGGAATCGCAAGATCACTCCCCAACGGAGCGTCAGGAAACACAGTCACCCTCAGTTTGCAACAGCCAGCTACATCCAGCCTTTCCGGCCCCCCAATAACGATTGAAAGCTCGCAGTCCAGTCCCCTTAGCTATCTCTTTTACGATCGAAACCCTGATACAGCATGCTACTCTCCTATCAAACTGCCTACGACTGAGTTCCAAGCGATAACCAAGGACATACCAACTCCACTGACAGGCTGTTCTTCTCCAGGCCCGCAAGGCCCCTTGTCGCCGATTGATCTATCATCTCTGACCTCGCGACATGCTTCGATTGGAGGAAGAAACTCGAAGTCAAATGCTACAAGACCTACAAAACTGTCATCACTGCAAACAATGGCGAAGTCAATAATCAACAAACATAGAAAAAGAGGAGTCCAACTACGGTCAGCCCCTCGCAAGTTCAAGCCAACATTGCGCACAAAGACACATAACTCTATCACAAGGCCCAAGTCACCTCAACAACTAGCCAAGGAAAAGGATCATAAAAGCGTAACCAGCAAACGGGATCCGAACAATAACAGCAGCAGCAACAGCAACAACAAAGACAAGAATGTTACCCCTGAGCAAATCCGGGAGAAAGCACGTGTCAGCCACAATCTAGCTGAGAGACAATACCGCGCCAAGTTGAATTCGAATTTCGAAGTCTTATTAGACGCACTACAGGAGTGCGGTTACTTGATCGAGGATATCCCGATAACGATCGACGGCGAAGACTCTGCGATGGACGACTCGGCGGCTGGAGGACCTGACCCCGAGGATCACAGGGGGTATCACCGAGACAATGGGGATAAAGTTGTCGCAGCGGCTGCCAGGCATGTTGGAAGACCAGAATGTGGGCGAGGTGACGCTGTACAGGACAGTAGGGGAAGGAGCGGCAGTCAGCAGCAGCAGCCTCGCCGGATCAGCAAGGCCGATGTCCTCAACTTTGCCGCTCAGGTCCTTTGTCTTCAGAAACATAAGCTTGAAGAAAAGGAAAAGGAGGTACAGGAGAAGGATGAAAGACTATCGAGGTTGTTGGTCTCATTGAGGAGCATTGGTATAAAGCCGGCGGACTCTTTGATGTTAGGATCTGAGTGACTTCTACAAGTGCAAGGTTTGATTGATGTGTTGCAGCTTCTATGTAACGGGGTACAGGGTTCAACGATGGCCGGTGAGGCCTCACAACATTGAAGAGTGCCTGAGCCACTGCCTGTTCAAAGTTGTTAGAGTATATTGGTCCTAACAGCATCTGGCTTCTTGTACATAGTTTGAAAATGTCTTCGCCCGGCCTCTTTACTGTTTTGGGAGAACATTGCATCATCAATCCTACCTTAAGTCACGATATTGTCCAGGAACAGAATTGATATGACCTAACATGGGATCTGCCCTGCTGGTGCTGACAACACATTAGTAATACACTCATCCCTCATTCACACTACTCCAAGCTTGACCCCTGACCCTGTTGGCGTTGCTGGATGCCGAGTTCCGAGTGTTGTTCCAGACCATAGGAGCACACTTTGCTCTTTGAGAAATTCTATCCTTAGTGCGAAGTCAGGTATTCTCCTAGAAGCCACAGATTCTTACGTTCATAACCTGCCCAGAGACCCCATCCCCTAACCTGAGTCCTCACTTTCAACACCGGAGCCAAAAACACCAAAATGGTCAACTCTGAACACATGGCCATGCATAAAGCCTGATAGGCTGATGATAGTTTGCTCTCGATTGAACCACATTGCTGTCTCTCGCTCTCTGCTTTGTCGACGGAGAAACAAGGTGTACCGGAAGCAATACTTAACAGCTGAGATGGGGTACATGGTGCCAACCTGATATTGCTATCACCCCGGCATCCCCATTGGCTGATATTCGATTGACCGTTGATCAACATTGGCATTGTTCCATCATTGTTTTGAAAAAAGCACTCTTCATCCAATGGACCAGCATGAACCAACAGGCAGTGTCCTGAGGGTGTAGATCAGTTGCAATGTCTTCGAAACTCTCCAACGGTGCGTCGCTCCTGTCATTATTGATCATAGACAAGTTGGTTTCAGACCCCTTGGCTCTGGAATTGATGTTTCTACAATCCTACATAGACTACATACTTTGTAAATAGCAGTTACAAAGTCAAGAGGTCTCGGTTTGAGTTGGGCTAGTCTCTCGGAAGCACCTACTGACATTGCACGTGGCTTTCCAAATCTGCGTATCGGGGTAACATCGATGGTGTTTGACGTTGCACTCTGCCAACGCCACAGCCTCTGCGCTAAGCCCGAAACGAGCTCATCTGTCCAGGAATAGGCTCTTGAATGAGTATTACCACAGCCGACCAGGCCCGGCAGAGCTGTCTGGGCCCTCGGCATTTAGCATTCCGTAATCAACATGTCACAGCTACCGACATTATTTCTCTCCCACACGGCACGAATGCCGGGAGGCACAGTCATGGAACCTGGTAGGCTGTGGCAGAGGAGGCCGTGTTGCTGGGAGTGGTATGCACGGCGTTACACTACACTATATACCGCAGCACTGTCCGCTCCGGTACTGAAGCAGTGATGAGGGTTGGGTTGCTGGTACAACTCAGCTGAGAACAGTCTGCGAGCCCATACGACACGCTGAAATAAAAACTGGTGTGGCGCTGACATCCTCCCTGCGGGACATGGGAAACAGAGGATGTTACCAATCAGGAACATTGATAACCATCCTTTATCCGCATCCTCAATGATCGCCATCCGAGATATCAGTTATCACCGGCTTCTACCATGAGCCCGAGCCTATCTGCTGGATCCCGCTCACAGTCATCAAATGACACATGGCGTCGAGGACTGTTGGGATTGGATGGATGAGTTGGGATGTGACAACGAAATGTGACGACATCTGAGCTCGGCCCAACGATACCCCCTAGGCTGCAGGGTTCAGCCATGTTGAAGAGGGTAAGGTACCCGTGAAAGCGAGGACGAGCCAGGCTATCAGGCAGCAGGATTCCTGTGTCCCTGGTCCTCGGAACCGACGTGTCCTTTAATTAGAACTGTTATCAAGCTCCCACTGCCCCCAATCACCGGAAGAGAAGGATGAGATATGGAGAAAGGCTCCAGTATCAGAGTTCGGCAATGGCTAAAAGCACTTGTTAATAAGCCAGAGAGTGATGAGCAAGTGACCCAGAGCCACTCTGCTGGATACGCCAAGTCCATAAGCAATAATGATGTATTGCTTGTCTTCCTTTACCTTGGACCTCAAAGGCTATTGTTCTCCAGTGCCATCAACTATGAGTACAATGAGACCATCCGGACGAGTATGTGAAACAAGCATATCGAGAGTGTATTATTCACCTTTAGCCAACCAAATCCCCATAATTGCACAATGTCTGAACCAAAAAAAAAAAAAAATAAAAGCCCCTATTACACAAATACCAAAGATACCCAGTATTAACCGCCCCGTCTGATAGTTATACACTACTCATGCCATGCTTTTATCCAATGAGGTCCGTAACCACAGCGCCATGCCTTTCGCACATGCCATCGTAAGTATTGAACAGTAAGAAGCTGTAGATATGATCAAAAACATTCACACCACCCGCTCGTGGGATGCCTAAGTCCAACTCGCTGCACGATGAACTCGAGCTCCCATTGACTGCTGTCATCCCCATCGGCAGTATCTTCTCCTATCCTTCCTGCTTTGTCGCAACACCGCCGTAGTGACACTCTTGCCCAGCAACACAAGTTGTTGTTCTGTGACCAATACTCGGCGTCATCTGCGCTTAAGGCAGTGAAATCTGTGAGGATGCAGCGAGAGTAGACCCAGTCATCTTGGTCGTCAAAGTGAGGTCGGATGCACACTTTTTGTTGCGATGGTAGTTGGCGAGAGGCTGTGTAAAGTTGTTGTGATGATGATAATGATGGTAGAGTGGCTAACGATGGCGAAGAAGAGGTTTCAAAGGCAGATTGGTCTTGTTTGAGGAGCTGGTCTACTGGCATCCTTGACAAGGCAGTGGTAGATATCCGCTCTGCAGACATGGACTCGATGCGGGAGATGATGTTGCGAACAAGAGACCCTGGTAGACCAACACACTCGTACTTGTTCATGACTGATGATTCAGGCAGGTCTGGAAATTCCTCGCAAAGCGGTTTGATGTCAACCCGACAAAGAGGAAAGTGCATAAGAGAACCTGGGTGTGCGTTGTGGTGGCAGTCGAGCCGCCCGTCCATTGGCGAGGACATGGTAGAGAGGCGGAGGGAGCTCAAGATGCGTCTTCGGCGTGGTGTTCGGACGGTGCTGCAGTAAGTAATTCGTAGTGGATGGCGATGTGAGGGGTCTCTCAGATGTTCCAAAGACCCAAGCTATGGTCAGAGAGTACACATTTGCTGATAAGCGCAGTCGAAGATGATAAGCAAAAACAAGGCTCCATGAAATTGCACTAAGCTCTTGATGATGGGGCACTTGCGGATCTTATGTGTTGCCGGCGGCGAAGGCAAGCTCAAAACCCCAGCAGCCCAACAGGCCAAAAAAAGATGGCACGTCAGCAGGGTCAGGCGCTCCAAACACAGTGAGCTGGGGGCAGCTGGGTGGGGAGGGGGGGCCACAACCTTATGAATTGAAGCAGCGGCATAAGACATGCACCTAGTCGCTCAGCATGCCAAGCCTGTTTGAACTTTTTGCTTGGTCACGACCAGTAACTTGGCAAGATGTGCAGATACCACCTTTCGGAGCGACTCCTGCTGGGTGATGGTGCTTGCACAGACCACAGCGGAGGACCGCTGCCGGCGGCAGCACTCAGCAATGGAAAGGAGCGAAAAAAAAAAAAAAAAAAA
>Ga0065720_1020495_pt1 | contig 14171 bp, 11 predicted proteins | sample Thericmetagenome_FD_59107 | JGI IMG/M metagenome (GOLD analysis project Ga0065720, IMG submission 59107) | Thermophilic microbial communities from the Joint Bioenergy Institute, California, USA of rice/straw/compost enrichment - eDNA_2 v2... | ecosystem: Engineered > Solid waste > Grass >... | reverse complement strand
GGGAAGAGCATGAGCGAGACACCGCCCCCCCCCCCGTCCCACGGCTGGGACCCGCCCCAGAGCCCCCCGGACCCCCGGCCGGCCCCGCCCGGGCCGCAGCAGCAGCCGCGGCGCCCGCCGAGGTTCGCCCCGCCGCACCCCCCGCAGTCCGCCTCGGAGCCGCAGTCCGTCCCGCCCCCGCCGGGGCGCCCCTCCGCGCTCCCCGGCCCGTACCAGGCCCCCGCGGGCCACGGCCCGTGGCCCGCGGGGGCCCCGGGCTCCGACGGGAGCACCTGGGCGATGGTCGCGCACCTGGTCGGCGTGGTCTTCGCCTGCACCGCCTGGCTGCCGTCTCTGGTCGTCTACCTGGTGGCGAAGGGCCGTTCGCCGTTCGTGCGCCACCACGCCGCCGAGGCGCTCAACCTCCAGTTGACCCTGTTCTTCCCGTACGTCGTCGGTGCCGGCCTCTTCGTCGGGCTGGGGTTCTCCTCCCCCGACCTGGCGTGGATCGGGACGGCGGTGACGGTCGCCGTGTGGCTGGTCTGTCTCGTCTTCGGGACGCTGGCCGCCACGGCCGCGGCACGGGATTCCTGGTACCGCTACCCGATCGCTTTTCATCTGGTCAAATGACGGGAACCTCCCCTACGGTAATTCCGTCGGAGTTGTCGAACGGCGCCCCGCCGGACCGTGGCGGATCTGCCCGCATCTCCCGAAGAACGAACACAAGGATGAACATGAGCAACCCCTACCCGCCCCCCGGCCCCGAGAACTACGGTCAGGGCGGCTACGGCCCCGACCCCTCCGCGACGGGCGGTCAGCCCGGCTACGGCCAGCCCGGGTACGGCGCTCCGCAGCCCGGCTACCCCCCGCAGCCCGGCTACGGCCAGCAGCCCGCCGCCAGCGGCGACGACAACACGTTCGCGCTCCTGACGCACCTGCTGGGCATCGTCACCATGTTCGTCGGTGCGCTCGTGATGTACCTGGTGAAGAAGGACACCGCCTCCCCCTACCTCAGGCACCACCTGCTGGAGGCGCTGAACTTCCAGATCACGGTCACCATCGCCTACGTGGTCTCCTGGGTCCTGGCGGTGGTCACCCTCGGGATCCTGTCCTTCGTCCCGGCGATCGTCTGGATCTTCGGCCTGGTCTTCTCCATCCTCGCCACGGTGGCCGCCAACAAGGGCGAGTGGTACCGCTACCCGGTCACCATCCGCATGATCAAGTAGTCGTCCCGCACGGCTCGGGGATCCGGTCACCGGATCCCCTTTCTCGTGTCCCGGGCTCAGGACAGGTCGAGCACCAGCGCGTCGGCGAGCAGCCGCCCCCGCAGGGTGAGCACCGCGCGCCCCCGGGCGTGCGCGGCGGCGTCCAGCAGTCCGTCCGCGGCGGCGCGGGCCGCGGCGGCGCGTCCGGAGTCGTCGAGCAGGTCCAGCGGACACCCCTGGGCGAGGCGCAGCTCCAGCAGGATGCGCTCGAAGCGGCGGTCCTCGGCGGAGAGGAGTTCGCGGGCCTGCGCCGGGGTGCGCCCCGCGGCCAGGCGCGCGGCGTAGGCGGCGGGGTGCTTGACGTTCCACCAGCGCACTCCCCCGACGTGGCTGTGCGCGCCGGGACCGATCCCCCACCAGTCGCCGCCGGTCCAGTACAGCAGGTTGTGGGCGCTGCGCGCGGAGGGGCCGGCCGCCCAGTTGGACACCTCGTACCAGTGCAGTCCCGCGGCGGACAGCAGTTCGTCGGCCATCAGGTAGCGGTCGGCCATGACGTCGTCGTCGGGCGGGGCGAGCTCGCCGCGGCGCACCCGCGCGGCCAGCCGGGTGCCCTCCTCCACGATGAGCGAGTAGGCGGAGACGTGGTCGGGCCCGGCCGCGAGCGCGGCGGTGAGGGACTCCTTCCAGTCGGCGTCGCTCTCCCCGGGCGTGCCGTAGATGAGGTCCAGGTTGACGTGCTCGAACCCGGCCTCGCGGGCCCAGGCCACGCACTGCTGGGGCCGCCCCGGGGTGTGCGTGCGCTCCAGGACCGCCAGCACGTGCTCCCGGGCGCTCTGCATGCCGAAGGAGATCCGGGTGAACCCGGCGTCGCGCAGCCGCAGCAGCACGTCGCGGTCGACGGTCTCGGGGTTGGCCTCGGTGGTGACCTCCGCGCCGGGGGCGAGGCCGAACCGGTCGTCGATCGCGGCGAGGATCCGCCCCAGCTCCTCGGGGGAGAGCAGCGTGGGGGTGCCGCCGCCGAAGAAGACGGTGCGCACCGGGACCTCGCGGTCGCCCAGCACCCGCCGGGCCAGGTCCACCTCGGCCACGGCCTGGTCGGCGTAGGTGCGCGGGGAGGCGACCGCCGAACCGTCCCGGGAGCGCAGCTCGGCGGCGGTGTAGGTGTTGAAGTCGCAGTAGCCGCAGCGGGTGGCGCAGAACGGCACGTGCACGTAGACCCCGAACGGCCGCGAGCCGACGCCCGCCAGCGCGGACGCGGGCAGGGAGCCGTCGTCGGGGACGGGGACGCCGTCGAGCGGGACTGAGGGCATGTCTCCAGTGTCGGCGATGCCGGGCGGTGCCCGCGCCCGCCGGGGCGCGGGCGCCCCGGTCACCTCGGCGCGGTGCCGAGCTGCTCTTCGACGGCGGCCAGTTGGGCCCGCCACTTGGCGGCGCTGCCGGGGATCTCCACGACACGGCGCAGCAGGGCCGCGTCGCGTCCGTGGCGGGCGCGGAAGGCGGTGGCGAGGTCGATGCCGTGGTCGGGGCGGTACTCCACGACCACGGGGTCGCCGGCGGCCACCTCGCCCTCCTCGAGCACCCTCAGGTAGGCGCCGGTGCGCGCCTCCTGGGTGAAGCGCTTGACCCAGCCGCGCTCCCCCAGCCAGTTCTGGAAGGTGCCGCACGGCGTGCGCGGCAGCGTCACCTCCAGCAGCGCGCTGCCGACCCGCCACCGCTCGCCGATGAGCGCACGGCTGACCTCGACCCCGCGGGTGGTGAGGTTCTCGCCGAACATCCCGTCACGCAGCGGCCTGCCCAGCCGCTCCTGCCACAGGTCCAGCTCCTCCCGGGCGTAGGCGTAGACGGCCTGGTCGCGGCCGCCGTGGTTGACGGTGTCGGCCTGGACGTCCCCCTCCAGCCCCAGGGAGTGGACGCGCACCCGGCCCGCGGCCGGGCGTTTGTCGATGGCGGTGCGCTTGAGTCTGCCCGCCCACTCGGCGGAGACGGGCAGGCCGGTGTTGACCGACAGCACGATCCCGGTGTCCATGGGCCGTACGCTACCTGCCCGCCCGGACGACCCGCTCCCCCATTTCCGCCCGGTGCACCCCGGTGGAGCCGCGGACGACGAGCTCCGGCTCGAACACGTACTCGGTGCGCGCCGGGGCGTGCCCGGCGATCTCGTCGCACAGCGCCCGGACCGCCGCCAGCGCCATGGCCTGGACCGGCTGGCGCACCGTGGTCAGCGGCGGGTCGGTGAACGCGATGAGCTGGGAGTCGTCGTAGCCGACCACCGACAGGTCGCCGGGGACCGACAGCCCCCGCTGGCGGGCCGCGCGGACCGCGCCCAGCGCCATCAGGTCGGAGCCGCACACGATGGCGGTGACGCCGCGGTCGAGCAGCCTGCTGGCCGCCGCGTGCCCGCCCTCGACCCCGAACAGGGACAGCTCCACGAGGTCGTCGTGGAACTCCAGGCCGTTGCGGTCGAGCGCGGCCTTGAAGCCCTCCAGCTTGCGCTGGACCGGGACGTAGCGGTAGGGGCCGCTGGCGAACCCGATGCGGGTGTGGCCCAGGGCCGCCAGGTGGTCGACCGCGAGCCGGGCCGCGGCCCGGTCGTCGGGGGAGACGAACACCGCGGGCAGCCCCTCGACGTAGCCGTTGACCAGGACGATGGGCAGGCGGCGGGCCAGCAGGGCGCGGTAGCGGTCGTGGTTGGCGGTGGTGTCGGCGTGCAGGCCGGAGACGAAGATGATGCCGGAGACATTGCGCTCCAGCAGCATCTCGACGTACTCGTCCTCCACGATCCCGCCCGGCGTCTGGGTGCACAGCACCGGGGTGTAGCCGTGCTGGGCGAGCACCCCCTCGGCCGCCTGCGCGAACATGGGGAATATCGGGTTCTCCAGCTCCGGCACGACCATGCCGACCAGCCCGGCCGAGCGCTGTCTCAGGCGGGCCGGGCGCTCGTAGCCGAGCACGTCGAGCGCGGTCAGCACGGCCTTGCGCGTGGCCGGACCCACTCCCGGTTTGTCGTTGAGCACCCGGGAGACCGTCGCCTCACTCACGCCCGCCTGGCGGGCGATGTCGGCCAATCGTGGTGGACCCATGCCAGCACTCTAATCCAAAACCCGCTTCCCCCGCTGCAAGAAATCGGTAACCTTGCGCAAGCGATTGCAGTCCCCGTTACCCCCAGGTTCTCTGGAGACCTCCATGCAGCAGACTCCTGACAGCGCCCGCCCCGCGGCAGCGGCCGCACCCTCCCGCTGGTGGCGGCACGCGGTCATCTACCAGGTCTACGTCCGCAGCTTCGCCGACTCCAACGGCGACGGCGAGGGCGACCTGAACGGCATCCGGGAACGCCTGCCCGCACTGTCCGACCTCGGCGTGGACGCGGTCTGGCTCACCCCCTTCTACGTCTCCCCGCTGGCCGACGGCGGCTACGACGTCGCCGACTACCGCGACGTCGACCCCCGGTTCGGCACCCTGGACGACTTCGACGCGCTGCTGGCCGCAGCCCACGACCTGGGCATCCGGGTCATCATCGACATCGTCCCCAACCACACCTCCTCGGCGCACCGCTGGTTCCGCGAGGCGCTGGCCGCCGGGCCGGGCAGCCCCGAACGCGACCGGTACGTCTTCCGGCCGGGCCGGGGCAGGGACGGCGAGCTGCCGCCGAACAACTGGCAGTCGATCTTCGGCGGCCCCGCCTGGACCCGGGTCAAGGCGCCCGGGGGGCAGCCCGAGGAGTGGTACCTGCACCTGTTCGACGTCGAGCAGCCCGACCTGAACTGGGAGAACCCGGAGGTGAGGGCGGAGTTCGCCGACATCCTCCGGTTCTGGCTGGACCGCGGCGTGGACGGGTTCCGCATCGACGTGGCGCACGGAATGATCAAGGACCCCGCGCTGCCCGACATCGCCGAGGGGCAGAAGGCCGACCTGCTGGACGGCCACACCCGGCTGCCCTACTTCGACCAGGACGGCGTGCACGAGATCTACCGGGAGTGGCGGGCCATCGTCGACAGCTACCCGGGCGAGCGCGCCCTGGTGGCGGAGGCCTGGGTGGAGGACGCCGACCGGGTGGCCCGCTACCTGCGCCCCGACGAGCTGCACCAGGCGTTCAACTTCGAGTACCTCACCTCCCCGTGGGACGCCGCGGCGCTGCGCTCGGTCGTGGACCGCTCCCTGGCCGCCAACGGCGCGGTCGGCGCACCCACCACCTGGGTGCTGTCCAACCACGACGTGACCCGGCACGTCACGCGGTTCGGCGGGGGCGCGCAGGGCCTGGCCCGGGCCCGGGCCGCCGCCCTGCTGATGCTGGCCCTGCCCGGGTCCGTCTACCTCTACCAGGGCGAGGAGCTGGGCCTTCCCGAGGTCACCGACCTGCCGGAGGAGGCGTTGCAGGACCCCACCTGGGAGCGCTCCGGGCACACCGAGCGGGGACGCGACGGCTGCCGCGTGCCGCTGCCGTGGGAGGGCGAGGAGCCGCCGTTCGGCTTCGGCTGCACCGCCGAGCGCGCCTGGCTGCCGGTACCCGCGCAGTGGCGCTCGCTCACCCGGCAGGCCCAGGAGGGCGACCCCGGCTCCACCCTGTCGCTGTACAAGGCGGCCCTGCGGCTGCGCCGGGAGCTGCCGGCCCTCGGCGACGGCTCGCTGACCTGGCAGGACGCTCCCGAGAACGTGCTGGTGCTGGCGCGTGACCCGGGCTTCTGCTGCGCGGTCAACCTCGGCTCCGCTCCCGTCGGGCTCTCCCTGGAGGGCGAGGTGCTGCTGTCCAGCGGTCCGGTGGAGCGGTCCGGGACGGAGCTGGTGCTGCCCGCGGACACCGCGGTGTGGCTGCGACGCTGACGCGCGGACGGCTCCCCGGGGTGCGGGATGCCGGTCACGGAGAGCGGGGGTCCGGGCGCACGGGGGCGCCCGGACCCCCGCTGCTGTCAACCGGACATTTCACTTGGATTACGTATCTTGCAGCAAGAGACCGAAAACTCTTCCAAAGTTTGCAAGATCTTGCTAACGTCTCACGCCACCGCACTGGAAGCCGCGCGGTGCCGGGGGACGCCGCAGCGGCATGCTCGAAGGAGAATCCATGAAGTTCCGCAGCTTCAGCGTGCTGTCGGGCGCGGCGGTCCTCGCGCTGCTCGCGACCTCGTGCGGCGGCGGAGGCGACGAGACCGCGTCCTCAGAGGAGCCCGCAGACGGCACCATGGTCATCTGGGCCGACCCCAACCGAACCGACGTACTGATCCCCTACGCGGAGAAGTTCGGCGACGCGCACGGCGTCACCGTGGAGGTCGAGTCCGTCCCCAACGAGGACCTCCAGGACAACTTCGTCACCGCCCACCAGGCGGGCTCTCCCCCCGACCTGGTGGTCGGCGCCCACGACTGGACGGGCAACCTGGTCCGCAACGGCGCCGTCGACCCGATCCAGCTCCCCCAGGAGACGGCCGACGGCTTCGAGCAGGTCGCCCTCGACGCGGTGACCTTCGACGGCCAGCTCTACGGCGTGCCCTACGCCATGGAGAACCTGGTGCTGTTCCGCAACACCGACCTGGCCCCCGACGCCCCCGAGAGCATCGAGGACCTCGTCGAGCAGGGCAGGAAGCTCAAGGACGACGGCAAAGTCGAGGAGATCCTGAGCCTCCAGGTGGGCTCGGAGGGCGACGCCTACCACATCTACCCGCTGTACACCTCCGCGGGCGGCTACCTGTTCGGCAGGGACGGCGAGGGCAGCCTCGACCCCTCCGACCTGGGCGTGGGCACCGACTCGTCCATCGAGGCGTTCGAGAAGATCGCCGAGCTCGGCGAGAAGGGCGAGGGCGTGCTCAAGCGCTCCATCGACAGCCAGAACGCCGGCCCGCTGTTCCACGAGGGCAGGACCGCCTTCCTCATCTCCGGCCCCTGGGCCATCGCGGACATGAAGGAGGCGGGCATCCCCTACGAGATCAGCCCCGTCCCCGGATTCGCCGACGGCGAGGAGGCCCGGCCCTTCATCGGCGTCCAGGCGTTCTTCGTCGCCTCCGGAGGCGCCAACAAGCTCCTCGCCCAGGAGTTCGTCACCAACTACGTGGCCGACCCGCAACTGGCCGTGGCGCTGTACCAGGCCGACCCCCGTCCCCCGGCGCTGACCTCGGCCCTGGACGCCGTCGCCGAGAGCAACCCCGACCTGGCCAAGATCGTCGAGGCCGGCGCGAACGGCGACCCGCTGCCCGCCATCCCCGAGATGGCCGCCGTGTGGGGGCCGTTCGGACAGGCCGAGGCCGCCGTCATCGCCGGTGAGGACGTGGCCGAGGCCGTGAAGGCCGCGGGCGCCGCGATCTCCGAGCAGATCGGCGGCTGACCGCGGTGGCCCGCAACGCCGCAGCGGGCGCCCCGGAAAGGGCGCCCGCTCCCACGTCCCGCGTCCGCGGAGCGCCCTCCGCCTCGGTGGCCGGGCTGGCCCTCAAGATCGGCGCGCTGGGCCTGGCCTCCGCCCTGGCGATCTGGGCGGCCGTCCCGCTCGTCGGCGCGGCCAACTGGATCGGGGTGGGGATCGTCGCCGCGGTGACGGCCCTCGTCTTCTACGTCTACCTGTCGCCCCGCCACGTGCCGCTGAAGTACCTGCTGCCCGGCACGCTGCTGCTCATCGCCTTCCAGATCCTGCCGGTGCTGTACACCGTCAGCACCTCGGTGACGAACTTCGGCGACGGGCACCGCGGCGACAAGGAGCAGGCCATCGCGGCGATCGAGGCCTACTCCGTGGTGCGCTCCCCCGACTCGCCCAGCTACACCCTCACCGTGGCGGCCGACGGCGACCCGGCGACCGGAGACCTGGTGTTCCTGCTGACCGCCGCCGACGGAACCGTCTACGCGGGCGACGCCGAAGGGCTCACCGAGCTCGACGCCGACGACGTCGCCGTCGACCCCTCGGGCAAGGTCACCGAGGCCGAGGACTACACCGTCCTCACCACCGCCGAGATCAACGAGCGCGGCAACGAGATCGCCGACTTCGCGGTCCCCACCGGCGACGGCACCGGCATCCGCTCCAGCGGGCTGTCCATGGCCTACGAGGGCCGGGCCACCCGCACCTACCAGGAGGACTGCGACTGCGTCGTGGACTCCGCCACCGGGGTGGAGTACGTCGCCGACGACGCCGCGGGCGCCTTCGTCTCCGCCGACGGGCAGCGGCTGCTCCAGGGCTGGCAGGTCGGCGTCGGCTTCGACAACTTCCTGCGGTTCGTCACCGACCCGACCACCGCCTCCTCGTTCCTGTCCATCCTCACCTGGAACATCGGCTTCGCCGCGGGCACCACGCTGCTGGTCTTCGCCCTGGGGCTGGGCCTGGCCCTGCTCATGCACACCCGCACGCCCCTGCGCGGCCGCACCCTCTACCGGATCCTGCTGGTCCTGCCCTACGCGATGCCCTCGTTCGCGATGCTGCTGCTGTGGCGCGACATGTTCAACACCGACTTCGGGCTGATCAACCGGGTGCTGGGACTGGACGTGAACTGGCTGGGCAACGCCTGGACCGCGCGCGGCTCGATCCTGCTGGTCAACACCTGGCTCGGCTTCCCGTACATGTTCCTGGTGGCCACCGGGGCGTTGCAGTCGATCCCCCGGGAGCTGGGGCAGGCCGCCCGGATCGACGGCGCGGGCGCCTGGCAGGCGTTCCGCCACGTCACCCTGCCGCTGCTGATGGTCGCCATGACCCCCATCCTGGTCTCCACCTTCGCGTTCAACTTCAACAACTTCAACGCGGTGTGGCTGACCACCGCGGGCGGGCCGTTCCGTCCCGACAACCCGCTGGCCGGCGCCACCGACCTGCTCATCACCTACACCTTCCGGCTGGCCTTCGGCGGCCAGGGCGCCCAGTACGGGTTCGCCTCGGCGGTGTCGGTCCTCATCTTCCTGATCGTGGCGCTGCTGTCCGTGGTGAGCCTGCGGCAGAGCCGCTCCCTGGAGGAGGTGAACCGGTGACGACCGCCGCGACACGCAACCGGCGCGCCCTGCGGTGGCTGCGGGAGAACTCCTGGCGGCACCTGCTGCTGTGGTTCGCGCTGGCCTTCGCGCTGTTCCCGATCCTGTTCGTGGTCTCGGCCGCGCTCAACCCGCTGGGCACGCTCAGCTCCAGCCACCTGCTGCCCAGCGGGGCGTCCCTGGACAACGCGCGGGAGCTGTTCGCGACCACCCCGTTCGGGTCCTGGTACGTCAACTCCATGGTGCTGGCGCTGTGCAACGCCGCGGTCACGGTGTTCCTGTCCGCGCTGGCCGCCTACGCCTTCAGCCGCTTCCGGTTCACCGGACGGCGCCTCGGCCTGCTCGGCATCCTGCTGATCCAGATGTTCCCGCAGTTCCTGGCGATCGTGGCGATCTACCTGATGTTCAACACGGTCACCGACTACTGGCCCGCGTTCGGCTTCGACACCCGCTGGGGCCTGCTGCTGGTCTACCTGGGCGGCGCGCTGAGCGTGAACACCTGGCTGATGAAGGGCTTCTTCGACACCGTTCCGGCGGAGCTCGACGAGTCCGCCAAGGTCGACGGCGCCAGCCACGCCCAGGCGTTCTTCCGCATCATGCTGCCGCTGGTGACCCCGGTGCTGGCGATCGTCGGACTGCTGGTGTTCATCAACACCGTCAACGAGTTCCTCATCGCCACCGTGTTCCTGCGCGACCCGGAGGCCAAGACGGTCGCGCTGGGCCTGTACTCGCTGGTGGCCGACGAACGCAACGCCAACTTCGGCCTGTTCGCGGTGGGCACCCTGCTCATCGCGCTGCCGACCATGGCGGTCTTCTGGTTCCTGCAACGCTACATCGTCGAGGGGCTGACCTCGGGCGCGGTCAAGGGATGAGCCCTGGGCCGGTGCGACCGCCCTCTCCCCGGCCCGCACCGGCCCCTCCGCGACGCGCTCCCCGGTGTGCGGGCCGGGGAGCGCGTCCCTACTTCTTCTTGCCGTCCTTGCCCTCGCCGGAGCTCTCGGTGGACAGCGCCGAGATGAACGCCTCCTGCGGCACCTCGACCCGGCCCACCATCTTCATGCGCTTCTTGCCCTCCTTCTGCTTCTCCAGCAGCTTGCGCTTGCGGCTGATGTCGCCGCCGTAGCACTTGGAGAGCACGTCCTTGCGCAGGGCGCGGATGTTCTCGCGGGCGATCACCCGGGAGCCGATGGCGGCCTGGATGGGCACCTCGAACTGCTGCCGGGGGATGAGCTCCCGCAGCTTCTTGGTCATCTCCACGCCGTAGGAGTAGGCGTTGTCGCGGTGCACGATCGCGGAGAAGGCGTCGACCACCTGGCCCTGCAACAGGATGTCGACCTTGACCAGGTCGGCGGCCTGCTCCCCGGACGGCTCGTAGTCCAGCGAGGCGTACCCCTTGGTGCGGGACTTGAGCTGGTCGAAGAAGTCGAAGACGATCTCGGCGAGCGGCAGCGTGTAACGCATCTCCACCCGGTCCTCGGACAGGTAGTCCATGCCCTCCAGCGAACCGCGCCGCCCCTGGCACAGCTCCATGATCGGTCCGACGTAGTCGGCGGGCGTCAGCACGGTGGCCTTCACCACCGGCTCGCGGACCTCGGCGATCTTGCCCTCGGGGAACTCGCTGGGGTTGGTCACCGTGTGCTCGGCGCCGTTCTCCATGCGGACGCGGTAGACCACGTTGGGCGCGGTGGAGATGAGCGCCAGGTCGAACTCGCGCTCCAGCCGGTCCCGGGTGATCTCCAGGTGCAGCAGCCCCAGGAACCCGCAGCGGAACCCGAATCCCAGCGCCGCGGAGGTCTCCGGCTCGAACACCAGGGCCGCGTCGTTGAGCTGCAACTTCTCCAGGGCGTCGCGCAGCACCGGGTAGTCGGTGCCCTCGATCGGGTACAGCCCGGAGAACACCATCGGCTTGGGGTCGCGGTAGCCGGGCAGCCCCTCCGCGGCGGGGGAGGCGGCGGAGGTGACGGTGTCGCCGACCTTGGACTGGCGCACGTCCTTGACACCGGTGATGATGTAGCCGACCTCGCCCACGCCCAGGGACTCCACCCTGGTGGGCTCGGGCGAGCTCACCCCGATCTCCAGCGTCTCGTGGGTGGCCTTGGTCGACATCATCTGGATGCGCTCGCGGGTGTTGAGCTGCCCGTCGACGACCCGCACGTAGGTGACCACGCCCCGGTAGGTGTCGTAGACCGAGTCGAAGATCATGGCGCGCGCGGGCGCGTCCGCGTCGCCGACCGGCGGCGGGATGCGGGTGACGATCTCGTTGAGCAGCTCCTCCACGCCCTCGCCGGTCTTGGCGCTGACCCGGAGCACGTCCGACGGCTCGCAGCCGATGATGCCCGCCAGCTCGGCCGCGTACTTCTCGGGCTGGGCCGCGGGCAGGTCGATCTTGTTGAGCACCGGGATGATCGTCAGGTCGTTCTCCAGCGCCAGGTACAGGTTGGCCAGCGTCTGGGCCTCGATGCCCTGCGCCGCGTCGACCAGCAGGACCGCGCCCTCGCAGGCGGCCAGCGACCGGGAGACCTCGTAGCTGAAGTCCACGTGGCCAGGCGTGTCGATGAGGTTGAGCACGTAGGTCACGTCGTCGAGCGCGGTGAAGGGCAGCCGCACCGCCTGCGACTTGATCGTGATGCCACGCTCGCGTTCGATGTCCATGCGGTCGAGGTACTGGGCACGCATCTGGCGTTCCTCGACCACACCGGTCAGTTGCAGCATGCGGTCGGCCAGTGTCGACTTGCCATGGTCGATGTGCGCGATGATGCAGAAGTTCCGGATCAGCGCGGGATCGGTCCGAGTTGGCTGTGGCACCGTGGTCCGTTCACATTCTTCGAGGTCGGATGGGCACGACGCGGCGGGAGCGCACGCGCGGCCCCGGATTCGGGCGGTGTCCCCATGGTCCCACGGGTGCGACATCGGGCGGTACCACGGGCCAGAATGGGACACACGGCCCCCACCAGGCTATGCGACGACACGAACCGGGAGACCCACGTGCGCTGGCTACTCACACGTCTTCTCGCGGGACTGGCCGCGGTACTGGTGGTGGCGGTGGGCGCGGGCGTGCTGCTGGCCGCGCAGTTCTCCGGCGAGAAGGCGGAGTGGGCGGTCTCCACGGGCGCGGACGCGGCGTGGCTGGACGCCTCCTGGCTCGACGGGGAGGCCGACCTCGCCGCCGCGCTGCCCCGGCTGCGCTCCTTCTCCGAGGTGTACGTGCACGTGGGGGAGATCGCCGAGGACGGGTCGGTGGACCCCGACGGCTACGCGCAGGCCGGCGCCTTCCTGGAGCGGATGGGGCGGGAACTGCCCGAGGTGCGCGTCCTGGGCTGGCTGAGCAGCACCGCCGACGGCTCGTCGCTGCTGGAGGACCGCGTGCCCAAGGAGGCCCGTGCCCGCCTGGTGGAGGCGGCCGCCGCGGTGGTGGACGCCGGCTTCGACGGGGTGCACTACGACATCACCCCGGTCACCGTCAACGACCCGGGCTTCGTCGCCCTGCTGGAGGAGACCCGCGAGGCGGTCGGCGAGGAGGCGGTGCTGTCGGTGCTCGCGCTGCCGGTGGAGCCGCTGCCCGGGGTGCGGCTGCCGGTGTTCCTCGCCGAACGGGGGGAGCGCTACTGGTCCACCGGCTTCCTGCAACGGGTCGCGGAGCCGGCCGACGTGGTCGTGGTCTCCGGCGGCGGCACCGGCATGCCGGGCGGCTCCCTGTACGGCGGCTTCATGGCGCGCCAGACCGAGCTGGCCCTGCGCGCGGTCCCCGAGGAGACGGGGCTGCGGATCGGCACGCCGCGCGACGCCGCCCCCGACGACCTGGCGACCGCGGCGGAGGCGGTGCGCATCGCGCTGACCGGGCACGGCGAACGCGACGGCTTCGGGATGGCGGTGCACGCGCCGGAGGCCATGGCCGAGGAGGAGTGGGCGGCGTTCGAGGAGGGCTGGCTGGCGCCCAGCCGCTGAACAGGCGTCGCGGTGCGAGCAGCCCGGGTGACGGGGCATAATGGAAGTCCGTGTCTCGGACGTTCCACGTTCGATTGAGCCCTTGGTCTCAGCACTCGCGTCGGCCTCCGCGGACCTCCTTGTGGATCGGCTGCCCACAACCGCGGTCCGGGTGTCCCCGGCGCGCACCCTGACAGCAACTGGAGCATGTTTTCGCATGGCGAACATCAAGTCGCAGAAGAAGCGCAACCGGCAGAACGAGAAGGCCCGTCTGCGCAACCGGGCGGTCAAGTCCTCGCTCAAGACCGCCATCCGCAAGTTCCGTGAAGCTGCCGAGGCCGGGAACGTCGAAGAGGCGGTCGTCCTCCAGCGCGCCGCCGCGCGCCTGCTGGACAAGGCCGTCAGCAAGGGTGTCATCCACAAGAACCAGGCCGCGAACCGCAAGAGCGCGATCGCGAAGCGGCTCAACCAGTTGCAGAACGCCTAGTTCTCGCACAGACGCCGGAGGCCGGACCCCCAGGGTCCGGCCTCCGCTCTTTTCGCTCCCGGGAGGCCGCCGGGAGCGGCACGGCCGACCGGGCCGGTCCGGGTTGTCCACAGGCGGGGGTTCTTGTGCGGCGACGCCCCGGCGCCGCGCCCTAGCGTCGACGCCATGGCATCTCGACACCCCTCGTCCGTTCCCTCCGCCACCCCGGAGCAGCGGCTGCGGGCCCTGGTCCGGCCCGTCCGCTGCGCCCCCGCTCCCGAAGCCGCGGCCGACGACGGCGCCGACCTTCCCGCGCCTCCTCCCGTCCCCGACGGCGACGACGGCTCGGAGCCGCCGCTCATACCGCCGCCGCCACCGCCCTACGCCGTGGTCGACCCGCCCGACCGGCACGCCCCGGAGTCGGCACCAAAGCCCGTTCCGCCGTCCGCCGCGTCTGCCGACGGCGGCGCACTCGGGCCGTCCGCGACTCCGGACGACGCCTCCGGGCGCGACGGCCCCCACGTCCTGCCCCCGCCCGCCGCCCCCGTGTTCTGGGAGGAGCCCTGGGACGCGGGCAGCGGCGGCGCGGAGCCGCCTCCTGCGCCGGCCCGGTCCCCGGGCGGCCGCGGGCGGGACCGACGGCGCGGGGACGGCGGCGGGGGCCGCCTGCCCCC
>Ga0065720_1003685_pt1 | contig 14175 bp, 11 predicted proteins | sample Thericmetagenome_FD_59107 | JGI IMG/M metagenome (GOLD analysis project Ga0065720, IMG submission 59107) | Thermophilic microbial communities from the Joint Bioenergy Institute, California, USA of rice/straw/compost enrichment - eDNA_2 v2... | ecosystem: Engineered > Solid waste > Grass >... | reverse complement strand
CGGCGCTGAGGGGGCCCCGGCCCGGTCCGGGGCCCCTTCGGCGTGTCCGGGCCCGCTCCCCCGGCGGGCGCCGTCTCCCCGCGGCGGGGAAAGCAGTCCGGAAAATCGCCGGATGCACTAAAAGAAGGTTCATATTCCGCACAGAACATCGTTATGCGCGGCGGTTTGTTGACGGCCGCGGGTGATCGCCCTCGAAAAATCTACGGCCATGAGAGCAATCACTGCCGGACTGCTGGCCGCGGCCTGCACTGCCGCCTTAACCGGCTCGATTCCGACCGCGTCCGCCCTCGCGAAGCCGCCGGCGGCGAACGCCGCCGTGGACGGTCACGACCAGGGGCGGGAGCCGTACTGGGTGCGGGACCTGCGTTCCGCGCTGCAGCGCTTCCAGGACCCGAAGGTCGCCGAGCGGCACGGGTACGAGCGCACCGACGTGTGCAAGCAGTTCCAGTTCACCGGGCCGGACGACGAGTACGTCGGCGCGATGGGCTACCACTACGTCAACAAGGAGCTCGCCGCCGACCCCAAGATCGACCCGTACCGGCCGGAGATCCTCGTCTACGTGCCGGGCAAGAACGGCAAGCGGGTGCTCGGCGCGGTCGAGTACCTCAGGTACGACTCCGACGGCCTGCTCTCCACCTCGGAGGACCGGCCGCGGCTGTTCGGGCAGGACTTCGACGGCCCCTTCGCGCCGCTCGAGAACGGCATGCCCACCCACTACTCGCTGCACATCTGGCTGTTCAAGCACAACCCGAAGGGCCTGTTCGAGCCCTGGAACCCGGCGGTGCGCTGCCCGTCGACCGGTACGGCCAAGCCGGCCAAGCCCGCCGTGAAGCCGGCCTCCAGGCCCGGTGCCAGGCCCGCCGTCAAGCCCAAGGCCAAGGAGCGGGCCGCCCGTAGCCCGCGCGGCCTCCGCGCCCGGCTCTGAGCCGCGTCCGGCCGCCCCTCGCCCGCGGTCGTTCCCGCCCGCCTCCGGCCACGGAGGCGGGCTTCGTCACGTCCCGGCGGATCCGCCGGGCTCGTCGCCGGCGTACAGCGCGTCGATCACCTCGGCGTACCGCGCGTGCACCACGCGGCGCTTGAGCTTCATGCTCGGGGTGAGCTCCCCGGAATCGACCGTCCACTCGTCCGGCAGCAGCCGCCACCGCTTCACCTGCTGCACCCGGGCGAGGTGCTCGTTCGCGGCGGCGACCGCGGCGCCGACCTCCTTGAGCACGTCGGGGTGCCCGGCGAGGCCGGCGAGCGACTCGAACTCGATGCCCCGGGCCCGCGCCCAGCCGGGCGCGATCTCGCCGTCGAGGGTGAGCAGCGCCACCGGGTACGGCCGGCGGTCCCCGTAGGCGAGCGCCTGCCCGATGAGCGGGTGCTCCTTGAGCAGGTTCTCGATGTTCGCCGGGGAGATGTTCTCGCCCCCGGCCGTGATGATCATCTCCTTCTTTGCGGTCGACCACCCGGACGAAGCCGTCCTCGTCGATCGAGCCGACGTCCCCGGTGTGCAGCCAGCCGTCCTCGTCGATCAGCTCCGCGGTCGCCTCCGGGAGGCCGAGGTAGCCGCGGGTGTTGATCGGGCCGCGGGTGAGGATCTCGCCGTCCTCGGCGATGCGCACCTCGACGCCGGGGCACGGGCGGCCCACCGTGCCCAGCTTGTAGCTCGCCACGCTGTTGCCGGTGAAGGCGCCGGTCGTCTCGGTCATGCCGTACACGTCGACGAGCTTCAGCCCGAGCCCGGCGAAGAACCGCTGCACCTCGCCCGGGAGCGGGGCGGCCGCGGTCACCACCCAGCGGGCCTCGTCGAGGCCGATCAGGGAGCGGATCGGCGCGAGCAGCGCGGCGTCGGCCCGCCGGTAGGCCTCCTCGATCTCCGGCGTGGGCGCGTGGCCGTACTGGCAGGCCTCGACGTAGGCGAGCCCGGCCGCCATCGCCCGGCGCACCTCGGCCTGCCGCTCCTCCGGCTGGGTGGCGAGCACCGCCTGCAACCGGGCCATGATCTTCTCCCAGACCCGGGGCACGCCGAAGAACAGCACCGGCCGCACCTGGCCGAGCACCGCGCCGAGCCGCTCCATCTCGGGGCAGAAGTACACGTGCGAGACCTTGAACAGCGGCAGGTAGAGGCTGAGCACCCGCTCGGCGATGTGCGCGTAGGTGAGGTAGGAGATCTGCCGGCCCCGCTCGGGCAGGAGCGTGAGCCGGTCGGTCGAGACGACCTCGAAGAAGACGTTGGCGTGGGTGAGCGGCACCCCCTTGGGGTTGCCGGTGGTGCCGGAGGTGTACAGCACGGTGAGCACGTCGTCGGCGCGCACCGCCCGCCACCGGTCCGCCACCTCCCGCGGCGCGGCGGCGAGCCGTTCGCGGCCGAGCTCCAGGAAGGCGTCCCAGGACAGGTACGGCTCGCCCTCGGGGCAGCCGTCCAGCACGATCACCTTGCGCAGCCCGGGCAGCCCGCCGAGGATCGGCCGCCAGCGCTCCAGGTCGTCCGGGCCGCCGAGCACCGCGACCTTGGCGCGCACGTCGGCGGCGATGAACGCGACCTGCTCGGGGCTGAACGTGCTGTAGATCGTGCACGGGGTCGCGCCGGCGTGCACCGCGCCGAGGTCGGTGAGCACGTGCTCGCTGCGGTTCACCATCATGATCGCGACGACGTCGCCGGGTTCGACGCCGATCGCCGCGAACCCGGCGGCGATCCGCAGCACCCGCTCGCGCGCCTGCCCGTAGCTGAGGGTGCGCCAGCCGTCGCCGTCGGGGTCGGAGTAGGCCGGGGCGTCGGGGTGACGGCTCGCGACCTCCGCGAGCTGTCCGCAGATGGTACGGCCCGCGATCTGTTGTTCGATCTCGGCCCGCGCCGCGAGGATCCCGGGGTCGGCCATGTCGCCTCCAGTCGTCGCGCCGGTCGTCTGCCTGGCACCGCCTCGCACCGCCGCATCCGGTCCCGCACACTCCGGAGGGACCCGCGGTGAGGCATCCGGGTTGCTCGCATAGCACCACACGGCTCCGGGGCGGGCAAGGCCCGATTCGCCGGTGAATTTCCGGCCGGGCCGGGGGGCGGTAGCGTACCCGCCATGCGCATCGAGGATTACGCGCTCATCGGCGACATGCAGTCGGCCGCCCTGGTCGGCCGTGACGGCTCCGTGGACTGGCTGTGCCTGCCCCGCTTCGACTCCCCGGCGTGCTTCGCCGCGCTGCTGGGCGGCGAGCGCGACGGGTCGTGGTGGATCGGGCCGGCGGAGCCGGATTCCGGTGCGGACGGCGGGCCGGGGCGCGGGCGGCGCCCGGCGACGCGGCGCCGCTACCGCGGGGACACGCTCATCCTCGAGAGCGAGTGGGACACGCCGAGCGGCACGGTCCGCGTCATCGACTTCATGCCGCCCCGGCACACCAACCCCGACGTGGTGCGGATCGTCGAGGGCGTGTCCGGCACGGTGCAGATGGCCACGCACATCCGGATCCGCTTCGACTACGGCCGCACGGTGCCGTGGGCGCGCCGTACCGACGGGCTGCTGCACGCGGTGGGCGGCCCGGACTCGGTGTGGCTGCACTCCCCCGTCCCGCTCACCGGCGGCGACTACGTGCACCGGGCGACGTTCCGGGTGTCGGCCGGGGACCGGCTGCCGTTCGTGTTCACCTGGCATCCCTCGCACGAGCCGGCCCCGCCGATGATCGACCCGCTGGAGCAGCTCGCCGAGACCGAGCGCATGTGGCTGGAGTGGATCGGCCGCTACACCGGCGCCGGGCCGTGGCGGGACGCGGTCACCCGCTCGCTGATCACGCTCAAGGCGCTCACCTACTCCCCCACCGGCGGCATCGTCGCCGCGCCCACCACCTCGCTCCCGGAGGACCTGGGCGGGGTGCGCAACTGGGACTACCGCTACTGCTGGCTGCGCGACGCCACGATGACGCTGGAGGCGCTGATCCGCTCCGGGTTCCTCGACGAGGCGAAGGCCTGGCGCGAGTGGCTGCTGCGCGCGATCGCCGGCCGCCCGCAGGACCTCCAGATCATGTACGGCGTGGCCGGGGAGCGCCGCCTCCCCGAGATGGAGATCTCCTGGCTGCCGGGCTACGAGGGGTCCCGCCCGGTGCGCATCGGCAACGGCGCGGTCGACCAGCTCCAGCTCGACGTGTACGGCGAGGTGATGAACTGCCTCTACCTCGCCCGCTCCAGCGGCCTGAGCGCGGACGACCGGGCGTGGGCGATGCAGCGCAGGCTGCTGGAGTGGCTGGAGTCCCACTGGGACGAGCCGGACGAGGGCCTGTGGGAGGTGCGCGGCCCGCGCCGGCACTTCGTGCACTCCAAGATCATGACGTGGGTGGCGCTCGACCGGGGCGTGCGCCAGGTCGAGCGGTTCGGCCGCTCCGGCCCGGCCGCGCGCTGGCGCGAGCTGCGCGACCGGGTGCACGCGGAGATCTGCGCCAAGGGCTACGACCCGGCCCGCAACACCTTCACCCAGTCGTACGGCTCCCGCGAGCTCGACGCCGCGCTGCTGCTCATCCCGCAGACCGGCTTCCTGCCCCCGGACGACCCCCGGGTGATCGGCACGGTCGAGGCGATCGAGCGGGAGCTCATGGTCGACGGCTTCGTGCTGCGCTACCCGATCGCCGAGTCGAACGCGGTCGACGGCCTGCCCGGCGGCGAGGGCGCGTTCCTCGCGTGCAGCTTCTGGCTCGCCGAGGCCCGCGCCCTGCTCGGCCGCCGCCGCGAGGCGCTGGAGCTGTTCGAGCGGCTGCTCGACCTGCGCAACGACGTGGGCCTGCTCGCCGAGGAGTACGACCCCCGGCACGGCCGCCTGGTCGGCAACTTCCCCCAGGCGTTCAGCCACGTCCCGCTCATCCACGCCGCCCAGGCGCTCTCCTGAGCGGCCGCGGGCCGCGCGGGCCGGGCCGGGTCAGGCGGTGCGGCGGTTCGCCATCGCGGCGAGCACGCGGGCGAACTCCGGCGGCGGGGACACGACGAGCTTCACCCGGTCCCCGTGCGGGGCGAACTCGGCGGGGATCCGGCTGAGCCGCCCGTCCCGCCACCAGTAGACCTGCGGGCTGAGCCCCTCGGGGTGGTCGGTGTAGACGCGCTGGGCGAACAGCCGCATGCGCTCGATCGCGCGCACCACGCCGAGGCCCTCGACCGGGTGGACGACGAGCTGCCCCGCACGCGGCAGGGCGACGAGCACGCCGTCGCGCGGCACCCGCAGGTAGCCGCCGATGCCGCGCAGGTGGGCGGCGGCGCTCGCGGTGAACCCGGTGAGCTTGGTGACGACGACGCCGCCGAGGTCGAGCGGGGCGGCCGTGAGCCGCTCGTCGGCGAGGGCGTTGCGGATCGCGATGTCGAGGGCCTGGGCGGGCGGGATCGGCCAGCAGTAGGCCTCCTCGGGCCGCACCGGCCGGACCCTGCCGCCGTAGCCGACGGTGAGGATCTCGACGAGCCCGTCGCCGAGGCGGCGGCCGATCACCCGGGTGGGGTCGATCCCGGCGGCGGCGAGGTCGCCGGCGAGCAGCGCGCGGGTGCGCAGCAGGGGGCGGGCCTGGGCGAAGTCGCACACGTCGAACGTCTCGGCGGCGCCGGCGACGGTGCGGGACAGGTGCTCGGAGGCGAGCATCGGCCAGTCCTCGCGGGGCCGCCGGGCGGCCTCGCGGCGCAGGCCGGCGAGCCGTACCGTGACCGTGCGCGGGCCGGTGAGCAGCATCGAGGCGCCGTCGCGCGCGAAGACGCAGTCGTAGCCGAGGGTCTCGGCGACGAGCGCGAGCAGCGCGTCGAGGTCGGCGTCGTCGGCGCGGCGCCGCGCACGCCGTCGTCGTTCGTCGAGCCGCCGGAACAGGCGCACGGTGGTTCTCCCCCTGTCGACATCCCCGGGCCGCCGGTCACGCCCCCGTCAGGGCTTGTGCCGGGTCACTCGGTCCAGGCTGCCGCGGCGCGGTCGCGGAACAAGGAGGTCAGCGAGCACGATTCAGCATCAATCGTTGCTTCCGTACCAAACCACACACTGAACTGCGGGCTCCCATGCCCGATCGGCAGCCCCGCGATCACCGGGACGCCGAGCGGGGCGAGCCGTTCGGCGAGCACCGGCAGCACGTCACCGCACTCGACCCACGAGCCGAGCGCGACGCCGGCCGCGCCGTCCAGGCAGCCGGCCTGGAGCAGCTGGGTGAGCATCCGGTCGACCCGGTACGGCTGCTCCCGGATGTCCTCCAGCAGCACGATCCGGCCCTCCGCCCGCATCGCGTACGGCGTGCCGCACAGCGCGGCGAGCAGGGTGAGGTTGCCGCCGGTGAGCGGCCCGCGAGCCCGGCCCGGCACGAGCACCTCGGTGCCCCGCACGGCCGCGGGCCGCCCGCCCTCGAACAGGGCGGCGCGCAGCGCGGCGAGCGAGCGCGGCTCGGGCCCCTCGGGGTCGCCGATCGTGGCGCAGGCCGGCATCGGGCCGAAGCAGGTGGCCACGCCGAGCCGGTCCGCGAACGCCCGGTGCAGCGCGGAGACGTCGCTCGACCCGAGCAGGATCTTCGGGCCCGCCGCGCGCAGCGCCGCCCAGTCGAGCCGGTCCAGCAGCCGGGTCGCGCCGTACCCGCCGCGGGCGCACAGCACCGCCGCGACGCCCGGGTCGCACCAGGCCTCGGTGAGGTCGCGGGCGCGCTCGGCGTCGGTCCCGGCGAGGTACCCGGTGCGGCGCAGCACCCCGGGCGCGGTGACCACGTCGAGGCCGAGCCCGGTGAGCACCCGCACGCCGCGGGCGAGCCGCCCGGGGTCGACCGGCCCGCACGGCGCGACCACGGCCACGGTGTCCCCCGGGCGCAGCCGGCGGGGCGCGTCCGCCGCGGTCATGCGCACAGCTCCGCGACGAGGCGGGGCAGCGCGTCGGAGAGCGGCTCGTTGATCACCAGGTCGGCGAAGTCGTCGTACGGGGTGGGCTGGGCGTTGAGGATGGCGAGCCGCGCCCCGGCCTGTACGGCCTGCAGGCACAGCCCGGCCGCGGGCTGCACGGTGAGCGAGGTCCCGGCCGCGATGAACAGGTCGCAGTCCCGGGCGGCCTCGACCGCGGCGCGCAGCACCTCCGGCTTGAGCTCCTGGCCGAACGCGATGGTCGCGGCCTTCTGCACGCCGCCGCAGCGCGCGCAGGGCGGGTCGGGCTCGCCGGCGTCGACCCGGTCGAGCACCTCGCGCATCGGCGTGTGCGCCTGGCAGGAGAGGCACTCGACGGTGAACATGGTTCCGTGAATCTCGATCACCTTCTCCGGCGAGGATCCGGCGCGCTGATGGAGCCCGTCCACGTTCTGCGTGATGATCGCCCGCAGCCGCCCGGCGCGCTCCAGGTCGACGAGGGCCCGGTGGCCGGGGTTCGGCTCGGCGTGCCAGGCGGGATGGTCCCGGCGGGCGAGCCAGGCGCGGCGCCGTACCTCGGGGTCGGCGAGGTAGTTGGACAGGGTGAACATGGCCTCGGCGGCCGGGTCCTTCGTCCACACCCCCTGCGGCCCCCGGAAGTCCGGGATGCCTGAATCGGTGGAAATGCCGGCTCCAGTGAGAACCGTTACCGAAGTGATGGTTGATGCCCACGAAGGACGTGGCGTGCCCGGTGCGCTCACGTCGCAAAGGGTGTCAGACTTGGCCTCACTCATGCGACCTCCGACCCACATCATCCTCGTGGTCAACGGCATCAAGGTCCGTCGCCCGGTGTTCGTGCTGGCGGCCCCGCACTCCGGCGCGGACCTGATCGGCCGCGCCCTGAAACGCGCCCCGGGCATGCACGTCACCATGGGCAGGCCCAGCGTGTCGCGCGTGGTGTACGCCTTCGCCCGGCGGCCCTCGATCATGCGCGGGCAGGCCGGCGGCCCCGCCCGGGTGATCCGCGACGTCTTCGCCGAGGCGTGGCGGATGGCGCCGGGCGCGTGCGCCGAGTGCCCGCCCGTCTGCCGCGAGGCGGGGGGCGTGGTCGGCGCGACGCTGTGCACCGCCCCGGAGCGGGTCACCCGGTTCGGGGACGCCAACCCCGACCTGCTCTACACCGCCCCGGTGCTGCTGCAGGCGTTCCCCGACGCCCGGTTCATCCAGGTGATCCGGGACGGCCGGGACGTCGCCGCCGACATGCTCGACGACCCGTCCTGCATGGCCTGGTTCCGGCCCGGCATGCTCAGCGAGGAGGCCGAGTTCCCCAATCCGTTCCTCGGCCTCAGCTCCGGCAGGCACACCGAGCGCTGGAAGGCGATGCCCGCCGCGGGCAAGTGCGCCCTGCGCTGGCGCAGCGCGGTACGGCTCAGCGCCGCGCTCCGCCGCGACCTGCCGCCCGATCAGCTGCTCACCATCCGCTTCGAGGAGATGGTGGCCTCGCCGAGGAAGACGGCCGAGCGGCTCTCCGACTTCGTGGAGACCCGCGTCTCGCGGATCGCGCTGCTCGGCGGCACGGTGCCGCGCGTCGGCGCGTGGCGGGAGCGGCTGCGGCCGGACGACCGCAGGCTGGTGGAGAAGGTCGCCCGCGAGGAGCTCACCCGGCTCGGCTACCTGCGCCCGCCGGCCTGACCGGCCTCCCGGCACGGGCGGGCCCCGGGCGGGCCTCGGGCGGGCGCGGCTCAGCTCTGGTGCTGGAACTGGGTGCGGTAGAGCTCGGCGTAGGCGCCGCCGGCGGCGAGCAGGTCCTCGTGGGTGCCGCGCTCGACGATGCGGCCGTCCTGCACCACGAGGATCGTGTCGGCCTCGCGGATCGTGGAGAGCCGGTGGGCGATCACCAGCGAGGTGCGGCCGGTGAGCGCGGTCTTGAGCGCCTTCTGCACGGCCGCCTCGGACTCGGAGTCGAGGTGCGCGGTGGCCTCGTCGAGCACGACCACCCGGGGGGCCTTGAGCAGCAGCCGGGCGAGCGCGATGCGCTGCTTCTCGCCGCCGGAGAGCCGGTAGCCGCGGTCGCCGACGACGGTGTCGAGGCCCTCGGGCAGCGCCTCGACGAGGTCGGCGATGTGCGCGGCGCGCAGCGCCTCCCAGATCTCCTCGTCGGTGGCGCCGGGGCGCGCGTAGCGCAGGTTCGCCCGGATCGTGTCGTGGAAGAGGTGGGCGTCCTGGGTGACCACGCCGATCGTCTCGCGCAGCGAGTCGAAGGTGGCGTCCCGCACGTCGAGGCCGTTGATCCGCACCGCGCCCTCGTCCACGTCGTACAGCCGGGACACCAGCGCGGTGATCGTGGTCTTGCCCGCGCCCGAGTGCCCGACGAGCGCGACGAGCTCGCCCGGCCGGGCGGTGAACGACACGTCGGTGAGCACCGGCTGGCTCGGCCCGGTGTCCGGGCGGGCGACCGACTCCAGCGAGGCGAGCGACACCTCCGACGCCGCCGGGTAGCGGAACCGGACGTGGTCGAACTCGATCGTCACCGGCCCCTCCGGGATCGGGCGGGCGCCGGGCCGCTCGGCCACCATCGGCTTCAGGTCGAGCACCTCGAACACCCGGTCGAAGCTCACCAGCGCGGTCATCACGTCCACGTGCACGTTCGACAGGCTGGTGAGCGGGCCGTACAGGCGCATGAGCATCGCGGCGAGGGCGACGAGGGTGCCCATCTGGAAGACGCCGTTGACGACGAGCACGCCGCCGACGCCGTACACCATCGCGGTGGCGAGCGCGGCGACGAGGCCGAGCGCGATGCGGAAGAACGCGCCGTACATGCCGTAGACGACGCCCACGTCGCGCACCCGCCCGGCCCGCTCGGCGAAGTGCGCGGCCTCCTCGTCGGGCCGGCCGTACAGCTTGGCGAGCATCGCGCCGGCGACGTTGAACCGCTCGGTCATCACCGAGCTCATCTCGGCGTCGAGCTGCATCTGCTCGCGGCTCAGCTTCGACATGCGCCGGCCCACCCACTTGGCGGGCAGGATGAAGATCGGCAGCAGCACCAGCGCCACCAGCGTGACCTGCCAGGAGAGCAGGAGCATCGTGCCGAGCACGAGGACGAGGGTGATCACGTTGGAGACCACCGAGGAGAGCGTGCTGGTGAGCGCGCGCTGCGCGCCGATCACGTCGGTGTTGAGGCGGGAGACGAGGGCGCCGGTCTGGGCGCGCATGAAGAACGCCACGGGCATGCGCTGCACGTGGTCGAAGACCTCGGTGCGCAGGTTGTAGATGAGCCCCTCGCCGATGCGCGCGGAGAACCAGCGCTGGGCGAGCCCCAGCCCCGCGTCGATCACGGCGAGCGCGGCGACGGCGAGCGCGAGGCCGACGACGACGCCGCTCCGGCCGGGGATGATGCCCTGGTCGATGATCGACTTGAGCAGCAGCGGGTTGGCGATCACCACGCTCGCGTCGAGCACGACGAGCGCGAGGAAGACGGCGATCTGGCCCCGGAACGGCCGGGCGTAGCGGGCGATGCGCCGGGCGATGCCGGGTGACAGGCGCTCCTTGGTGACAGAACTGTCACGCCGGAGTGACCTCATCACCTGGGGGCTGTAGCCCCCGTGCAGCATCGCCATTCGCCGTCCTTCCTGCCCCGGGCGTCGCCGAGCCCGGCGTGCGGCGGCCGCCCCGGCCGTCGCCACGCCTGCGTTCCCACGGTAGCCGCAGCCCCGTGGCGCCTTGACCGGGCGGTCGCCCGCGATCGGGCGGTGCGGGTCGGCCGGTGGGTGTCGGCCGCTTGCCGGCCTTGCGGCCGGCCCGCGCGATCGGCCCGCACAGTCAGCCCGCACGATCGGCCTGCGCGATCCGCCTGCACGATCGGCCTGCGCGATCCGCCTGCACGATCGGCCTGCGCGATCGGCCGGTACGGCGGGCCGGCGCCGGTCAGCCGGTGCCGCGCGCCGCGAGGAGCGTGCGCAGGCGGGTGACCTGTTCGCGTCGTTCGGCGGCGGCCTGCTCCTCGAGGGTCCTCGCCGGCGCGCCCTGGAGCAGCCGCTTCGTGGCGGCCGCCGCGCCGCGGTCGGTGGCGAGCAGGGCCGCGGCGAGGTCGGCCACGGCCTGGTCGAGTTCGGCCCGCGGCACGACGAGCTCGGCGAGGCCCAGCCGGGCGGCCTCGTCCGCTCCGAGCGTGCGCGCGGTGAGGCACAGCTCGATCGCCCGCGGCACCCCGACGATGTCGACCAGCGGCTTGGTGCCGGTGAGGTCGGGGACAAGGCCGAGGGCGGGCTCCTTCATGCACAACCGGGCGTCGTCGGCGAGCACCCGCAGGTCGCACGCGAGGGCGAGCTGGAAACCCGCGCCGATCGCGTGCCCCTGTACCGCGGCGATCGAGACGATCTCCGGTCGCCGCAGCCACAGGAATCCACGTTGGGCCTCGGCGATGTGGCGTTCCAGCGTCGAGTCATCGGCGGTGGCGAGCGAGGCGAGCGTGACTTCCCCCCGTCGCGCGCCGTCGCCCCCCGGTGCCCGCAGCATGCCAAGGTCGAGGCCCGCGGAGAAGGACGGCCCCTCACCTCGGATCACGACGATGCGAACCCCCTCCGGCAGGTTCTCCCCGATCGTGGCCAGCGCCGACCAGGTCGCGAACGTCTGCGCGTTGCGCTTCTCCGGCCGGGCCAGCGTGATCGTCGCGATCTCGCCGTCCAACTCATATCGCAGCCCGATCTCCGCGAGCCGCGCCGCGGAGATCTCCGCGCTCCCCCCAAGTTCCGCTTCCGTCATCGCCCGCTCCATCCGCGTGCCGGCCGGTGCCGGGTCCTCTCCGGGTCCTCTTCGCGTCCTCTCCGCCGCGTTTCGGACCGTGATCGGCCTACGTCGCGCCCGAGCCTACCGATTCGACAGAATCAGGTTCTATCAGGCTCGGGCGGCGGCGTGGACGGGATGGAGGAGCTGCTGCGGTCGCGCTTTCCTGGCGGTGTCAGCGCTTGGACTTGCCCCGGGTCGCCCCGCCGCGCCCCCGCAGAGTCACGCCGGACTCGCTGAGGATGCGGTGGATGAACCCGTACGACCGGCCGGTGGAAGCGGCCAGCGCCCGGATGGACTCACCCGCGGCGTAGCGCTTCTTGAGATCGGCGGCCAGCTTCTCGCGGTCGGCACCGGTCACCCGGGTGCCTTTCTTCAGAGTCTCGGCCACGAGTACCTCCTGTAGTGCCAGACTTCCGCAGCGTTACTCACGCCATGATCAGTCATTTCAGCCGGATCGGCTACCCACTCGACGGGAAAAGATCCGTACCCGATAAAATTGAGATCAGGCAAGTGCCACAAGATCGGAAAATTCGTCGCTCCACGCGTCTTCAACTCCGTCCGGCAGCAAGATCACCCTATCTGGTCGTAGTGCCTCAACGGCACCTTCATCGTGCGTAACTAGTACGATTGCCCCAGAATAGGACCTAAGTGCAGAAAGTACCTGATCCCGGCTCACCGGATCGAGGTTGTTGGTCGGTTCGTCGAGCAGGAGCACGTTCGCGCTCGACAGCACGAGGGTCGCGAGCGCGAGCCGGGTCTTCTCGCCGCCGGACAGCACACCCGCGGGTTTGTCGACGTCGTCGCCGCTGAACAGGAAGGAGCCGAGCACCCGGCGCAGCTCGACGTCCGCGACGTCCGGGGCGGCCGAGCGCATGTTCTCCAGCACCGTGCGGTCCGGGTCGAGCGTCTCGTGCTCCTGGGCGTAATAGCCGATCTTCAGGCCGTGGCCGCGGATGATCTCGCCGCTGTCCGGCTCCTCCAGGCCGGAGAGCAGGCGCAGCAGCGTGGTCTTGCCCGCGCCGTTGAGCCCGAGGATCACCACCCGGCTGCCCCGGTCCACCGCCGCGTCCACGCCGCGGAACACCTCGAGCGAGCCGTACGACTTCGACAGATCCCGGGCGAGCAGCGGGGTGCGGCCGCACGGCGCGGGCGTGGGAAAGCGCAGCTTGGCGACCTTCTCGGTGCGGCGCTCCTCGCCGACCCCGGCGAGCAGGCGCTTCGCGCGGCGCTCCATGTCCTGCGCCGCCTTCGCCTTGGTCGCCTTCGCCCGCATCCGGTCGGCCTGCGCGAGCAGCGCCGCGGCCTGCCGCTCGGCGTTGGCGCGCTCCCGCTTGCGCCGCCGCTCGTCGGCCTCGCGCTGCGCCAGATACGCGGTCCAGCCGACGTTGTAGATGTCGATCACCTGGCGGGTGGCGTCGAGGTGGAGCACCCGGTTGACCGTCGCTTCAAGCAGGCCGACGTCGTGGCTGATGATCACCAATCCGCCCTGATGAGAGCGCAAAAAATCACGAAGCCACCCGATCGAGTCTGCATCGAGGTGGTTTGTCGGCTCGTCGAGGAGGAGGGTGTCCGCGCCGCTGAACAGGATCCGGGCGAGTTCCACCCGGCGCCGCTGCCCGCCGGACAGGGTGCGCAGCGGCTGGGAGAGCACCCGGTCCGGCAGTCCCAGGCTGGACGCGATCGACGCCGCCTCCGCCTCGGCCGCGTACCCGCCGAGCACGTGCAGCCGGTCCTCCAGCCGGCCGTACGCGCGCACCGCCCGCTCCCGGGTGCGCGCGTCCCCGTTCGCCATCGCCTCCTCGGTCTCGCGCATCTCGCGCAGCACCTCGTCGAGCCCGCGCGCGGACAGGATGCGGTCGCGGGCGAGCACGTCGAGGTCACCGGTGCGCGGGTCCTGGGGGAGGTATCCGACGGTGCCGCGCACCGTCACGCTTCCGGCGGCCGGAATGCCCTCGCCGGCGAGCACCCGGCACAGCGTGGTCTTGCCCGCGCCGTTGCGGCCGACGAGGCCGATGCGGTCGCCGGGGTTCACCCGGAACGAGGCCTTCTCGATGAGCAGGCGTGAGCCCGCGCGCAGTTCGATGTCAGAAGCGATGATCATGATCGGGTGGACACTCCCGGGCAGGGGAACAGCGGATGCGGCCAAAGAAAACGATCAAGGAAACGGTCCGGGGAAAGGGACGAAACGCCGATCAATCGGGAGTGCGCATACCGATCAGTGTACGGCCCGGAACGCGCCGAAGTCGTCCCGCGACCCCGTGCGATCTCCCGGCGTCTCCCGCCCTGGAGTCCCGGGAGCCCGCGCCCGGCCGGTGACGCCCGTCCGCCACGGGCGACCGCCGCCGTGCTCCCGCCCCCTGCTCCGGCCGCCGCGTTCCGGCCGCCGCGTTCCGGGCACACGCGCTCTGAGCACGGCGCTCTGAGCACAGCGTGCTGAACGGCGTGCTGCACACGGCAAACCCCCGCCCGGGTGAGGCATGCCCGGACGGGGGTCGGACGGCCGGAGCGAGGGTCCGGCCCGTGGTACGCGCCCGGCGGTCCGCCGGTGGGTGGGGTTCGCCGCCGGTCGCCGGGCGCGTGCTCAGGTGGCGCCC
>Ga0065720_1004134_pt1 | contig 14177 bp, 10 predicted proteins | sample Thericmetagenome_FD_59107 | JGI IMG/M metagenome (GOLD analysis project Ga0065720, IMG submission 59107) | Thermophilic microbial communities from the Joint Bioenergy Institute, California, USA of rice/straw/compost enrichment - eDNA_2 v2... | ecosystem: Engineered > Solid waste > Grass >... | reverse complement strand
GGAGCCTGGGCTTTGTGGGTTTGATGTCGGGAGATAAGATTTCAGAGGATGAAGCATCCTTGGATTTGGAGTGATTTGTAATAGTAACAGCGATAAAAATATAAATGAGTACAAGTTCGAATTCCACTTGAGATTGGTGAAACTTTTTCAGATAGAAAAGAGCCCCAAAAAGGGTAAGCAGGGACATTCTGAAGAAAAGGCCCTGAAGGAGATAGTGAAAAGGTAAGGTGAAAAGAAAAATAACAGCAAAAGAGCTCCTCAAGTGAGTAGGCAGCGAAAAAGTAAGAAATGCCAACTCAAATAAGTACAAGCCAGCCAGTGGAAGCTGACCACTCAGGATCCCAGCTGCTTTAACTTTGATCAAAGTGTGGGACAAGACTAGTATGATGATCTGGACAATTTGTGCAACATTGAGCTCCAAATGATAATAAGAGAAAAACATGAGTCCCAAGGTCACAATGGGTGATGAGAAGAAGAGTCTTTTTGCTAGAAAAGGAGCATTATGGAGTAGCTTACGCATTTGGAAGATACCTATTTGGGTGATTATAAAATTCCCCGAGGGCACCTGTTTTAAAAAGTGTGTAAATTTATTAATTTGGTAACTTGGATCTATATTCCCCGATAGCCTATCTAATTTTACTAGGAATTCGACCTCCTCTAATAGAATTTAAAAGCGTTTCAATGACTGTTTTCATTAACGCACAAGTCTAGCAGATCTTGAGGGCAATTGTTTCAAAAGTACACTTAGTCTCTAAGTGATTTCTCCTTTAACTTAGGGTCTTAAGCCTGGGATGATGTATTGAAGGTCTAGCTATGAATAGTCTTTAGGGTTTTATTTCATACGTATGAAGTGAATTAGATATAAAATTATACCTGTTTCTAATATATAAATGGGAAGACCTTAAATTTGGCAATCTTGCAGTATTCATCCCAGTGCTCACCATACTTGGCTCTGCATCTCTTGTCGTCTCTAGCCGCTCTGTGGGTCAACAAGAAGGTCAAGCTAAGAGGTAAAAGATAGGGAATATAAGACTCAAATCCACTACACAAAGCAAAGGTCAAATAGGTAATAATTTCACCAGTATAGTTAAGATGTCTTCCAATACCCCACCATCCGCTAATAAGGAGTCCTCCTTTGGTGACTTTGGGTGGTTGGCCCCAGATGAGGGTATTTTGGCCATACTTCTTAAAGTCAAATTTCTGCCAGTTGGCACTCCTGAACACATAATGGCTAACTGCGTGGAGTAAGATGAGGGCGGCCATCCAAGGGTCTTTCATTTCGACTCTATAATCGGCCATAAACCATCCGATAATAGAATAAAGGAATGGAAGGTAAACGGTGTCTCCCCAAACAAGCATGAATCCGAAGTTCTCAGCAAGGATGTCCCAGGTCGTGATCATGAAGTCTTCTCTGATGTAATGAGTGAACAAGTAAAGCCACCAGAAAATCTGGAAAACGATCATATTCAGGGTCAAGTAGCCATAGGTGTCGTATTGGTACTCACCAAAGGCAAGTAGGAACAGATGGAGTCCAATCAATGATGGTTGATAGAAGAACAACTTGAGGTCAACTCCCGCCAATCTTGGGTTCAAAGTTGCTCCGAACCAGAAGTCATTGAGCCATTGAGGAGTCCAGGATTGCTTGTGAGGGTGGTATTCAGCACTTCTTCTGCCAGTAATGAACAAATAGATGGAGACAGCAAATGAGATAATGTTGGCAGCGACAAAGAAGGACCAGAAGTGGGTGATAAGAGGTCTCAAGGTGGCTCCGTAGTAATACTTAGAGAGGAAGAAGATCAATTGAGTCTGAATAAAGAGTAGGAGACCATTAATCTTGTAGTCCAAGACAGTGTTTTGGGGAGTTGGGTTTCCCTTGACCTTTTTTCCAGGAAGGAACTTTGTGGAAACGAACATATACACGAAGTATATAGTTGTCCATTTAAGAGCGAACAGCACATTTTCTAAGGTGATAGGCTGGACAGATTCCCAGGCACGCAAGGAGACCATTTCAAATAAGATTTAAAAGATATAATTGATATATGAAACTCGCATTCAGACTTTATTTCAAACCAGGCTAACAAGAGATCCAAGAGCAGCTGTAAGCTTTCTTTGCTCTCCTCTACTCAAGTAAAGGATTTTAGGGCGAGGATTGCAGATAATCCAAAAAACGAGAACGCGCGCTTTTTAAGAATTCTGTTCAGACTTAGGAATTTTGTTAAAAATAATCCCCAAATAAATATCCAATATGGGTTGCATAAAATCTAAGGATAGCCCTGCCAATCCAGCTAAGACCATTCAGGTCGTGGAGAACAAGCAGCAAGAGCCTGAGCCAACTGCCGAGGAGGTCGAAATGAGGAAGGAGCAGTTCTGTTTTGCTCTAGAAGGATTTTGTGAGATGGGAGATTATAAATCCGCTCTGCTGAGTTACCTTGACATCTGCCACTTAGATACTAAGGTCAACAAGACTGAGGGCGGATTTACTTATTCCTGTTTTGAAGGGTTTTTCCCTTTGTATTACAAGGTCAGTCAAGATAAAGATCTGCCCTTCTATTATCTTCAAGCTATTATCTGGAACTACACCTGGAGAAATGTCCTTCAACAGGGAGCGTTGTTACCTGCTGTGGGAAGAAGCTATAGAGAATATGGAAAACTCTTGGCTGAAAAGAAGAAAAAAATCTCTGCTATTATCTACTTGGAACTCTCTCAAGCTGCAGGAGATGCAGGAGGACATGAGTTGTTAGAGAATATTATTAGTGGGCTTACTGAGGATGAGAAGAAGGTCTGTAATTCTATAAAGCCTAGTATTGAGAATCTAAAAGACCTTCGAAAAACAGTGAAGTTCGAGAATAACACAATCGCTGAGATCTACATAAAAATAGCTAAAACTCTGACCGACTACAAGAAGTACTCAGAGGCTATGATCCTATATAAAAGAGCACTGGATACCTACACAGCTGGAAATTTCCAGTCGAAAAATCTTGGTGAGAAAATTGGGTTGATTTATTACGAAATGGGAATAGTTGCGAAGTCCAAGAATAAATACAGCAGGGCCAGTGTGTATTTCTTCTTAGCTAGATGCCTGACTACTGATAATCTCCAAGCTGATGCAGATGCCCAGCTAAGGAAAATAACTCCTTTATTGTCCAAGTCAATAAACTATGAGACCGACTGCCCTAAACTAACAGAGTTGCTAACCAAGGATAAAACAGAAACTGAAGAGAGTTATGAGGTATTAATTAACATGGGGAGTACCCTTCAAAAACAGGGGTTTAAGGAGGAGGGAGCTTGTTTCTTAAGGAGGGCTCTTGCATTTATAACATACAAAAGCTTTGAGAATAAAGAAAAGGGAGATCGACTGGCTCAGGTTCTGCTTGAATTGTCTGACTTCTATCTCTTCAAGAAAAAATACAGTAAAGCTCAATTCTTTGGAGAGAGAGCAGCCCCTCTTGTGAAAGATGAAAAAGTGAATGATCTGGTTGATAAGCTCAAAGATATTTACGTGGAAAACTCAAAGAAGAACCCTGAGCCTTTGATTCCAGCTATGGTCAGGAAGCTGTTTGATAAGGCTCATGAGAAAAAGGTTAATGCAGGACTCAAACAGCAGCCAATTCATCCGTTGGCTCAAATCCAACAGAAATATGATAATAAGATCTGAATATAGTTTGTTTGTGAGGTTTTTTCTGATAGATTATCTGGTGTAATATGAATATGTATGAAATTTTGTAAACATGAATGAAGGCCCAGATGAGATCAAAATTATCTGAGCCCGTTATTTAAGGGATTGTGTAGAACAGTTTGTCAAATACAAATTCTTACAAACCAAATAAACAAAGAGAATATTGACACTTAGACAAAATCTTCAACATTTTAGACACAAGATTTAAGAAAGTTGAGGATTTGAAGGATTTAGTATATCTTCAGATAAGATCCATTTGTGATTTTATAATCCGAGAACTTCTTATCAAGCTGGAGTTCCATCCCATTAAAATGCAAGAAGTAAGGAAGGCTTTTCAATTCAAGTTTTTCTTTGATTTTCATTAGGATGTCTCCAATAATCGGGTCGCCTTCAAAGGGTATCTCAACACAGCTATACAAGTGTTGTACTATAACTTTCGTTTGAGACTCAGAGTCATTCTTTGGGTCTCTCGGGATAAACCTTTGGGAAATTTCTCTCAAACGTCTGTAGACTTCATCCAAGCACAAAGTAGGAATATTCTTGTTATATCTAGGGTTATTAAATATCCAGAGGTGAGCTTCAGGGATGGTTTTCTCTAGCTCAAGGATCTCGCAGCCAATCTTGAATCCATTTTGACTGGTCTTGGCTTTTAGTAATTCTTTTACTCTTTTGCTGACCTCGCTTAGGTTCAAGTTAGAATAGGCAGAGGTGAAGTTAGAGAGGATATCCTGTTTAATTCTGTCTTTTTCGCTGGTAATTTCTTTGTTTACAATGGCAATTATCTTGTCCTTGAGCTCGACGATATTCTGGATCAGATTCCTGAACTGCTCTTCAATGGAATTTATGGTAACTATCTTCTCAACACTCGCAGAGTTCTCCACAATAGTTATATACTGTTGTTCAATCTTCGCCACATCATCAAGAAACCTCTGCAAAGAGGCTTCTTTCTTCTTAATTTCGTCGTCAAATTCCTTGTCCAAGACAATATCATGACCTTTATGGTCCTTAACAGCACAGACCATGCAACATCGACATTTGTCGTTAACGCAAATGAGCTCAAGTTTTTTCTCATGAGCTGGACATTTTGCAACTGTCTTCAACGAACCCCTTGGGCTCCCAAGTGCTAGAGATTTAGACATATTCTTTTGTTCAATCAGTCTGAGGAGTTCGAAGTTTTTGGGAAAAGTCTCAGGGTCTTTGCCTTGGACTTCACAGGCCTTCTTGTCGAATGGGCATTTGAAGACGTGAAAATTTTGAGCAACGATTTTCTGAATACAGACAGAACACAGAGTGTGCCCGCACATAGGTATTATCCTGGGCGAGCGAAGGTTCTCGTCGTAGCTTAGACAGCAAATTTGGCAGGTAAAGTCTCCAGAACTCATGAGTTGATATCAAGGGTTTAAATATTAATTCCTTTTTCTGATTAAACTATAAACAAAAGAGCAAAAAATCTTCCAGAACATTGGCTAGCTAGCTTGTTCCTCTCAGATACTTGGAAATTTCCCTAAACTCTCAGGGCTTAAGGGAGTTGCAGTTCATTGAGAGATCTTGTTTTGAGTGAGTTTTGATTTAGAGTGCGAAGTGCATAATGAGTTATTACAAATAGACAGAGGTTTATTTACATAGGATATCTAAAAACAAGTATGAGGCAATAATCATAAGAATTAACAGTAGCAAAAATGGACACTCTGGGATCTTTTTACATTAAAATTTACACAATAGACAACAGAAAATTCCCCAGTCTAACTCAAATTCTTTACTCCAACAAACACACAGTTCCTGAAGTATAATCACACACCGAGACTTTCCCCTTCCCCTTCAAAAGAGTCAGGGAATTAGTCTTCCTTATATGTGATGATAAGTTAATTACAGTCAATTTCTGAGTCCTAAAGTCATAAGTCTCCAAGAATGTATCTCTTGAAGTGAAGATGAGCTGACTCTCATCTTCATTAACAAGGATACAATCCGGATAGGTCCCCTTCGTTGTAATCACTTTTTCGTCAACAATACACTTCTTCTCGTCACTGTAGCTCCAAAGCTTAATTGTATTCTCCTTAACTCTCCCCAAAAGCATCTTCCTCTTCGGCAAGTACTGCAGAGCATACGTATAGAAATTCGTAAACCCAGTCTTAAACTCAAAAGCCACAGTCCTCTCGTATATATGATAGAATCTTATAAATCCAGCCCTAAACCCCACCCCTATCAGCTTATGCTGGGGGATATAGGCTAGTGAACCATCCATATTGGTCTGTCCCTGGGTGTTTATAGTAGCTGTCCTCTTAAATTTCTTCAGATCCCAAACCTTGAGGTTCGGATCATCCCCTGCACTGATCAATATGTCCTCCTCAGGAATGTACTTGACACACCTGACGAGGTTCTTATGGCCCCTAAACGTCGCTATCTCTTTCAATAGATGCCCTTTATTCCGCACTGCGAAGACCTTGATCTTTGTGTCATTAGAACATGTCACTATAAAGTTCTTCTGCTCCACCCAAATCACATGATTGATCCACTTTTTGTGAATCTCCTTCGCCGTTTGAAGCAGCTTGTTCTGGCCTATGTCCCAGAGAGCTAGTGAGCCTTGCTGACCTTTTCGATATCCCAGGGCAAGGAGGTTCAAATGGGGAATAAAATCTGAAGCCTCATAGAGGACACCCTCACTGAGAGCTAGCTTAAAAGTTGAGTCTAGCTTGAGCCTGGAGAAATCCACGGCCATAATGTTCAGGGCCTCTGTCATTTTCGGGAATATCTCGGTCTTAAATTTGGTAAATGTGGTTTCGGCCTCTCTTTTCAGGTTCTTGGGGAGTGTGTGGGGACTTAGATCGAAAAGCTTTAGCTCGTCCTTCAATATCAGGTGTAGGTCCACAAGTTTCTTGATATCTGCACTGGTGACTTGCTGGGTTCCGAGACAACTATCTAATAAACGTTGATATTCATTGTTTTCATCTATAACGGTCTGGATCCTGGTCGAGAGGTTGGAGAAGTACTTATTGGCTTTGATCTTGACTTCCTCAAACATCTCGAGGATATCTTTTTCGACCTTGGTTAAAGTCTCGGATATTTCTTCTTTTATGCGTTCTATTGTGTCTAGGGAGTACTCAGAGGAGAGTTTTTTGGCATATATGGCAGAGAACTTGTTCTTGAAGAACGTTTTGGCTGGAACCCACTCGAGCTTTTGTTTTTCTGACAAACTCTTTTTGCATGCAGGACACATAAATGGTTCTGGGTTATTCTGACTCAGGCAAAAATGAGTTATACACCGATCTGGATGTTTTGGGCAGGGGATGCTGAAGTCGGCCTTCTTGTTGTTCTGTGTTGAGCAGGTGAAGAGAGAACTGCAAATATTTCTAAACATATAGGCGAATAAATTTTAAACTCTATCTCGTTGAAGTGTCCTTTACTACAAATACTTCAAAAACCTATTCTATTCGAAATTTTTCCGGCCAACTGGCTATATAGCCCTTAATTATAGCCTTTAAGGGCTTAATCACTAACCGACTCAAAGCTCATCCTTACAAAAAGTCTTTTCTATTCTTCTAGTGAATTCTGAGATTTTTCGAACTTGATTTTGGCTATTGCAAATAGAAATCCAAATTTTCTAAGCGATTAATTTTGCAAACACCCCAAAAATGAATATATCTACTCGAGTAGATCTATGAGAAAGAGGAAGCGCCGATTCATTTGCAATCAAAACTGAAGAATAGGCAAAATATCACTATGGTTACATTAACATTTTCTGTTAAATACAATATTGTACAGATAAAAGATCAAGAGACAACTAGAGTTACATGAAGTGCACAAAACGAATTAGCAAGAACATTTATTACCACTGATCCTGTGATAAGTAGTCAATAATAGATTGGTTCACAACAAAAGTCTTAGCAGTCCTCTTCAAATCCTCAATAGTTCTGCCAGTCCCTTGTTGATCTCCCTGAGACCCCATCAGCAGTGCCTGCGTCGAGAATCCTCCCGAAAGTTGAGAATTTGGAAGAGGCTGCCCCTCTAGTTCCTCAGTCTTTATTTTTTCTGTGATATCTATTGAACCTTCAGGAGCGATGTTATACAGTCTGTCCTTCTTCCTCTTCTTAGCAAGGAGGCCTAAATTGTAAAGAGTTTCTAGGCAATTTATTACCATAAGCGAGATCGTATTTAGTCTCAGTACCTACTATGATCTCTGCGACATTCCTTAGTGTATAAGAATCAAAATGCTCTTCTTCAGGAGGTGGCTCAAACTCATCTGAGTGTACACCTTGGCACATAAATATTCACAAAACTGAGAGTTACTCACATCATCTAATGTATCTGGAATCATCTTTATGATCTTTTCTGGGTCGATTTGTACTTCCTCTTTGAAAATAGATGGACTTTCCTGCTTGTATACCTATCAAATTAGGAAGAGCTAATATGTAATACCTTATTTTCAATTTTATTTTTAAGGTGAATCCACATATCGAGACTTTTCGTTCCTGCATCTTCTGCAGAAGGCATTGGCATAAACTTATATTCTCCCTGGTTTTCTCTGACAATATGGAAGATCATATTATTATCATTATCAGTCCCCTGGACAAGCAGATCCTTCCCAAAGTGAGTCACTTTGAGCCCTCGGATCCTGAATTGTGAATCTAGAATGTTTGAGGTAAACAGCATCTTGGGATGGTTGTATTTATTGAACTTCAAATATGAAAAATTGCTTATCTTGAGGTCCATGGCATCCAAATGGGCCATGTAGCAATCCTTTTCAGTCTGGGTAAAGTACTTGTCCCTGTCCGTCTCAAGCCTTTCAAATATTTTATTCGGAAAGAGTAAGGCTGAGCCGTTTTTAAGTGTACTAAACCCATATAATATTCGCTCATTAGATAAGTCTGTAATCTCGGTATCAATATCCAGGTTTTCTAGGACTGAGACTAAGCCCTCTGCATCCCCAATACAGTCCGTATTGAAGGGATCATACGGCTCTGATATTCCCAAAACATTTGGAGGATTCTCGTCACAAAGATTCAGGAACGAATAGACTGGCTTTTCTGGATATCTCAGGTCGTATATACAGAGATGCTGCTCGTTGCTTGTTGCAAAGAACTGGCCTTCAAGGTACTTGAGGGCATAGGTTATCTTCAGCTCTTCGGGCTGCTGGCCATTGACTAGGAGTCTCATTTCCTTCTCTCGAATATCATAGAGAGTTGTCATCCTAAGGTTGGAGAGTAGGAATATGGAGGGGTGGTATGAGCTGTCCATTAGTTCGAAGACATGCTTGTCGTTAAATTTCGGTACATTTTGGGTCAGATAGCTAATATCTATTACTATGGAGCTGGGTTTGTTGTCATCGATGATTGCCAGTTCATTATTCCCATAAAGATATATATGCTTTTCTTCAAAGAAAGGAGAACTTATGCAATTATAGACTTCCCCGGGGAAATTTATTTGATTTAAGACCTCGAAGGGCTCTTTAGTTTCTTCTAACGGGTCTGCTAGTTTACATCTATAGCTCCTGTAGTATGTCCTGACTAGGAATTGATTATTCTTAGCATTTTCGACTTGTAAGATCTTGGTAGGAGTGAGTTTGTTAGAAATTTTGTAAGAATTCATAGAGAGGAGCTGCCCCTCCTCATCGTAGTCTATTATACCCGAATTCCTGACCTCCTTGTACTCCAGATCCATGACAGCTAATCTTATTCACTTGAAAGGAAGAAGAACTATACCTATATTTTGCGGGGAAAATGCAAACACTGAGGTCAGTTTGTTATTGGGATAGAATTTATTCACTATAGTATTCAGCCTAATTTTTGACAGTCTGGGTGCTTCATTATCCTCATCGATAAGTTCAGCAAGGAATTGCCTAGGAAAGTACGACTCTTTAACTCTTCTCTCGATATAATTCATCTATAGCTTCAAATTTAGATCAGAACGTCAGGTACCTGGTCATAGTAGGCAAGGTTCCTCTGGTAGGGAGGCTTGGTACCAACGAATTTGTATTTAGTTCTTTCTCTGAGGACTGGTGGCGGAAGTACAAAGTATTTATTTTCAAGCTGCTCTTTGATGAAGCCGATGTTCAGTGTATAGTCAGATAGGTAGTCAAAGTTTGCGAAGACCTGTTCGTCTGTCTCACAGTTGTAGAATTCTGTGAGCACCTCCTGTAAGTTCTGCTTCCGCTTGCTCTTCATCTAAAGGAAATAAAATTTATTCTCTTGAATCCTTCCTTTCATACACTGAATCATGTCCTTTCTACTAAAATAAGACACTGCTAGGTGATAAAGTCTTGTTTGGTGTGCTAGGATGAAGAAAAAGATAGGATTGTGAAGAGGAAGAGAAGGGAAAAATAAAAAATGCCGACTGCCGGGATCGAACCAGCGACCTCAAGATCTTCAGTCTTGCGCTCTTCCAACTGAGCTAAGTCGGCTGCATGGAAGTAAGATGACCAATTCGAAAGTAAGCACCTGATTCTATCCAGTTTTCTGGAAAAGCTCCATTTAGAGTCAAAGATCTGCAGAGTCAAATTATTAGCCTTATTTAAAGGAATTAAACTTAGAAATAGACAGCCAATTAGACAGTAGCCTTGACAATAAAGACAATAAATATTAACTCGTTGTGTTCTGATGCATATCTATCATTTGAATTGATCAGGTTAACTGAATATTGATCTGCTATATTCTAACTCTGATATAGTTGACAAAGATATATCCCAATATTGTCAGCTTAGAGTTTGTAGATATCCAATAGGTTCGATTGCACGTAGGCTCACTTGGTATCTCTCTAGAAGGGCTAGTTTTCCCTAAAAATCTATCAATATATCTTTCTACAAAACTCTCCATATTTACACTAAGAAATAAGAGCATATATTATCTTAAAGAAATGTCCTCTTACTGACAGAGGTCTGAATACAGGATACTCCTCTCAGATCCTTGAAGAAAACAAGAGAAAAAATTAAAAAATGCCGACTGCCGGGATCGAACCAGCGACCTCAAGATCTTCAGTCTTGCGCTCTTCCAACTGAGCTAAGTCGGCTACATATCTGCTCACTCAAGTCTCTTCATTGTATTCTTATCATTTTACTAGGGATATTATTCTAGAATCTTTCTAGTCAATGTTCCTACTCCGGTCTCTAAATTTATCAATATATCTCACAATTTATCGCTTCAATTCAAATTTCTGAAGTGTTTCTCTCTAAAATATAGTTACTTTAAAAAGTGGAAAAGTATAAGGATATTGCTCTAGCATATATATCTGCTATTCTGTTGACTCAATTTGCTTGATATTTTTATAAGAAGTCATACAATTGTACTAAAATGCTCTGTATGAAAGTCTTTATAAAGAATTTATAACTCAAATTATACAAGTTAGTCACTTTTCTTAGTCTCCTCTGGATATTCAGGGATGACCTTCTTCTCAGGAATCAGCTCCTTACCCTCAACAGGCTTTTCAGGGAAAGCCTCAGATCTAACCTTACAGATATTCTCCATCAGACTAGAGAAGTCGTTTGTGAATTCAATTGTGATGAACTTTGTCATTTTACTGATGATTTCAGCATGGTTCAGCCCCATCCACTTCTGGATCTCAGGATCCTCGGTTTCATTCCTAATAGTAGATAAGGTCCTGATTGTGCTAAGGTCCTTGCACTCTTTATACTTCTTTATAATAGCTGAGACTTCGTTCTTCCATTTTAAGATACTATCGCCCTGTTTGATCACGGGAACTTTGTCATAAAATTCCTTTTTTATGTTCTCCTGCTCCACAGCAAAGTGGCTGTCTATTTGGTCATGGATCTTTTGCTCATATCGTCTCAACAAATCGATGAATTCCTCGAAAGTTTCTGTGACAAGCTGGTTGAGGTAGTTCCTCTCGAATTCCAGGTTGTCAGTATTCTTTTTATATGCATCTTCGATCTTATCGAGCTTCTTGATGCTATCCTCAAGCTCAAGGGAATTCTTAAGGGCCAAATCATCCATATTGTAGTCAATGATGTTGTGGCCATTGTGGCTCTGGATAAGGCACCTGCTACACAGTCTTGTTTTACATTCTTTGCAGTACATGTCCATTTCCTTTTTATGCTCGTTGCACATATCTAGGGCGGCAGAGATAAGGCCGAGGACAGCATAATTGACTGGGAATTTGTTGACTCCTGTGATCTTTAGGTCCCATGTGGCATTACAAAATGGACATTTTGCTTGATCGTCGACTTGCTTGAGCTTCAACAGACAACTGTTACAGAAAGTATGACCACAAGGTGTAACTTTTGGGAGATTTTCATTATTGTTGAACTGAAGGAAGCAAATTTGACAGGATAGGTTGTCTTCCATTCTTGTACCTTGGTTTGCTTTATTTTATTTATTTATTTATTTGTATTAGATATGAATATCTATAGTTAATTTTTTTTATTTCTGAAATCACTTAGTAATTTATCAGAAATCCTTTAATTACCTACTTTGTGTTGCTCAACAATAGAGTCTGCCATTTTAAATTAGCGGATTATCAAGATATCAAATTGGGCAGAACAGTATTTTATTTTGAAATTGAAGGATACTTTGCACAAAAATCAATTTCACTTATTTAATGAAGTACTCAATTCCTTAGCTCAACACAAAAGCTTATTGAGAGTGAAAGAATATTCTGATATATCCTTCCATAACCTTATATATTCATCTTTCTCATACATCTAACACAGAATAATTTTTCCTTATTCAATGTAAGCCTATCATCAAAGATATGAAACAATTCCAAAATTTCTTCTGTTTCTTTTTCTAAAGCTATTGTCTTTTCGATCATTTCATTAAGACTAATTCTTGGTTTTCTTAGATGCTGCTTCTTCTCAGTTTGTAAACTTGGATCAAGCTCGAAATCATCTGTACCGACATTATCGGTTTGATGATTATTCGGCTGTGCCTATTCTTAATTATGAAGGAAGATAGTTTGAACCTTGTCAATAGAATGATTTTCCCGTTTCTCCTGGAGTAACTGAATTCTTATGGCCATTACCTGTAAAATTTGTATCCTTTTTCAACTGTAAGCCGATCCTTTCTTGGTTTCCTTGATCCGATGATGAAGAGGAATCTTTTGAATATTCATATTTCTGTAAAGTCTGAATTCAATATATTTTATGATATTCTCAAATAATGTATTAACTGTTTCAAACTCTCCGTCTAAAGAACCCTCCTACTCCAGCCATATTTTGGAATCAAACCGTAGACTAGACATTATAAATATTCTCGCCCTAATTCGATGCATGTGAAATCGTTACAACAACAATGATAATCTAAAGCTGGATTTGAATATGTTAATTGTATCTAATTTCATGCCTGGTATCTCTTACCGAGCAGTTGAACAGATTATTAAACATTCAGCAAAAATAGTTGGAAATTCACTATAATTGAAAAATAACGTTTTTTATCCCGTATTTTTCAAATTGAAATTTTTTATTGAAAATTTTTAAAAATTTGCGAAATAAAATTTTTTTAATTCCTGAAAATGGAAAAACAGAGACTTGAGTGCAAGATTTGCTGTGTTCCATATGACCAAAAGGAGCATTTACCAAGAGTGATTCCCAAATGTGGGCATACTCTATGCAGCTCATGCATCACCCATATAATCAGAAGAAATACCTTTGAATGTCCTTATGACAAAAAAAATCATACTCAAGCAAGAAGACCTCGAGGATTTCCCTCCCAACTACGCCTTAATAGAAGACCTAGAAGGTCCTAACACTGAAGAATGCGCGAAGCATAACAAACCTTTCAATTCATCTCAAGACTGAGATGATTCGATTATGTTATAAATGCATTCAGTCTCAAGAACATCAGGAACATGAGATCGTGAGCCAGTCTGAGTACAATATAGAAATAGCGCAAAAATTCCATGAATTATCTTGCTACCTGAATGAGATGGAAGAATTAGAGCATAATGCTATTAAGGCTGTCGAGAGCTCGTGTAACAATCAAAAGTTGGAAGTGTCCAAGGCCGCAGAGACAATGTTGAATCCTGTAATTGAAACCCTGGTCGAACACGAAGACCTCATTGTTAATGAACTCTACAACATTATAGACCTGGCAGCAGAGCAGGAAATAAAGAGAGTTTTGAAAGGGATTATAAACGATGACTCGAAGCAGAATTTCAAGGACCTAAAGGAGAGAATCTCCAAGGCTATTGATGCCCATGCATCCTCTAACGACGTGCAACATTCAGTCAATTTATTGAACCTTCATTCAAATCTTCCAAAAATAGAAAGCTGGAGCTTAACAACTAAAGGCAAAGAGATAACAAGATATGAATATGTCTTCAAGAGCTATTTCAAGAAGCTCCAAACCAACTTAGGAAAGGTTTTAGCTGATCTGACTCTCGATAAAATCGAATCCATAAAAACCAAAATCTTCATCAACACTATTACTGGACCCTACACTATACAGTACTTCAATAATCCCACAGTCCGTCAACTGAGTGACTTGATTGTGAACCAGAAGAACGTTCGGATGCCCTTTACTCTCTATTACTGTGGGAAACAGCTTTCTGATGATCT
>Ga0065720_1020493_pt1 | contig 14179 bp, 8 predicted proteins | sample Thericmetagenome_FD_59107 | JGI IMG/M metagenome (GOLD analysis project Ga0065720, IMG submission 59107) | Thermophilic microbial communities from the Joint Bioenergy Institute, California, USA of rice/straw/compost enrichment - eDNA_2 v2... | ecosystem: Engineered > Solid waste > Grass >... | reverse complement strand
ACCTAAATTTACAGAATAAAAGACTTGAAGAAGAAAATTCTAAGCTGAAAAGTGACCTAGCTAAGACAAATAATGAATTATCTCATCTCAGTAAATTAGTCAAGCAATATCAAGAGAATTTAAAGAATGAAAACATGAATTCTTCAGAAATAAAAAAAGAGAATGATATCTTCCAAAGATATTTAACTTCCAGCTTGACTCAAACCAATTTTTTAATTCAAAAAGTTAAGGAACTCGAAGACGAGCTTAGCAACAGAATTAATGACCTAAAATCCACCAATAACATGAATATAACTCTCAGCTTGGAAAAAGAGAATTTAAGAGATATAGAAGAAAATCTCAGAAATAGAGAAAGAATTTTTGAATCTGCTATGAATAAACTATTGGATGATCTCAGTAAGCTTAGTAAGTCTAACAAAGAAGTCATTACTGATCTTCAAACGAAGAATGCATATTACGAAAAAGAAATTCAGGCACTAAGAGAAAGAGAAAGCACAAATGCTGGTAGAATAGTCGAACTTGAACAGCAAATTCAAAATCTGTCTCTTGAGAAGGAGCAAGAGATTCAGAGTTACAAAGATGCCTTAAACACACATTTTCAGCAGATGCATTATGCCAAGAATGAAATCATCCATCTACAAACTACCATCAAAGATAGAGATTATCAGATTTCAGAGTTGATGAAAAAGTTAGTCAATGCTGAACAATTCAATCAGGAGAAAAACGCTAACTTGCTCAAGGAGAATGAAGAGCTGAAGTATAAACAGTTAGATATGGAACAAGAAATTCTTCTATTGAAAAATGAAAATCAAACTTTCAAGAGCAAAGAAGAAGCTTTCCAAGCCCGCTTACAGAATCTTAGCCAAGAGTCCTATGATGATCTTCCTCATGCGACTCTCTTAGAGAAGGCAAATGAGTTAAGGCAAATATTAGCTCATGAAAAAAATGAAAAAGATAAACTTTCAGTCAAATTCGATAAAATCAAGAAAGAACTCTCCGAAAAAATACCAGAACTTATGGATACCTATGCTAGAATCAACAAGATTAGTGAGGAAAATGCCAGCCTCAAGGAGAAGAACTTAAAACTTGCTGAGGAATTTAAGAAAACATATCAAGAGAAGGCACAACTTGAACAAGAGGTTTCTGATTTACGATACAAACTTGACAATAACTTCGATGCTACATTTTTGAGTCAGCAATTATCAAAACTTCTTGTGGAGAATCACAAATTGAAAATTATAATTCAGAAAAATATCGGAAATCAAGCTGACAAGCTACTTGGAGAAGATGAGAGAGTCAAATACAGTGATAGATCTGATTTCTTTTATGATATTGATGATCTTCAGAAAAAATATATGCTGTTATTAAAAAGATACAAAGATGAAAAGAGTGGAAACGTAATAGAGATAGAAGATGAACCTACACACAAGAATGAAAGTCAGCCAAAGATATCATCTAACTTAGTTCCTATAAAAAAACTCCCCTCATCTCAAGTTATCACAATTGAAGAAGATAATTCTGAAGACGCTACCGTCTCAAAGCAATTATATGATCAAGCTAAAGAGGAGTTGCAAAAGCTTCGCAAAGAAAACTATTATCTTCAAGAAAAAGTCAATGCTTTAAATTCTAGTCAAAAGAAAGTCTTGGAGTCTAGCATAGGTCCACACACAAAGGATAATGAGAATGAAATTAAAAGATTGATCAAAGAAAAGGAAGAAATTAATAATCGCCTTGTGGCCAAAGAGAAAGAAATTAATGGCTTTAAGAGCAGATTGACTGATTTGACGAAAAAGGTTTCTGAGCTGGAAAATAAAGCCAACATATTGACCCAGCAAATTGAAATTGAAAAATCTGAGAAGATCAAACTCCAAAACGTTATTAAAGAGAAGGGTGATATTATTCATACACCTGATGAGCAATCTCTTGCAGATAAAATTTCCATCATTGATAATATCAGCTTAAAGTCTCAACTTGAACAACAAAGTTTCCTGCTAAAGCAATATGAAACTGAGATTAAGAACCTTAAATCAACAATTGAGGATATAAAAGAAAGTTCCAGGAATGCGATTCAAAATTTATCAAACATTCTATTCCAAGGTGATGATAAAATTTACAGGCATTCTCCAAGTGAAGAAATTCTGATCCTTCGAAGCCATCTTTATCACCTTAAAAGCATGCTATCATTTTATGAGTCAGAATTTAACAACCAAAGACAAGAATATGAAAATGATTTCAATAAAATTGAAGAAATCCTAAATGAAATGTTCCAAAACTATGCTAGGTTACAGATAAGACTGAATAAACAAGAAAATGATATGAAGAATGAGATTGCAGAGTTTTCGATGGCTTTTGAAAACAAATTGAATGATATGAAGAATAAGGTCGAAAATTTCATTGAAGGGGAGGAAGAAGCAGAGCAAGAAGAGGATTATGAAGAATGGAAACATATTGATGAATACAGAGAACTAGAAAATAAGCTTCAAGAAGCCGAAAAGAAACATTCTGAATTATTAACCTACATCGAAGAATTAAAAGATAATTTGCTTCATGAAAGAGAAATAAATATATCCCTTACAAAAACTAAACAACAGGAGAATCAAGAGATTTCCAAATATCTACTTGAAATCGACAATCTCACAACTGAAAAGATTAAATTAGAAAGGGATATTCAATATCTAAAAGAAGATTATGAAAATAATATCCAAATATTAAGGTCTGAGAATCAGGGTCTTCGAAATGACTATGAAAAATTACAGGAAGATTTTGAATCACAGAGGAGGGAAATAAAAAGACTGGTTGAAAGTTTAGAAAAAGTCACTCATGCCGATCCAGAAAGCAAAAAGCTCGTTTCATTAGAGCAAAGAAATGAACTAATTGCTTACTTACAAAACAAAATCAAGCAAGTTGCTCTAGAAAGGGATAAACTAAAATCTAAACTAGCTGCTTTGCAAGAGAGACTTGACAAAATGAAGTTGGAAAAGCAAAAGGAAATCATCAAATTAAATAGAGAGTTGAATGCAATTAAACTCGAAAAAGCCATGCAAAATGTTCCACAAACTGAATTTGTCAGAAGGATTCTACAAGATAATCAAGCTCTTCTTAAACAAAATAAGATTCATGAAGAGATTATTAATGAAAAAGACACCAAGCTTAAATTGTTTGAAGAGATGCAAAGAAGCGACACCGAAGAAAAGGGACAAGCTATTGAAGAAGAAGAAGATCCAGAAGCAATTGCTAATGCTGAGCGAATCTTCAGCCTACTTGAAAAAGCAAAAGCCGAGTTAAAAGTTCTCAAAAATCTCGAATCTTAACTGTGAATTAATATTCTTTAATGTAATTCCTGTAACATTCATTTTACAATCGCTTAAGTAATGTGTTTCAAGTCAAATTTTAGTTTAAAAAATATCTTTGCAATAATTTTGAGAAATGAGCAAAGAACAACATTCGAAAAGGTAGAGAGATAATTCACTCTCTAATTACTAGATACTTAGATATACCAGGTGAGAAGATCCTGGTCCACAATTTTCACTTTGATATGAGCCTACCACCTCCAGTACCACACCCCAAAACAATGTATATTCCATTTGATCCTGAAAGATATATAAAACCTAAACTGACCCTTCTTCATGTGAAGAAAAAGCCAGCGATAATGACTGACATCAATTTATCAGTTCCCGCCGAAGAAGTTAATATGAGACCAGAACTATACAACCCTCCGCCAAATGCTAGTAAGCAAGCTGCATAGAATTTAACAAAATAGAGCATGTTTTGTCATCGGGGATAAGGGAATTGATTGAGGAGAAGGTACAAAAAGAACCCAAAAAAAAAGCCCCCGTTAAAGCTCCAAAGTCTCAAATTAATGGAAAATCATCTGTTAATGCTAGAGATGAAGTTGTTGTAAAACCTGAAGCTTTGAAAAAGGAATCAAAGCCCGGTCCTATGGACATAGAAAAGCCAAAAACCGAAAAACAAAAGCTTTCATTAGCAGAAAGCATTAAAATGAGCTTCGAGACTGTTAAAAATTTCACAAAAGGAGCAAAGCATCCTTCAAAGGAAGGTTTAGTTTGTACCGAGTCATATGAGATATTACCAGACTTACAAAACATTTTCAAGGAGTAGATTAACTTCAAAATATTTCTAACATATAGATTTTATGTGTTAAAAACAGAAGCATTTACTGATACTCTCAAGACCAAAGTATAGAAATGATGATCATTGTAAAATGAAAGGAAAATATCATGAAGTTTGATGAGGATATTGACAAAAAACCAATTCTGAAGGTCTTTCTTCAAAAGCCTCTTTATGAGAAAAAAGAAGGTAAGAGTTTGGTTGAAAATTTTAAAGACAAGATGATCAAACTCCACAAGACCATGGAGAAAATACTGAAGGATATCAACCTTATTCTAAATTTGCTGATGATCCATTATTCCAAGTTTATTCTCTTATTTCCTGTTTAACAGCTTAGAATTTAATCAACTATGAGTTTACAGGAAATTATATCTATTCTATCCCCAAAACAGAGAACAAGGTCAAGAGAGAGATTCTTCTGAATTTGAATAAAGCTGATGAAAAAGCATATATTTACCAACCACAAAGTGTAGTTTTCAAGAAAAAGAAAGTGCTATTTATGAATAAAACCTTCTACAAAGAGGAGGACTTAGATGAAGAAAAAAAGGAAACTATTAAAAAGACTATTAAATTGATGAAAAGAGATCAGTTAAAAGAGGAGCTTGTGTTAAAGAAGAGGAAATTTGAAGAAATGAGACTTTCAGATGTAACATATCTAATTGCTTAAATATAAATGACTTGTAGCATCCTCTTGCTAAACAGAATCAACAGATTCTGGATGACTTTGTTGAAGAACCAGATGACCTAGAAATTATCAAAAAGAAGATTATAGAAGAAGAAGAGGAAATTGAGAATATGGCTAAACAGAAGAAAGAGGACGAAGAAGAAAATGATGAAGAGAAAGAAGATGACGCTGAAGATGCTGCGTAAGTTATAAATCAAACAAATATCAATGATTAGTGCAAAAGAATTAGCTGACTTTTTTATGGAAGAAGATGAGGATGAGGACGATGATGAAAATCATGACGACTAATTAAGCGACTTTAGAAAATAATTCATTAATGTTCATTCTTGCTTATATATATTTGCGTCATTTCAATCTTGATTTAGATTCGTCAATAAGAAAATAAATCTTTTCCAAATGAAATAAATTTATTTTATGAGGAAAACAAAGGTGTTCTCAAAATTTCTTCCTCCAATTCGTCATAGATGCGATTCAACTTTCCAGATTGTGGTTTTTTTGACACAAGAAGCTGAATAATTTATTTAGAAGACTATTCAACTCCTGAAAAGTATTCATTATTCTACAAGGGACTTTACAAGCCTCTTGGTGGTCACTTTGAGCTTTGTGGCCTTAGGAAAGTTAACAATGAGATGTTTTAAGAGCCAAGAATTAGTTCGATTTACTATATTTTACTTCAAACTACCTTTATCATTTTATTTATGCATTTATGTTAACGATGAGGGCCTTTACCAGATCCTCATCACATCAATATTTTAATAAAGAAAACATGTACAAGAAATGAGGAAAGTTGGAAGTTTTGATTCGAACCTTCAAAATAATTTCATCACATAATTCATCACAAGTGTTATGGGTATGGAGAAAAAAGAAGATAAAAGAAGACTGTTGATTATGTTTTTTCATCTACTATCAAATAATCAGCAAAAGTACTTCTTTTATTATTTACACTCTTCATGGCTATTCAGAAAATGGATCATCAAAAAGGTAAACTAGGCATATAGTTTGGCACCCGACTTAAAGATTATTGATTCTCTAGCTTTTAGTTAATCATCCCAAAATCTGTTAGCATACTTAATGACTGTTGAGAAAGTTAATAAACTTAAATTAACATTTCTAACTACCTCGAGTAGGATTGTAAATGAAAATTTTTTCGTTAGCTATAATTAAATTATTTTTCGCATAACTGGGAAGGCATCAAGCACGTTATTCGATTTATGGTACTATAAAGTTTTAGGCAAGGCCTTAGAGACGAAAGCCAAGGCGAGTTGGTATAATACTATCCTGTTCCAAAATCATGGATTATTTTGTCTTGATAAGGCCTTCTTTTATCTTATGATTTTTCTTTAGAAGATCACTTAACAAGACAGGTAAGCAAAAGAAATTCAAAACAACTTCTGTAAAATCACTTAAAAATCCCACATAAACATTACTCGAATTAATGAATTGAATGCCTTAAAGATGACATTAGGTAAATCTTTAGTACTAGAGAAGATTAAGAACAACTTCTTTCAAACAGGTGAAGGATTTAATTCCAAATTAGACTACAAAACAAACTATATCTTTAATAAATTTTGTTTGAGTAATGCAAGATCAAAACACGAAGTTGAGGATTGCGTTTTTGCATCCAGATTTGGGTATAGGTGGCGCTGAACAATTAGTTGTTAATTTAGCTGTTGCACTTCAACAAAAAGGTCACTTTGTTAAAATATACACTCCGCATCACGACCCAAATCATTGTTTTAAAGAAACAAGGGATGGTACCCTTAATGTTGAAGTTCGAGGAAGTATATTCCCACGTGAGATAATGAAGAAGTTTACAGCTCTATGTGCAATGATCAGAATGATCCTTGCTGCTCTTTATGTCATTTTATACGGAGGAAAGTATGACGTTGTGATTGTGGATCAGGTTTCAGCTTGTGTTCCTCTCTTGAGATTATTTAACAGAAGAGTCATATTTTATTGTCATTTTCCTGACAAACTTCTGTGTGTTGACAGAAGATCGCCTCTGAAAAGGCTTTATCGCTTCTTTTTAGATCTATTTGAAGAAATTACCACTGGATTTGCGAACTTGGTGTTAGTAAATAGTGGCTTTACAAAGGAAGTCTTCAAGAATTCATTTAAAATCTTGAACAAATTGGGAATAAATCCAGACATTCTTTACCCAGCTTTGGATTTATCAAAGTTTGATAACGTTCCTCCAGCTGATGAGTTTATCAAAAAGATTGGTGGCCCATTTTTCCTTTCCTTAAATAGATATGAAAGAAAGAAAGGCATTGGACTTGCTATTCAAGCATATTCAGAATTTAAGAAAAAAGTTGGCAAAACCGAATACAAATTAGTCATAGCAGGAGGATATGATACTAGAGTAACCGAAAATGTTGAACATTTAGAAGAACTCAGAGAATTAGCCAAAAAAGAAGGTTTAATTGAGGGACAGGATATACACTTTTTATGCTCAGTTAGTGATGTTGAAAGAGCCAATTTGCTCAAAAACTGTTTCTGTGTTCTTTATACACCTGAAAATGAGCACTTTGGTATTGTCCCAACTGAAGCTATGTATATGGAAAGACCTGTGATTGCATGTAACAGTGGAGGTCCTAAAGAGAGCGTTCTAAATGGCAAAACGGGATATCTTCTTGAGCCTAACCCTAAACAATGGGGAGAAAAGATGTTCGAAATGACTCAGAATCCTCAAATCATTAAACAAATGGGCATTGAAGGTAGGAAAAATGTCAAGGAAAGATTTGGATTAGAAGCTTTCGCGAACCAATTAAATAATTGTGTGTTAAGTGTAGTGTCAAAGCAAAAAAGAGATTGAGAATATTTATATATTTCGTGCATTACTCATATGATTCATCAAAGTTTCAAAAGGAATTAATAAATCCCTCCTTCTAAATTTAATGCAATAAAATTTTATTCGATCTTTAAGACCAAGTATCATCGACCTATTCTTGTTCAACAAAGACTAGGCTTGTTCTAACAACCTGAATCTCATAACACCTATCATTCTTCCTCATTTCTAAAGTGATACAAAAGTTCATTTTCAAGCAAATTTTCAGGAAATCATTAAATTTGTACAGGGTCGAAATACTTCATATTCTTCAGCCCTTGAGTCACAAAATCACAATACGGTGTCTTGAATGGCCTCTCCTAACTCAGAAAATTAGTTCATTTTAGTTACATCTAGTTCAAGATACCTTTATGCCTAATTTTATTCTTTTATCCATAACGATCTATGAGCTCAATCAGGATGAAAGAATTGTTTTTATAATACTTGGAAGTGAAGAGTGTGAAATATGGATATTTTCTTTCTTGGATGCAAGGAACAATTTTAGATGCATTTTTTGATGATGATCTTGAGTAGAGGATAGAAGCACTTTTTTCGGGAGGACTGAAGTATTTCAAGCTGGATGAAGACTTCGCTATTCAATTCTTTCTGGAGTTCTGAATATAGTTATAGAATGGGTAATTGTTATTTGTTAAGAATGGAAGATGTTTAAACAAATTAAGCACTCACTTATGGTAATGTCATGAGCTATGCGACATTCAAGAGAATACTCTTTCTACAATTTTTTCACCTGGCAAAATGGCAAGATACAATTAGAAAGTTTTCTCGAATGTTGCATCTTCATGAATTACCAACAGAATAAGATTTACACAAATTGGCCTGCTAATACTTGTCAAAACATGTGCATTCTTAGGAGTCTTCTAAGGCGACTTTAATTGCAGAAATTGAGGTAAGAGATACCTCCTCATTTTGACTTCAAAAAAAAATGAAATACAACTACATACAATTTTAGGAATCATTAATTTAAAGAGAAGGAATTAATATGTGGAAGTAAAATAGAAGTATCATTCTATTCATTTCCCAAATATCACCAAAATTCCTTCTGTTAATTCATAATTTATTAAGAATAATTGCTTTGAGCGGAAAAATTCATCTGCTGAAGAAGATCTGGAGGGAAGTGCCAAAGTATTGTTAAGTTCTAATATTTATTCTTTTAGGAGATAGTATAGGCTAGAAGAAACCAAGGAAGAGAAGGTATAGTAAGAACGTTTGAGATTTCGATTTAATTATCGAAAAATAAACAGCCTACACTTTGGAAGATGGACTTCTTAACAAAATTAAGTCCATTAATGGAGTAATGGTATTACTAAAACAATATTTTCTCTAAATTGTGCTGTTCTCAGCGCATTTCCAATTTAATAATCTTTATCTTGATTCTACAGTTAACAGTTCTTCTTATTTAGTTAGAAAAGACCTAAAATCGTAAGTATAGAGATAATACCATAATCATTCTTAACTCTTTTTTTTTTTTGATATGTCTCTGTATATGATCTCACGTATTGAAGTAGTGCTCTGTTTAAAATACATATTTTATTGTGAGAAATAAAAGTTATTTAGGCATACTGTAGATAGTGGTCCAACCTTTTCAAACAAGCTGCCAAGCCCCATTAAAATCTTCTCCTTGAATCGCATCTTCCCCAAACCATTTATCGAATACAGTAAGTCTTCAGAGAAGGGTGCTACAACATTATTTTAAATATGAATAATGCTTTCTTGAGCAAAATGTTCTCTATCATGGCATTCATGATTGATGGGTAAGGCTCAACAAAGTACAGGTCATTTTGAAACAAGAGATTACTTTTATTTAGTTGGAATTACTTCAAGATACATTTATGCTTTTATCTTATTTCTTTATCCTAGCTGTTCAACATAGCATCATGAAATTGAGCATTTCTATAATTACGAATTCATTTCATTCCTACACGACTGGCATCTAGGACATAAATATGCTATGAAAGCTAAATTTTCAATGATGACATGCTTTAGACCTGGATTCTAACCTAAAGATTTTGTTGGGTAATGGTTTGGTAAAGGGTATATTATCAATATATTATCTCGGCAACTCTCTAACTCAAGTCGACAAAGAAAAAGAATCTAATGTCGTCTTATACATAACTGAACTAAAAGTACGTTAACTCTCAAGCACCGAAGTAAAAGGCTGCTTCTGGATCATTAGGAACTTAAGACGCATTCCTTAAAGAGACATCAAACCATGCAGCTCTAACTAATGACTAAGATATGTTGAGCCTCGACAAAAATAGATATAGTAAAATAAATAGATACTTAAATAGTCATTCTAACTGTTTCGTTAGTGAGGATTAGTTAGTATTTCTAATTTTTGATATATCAGTTGAATTTATAATGAATTATTAATTAGAACTTATTACATCAAGGTCCTTTATATGAAAAGATCTTAATAATTGTTAGGTCTCCTTGACTGAGGGTTGCCAAGGCTGAGAAGGTCAGGAAATGATTCTAATGTAAGTCAAATCCTCAGCAATTTTGCTACTAAATGCTAATGAGAGGTTTAGGTAAATTATAGCACAAGCCAAGGTAACGTAAGCATAAAGGGTTTGATAGAATATTTTATCACTTATGAATTCGAAGAAAATAACTAACTCAATTAAAAGTCTCAACAAGTATTGTTAGAGTTTAGCGCAATTCCCTAATTCAAGATCAACTACTAATCTAGCAAAAAGAATAATTTCAAGTCAGAAGACCTCCAGAAATACTTAAAGAAAAAGTTCCAGCCAAATTTAATGATTTTGGACTAATATGAAAAGTCTAGGATGGTACTAATATAGCATTACTTCTCCTAATATGATACCTTTCCATCCATAAAGTATTACTCTTCAAAAAATCCAAGCCAAGATCTCAATCATTTAGAATATAAACTTGTCTGGGTAATATCTTCTGTTCATGAGGGTAGTTAGATAGGTGCTTATTAAGTATATAATTAAACTAACTCCTTCCGCCATATCTGTCTAAGCCAATTTTAGCAAAAATCTCTTTCGATTACAATGAGAGAGAAAGAAAACCACACCCTAGAGTTTTGAGCATTTTGGAAATCCCTACAATAAAACCACTTAGAAAATTTAGAATTTATTCATGACTCCTGTATCATTTCAAGTTATCGGTGTGTCTTTTATGTAAAACTGATGAAATAAGGTTGAAAAAACTGATTTGTTTTGGGTATTTATTTTTAGGAATTCGTTCTAATCTAATATTAAATTTTATTTGCAATCGTATGATATCTAAGAACAAATCCTTGTTCAAAGCCATTTCCAGGCTCACTTTAGCTAATCCTGAACTAAAAAAAGCTGGCAGGTTGTTTGTCTATAGAAATTTGTTATGCTTTTCAAATATCTTAAATCAAAATCAACTTGAGCATGACAAAAAGATCCCAAATTTCTTAAAAGCTTCAGACACTTTAGTAAATTTAGTCTTCCATCAATAATTATTTTAGCTTGAGAGACATATTGGCCCTAATGAGTCAGAACTTAAAGAAATGATGGCAGTTGTTGGTGTCAAGAGTTTAGAAGAGCTCATGAAGCTTACAGTTCCTGCCAACGTCCTTGATCCAGAACCATACAAGATCCCTGGAGGAGAAATTCCTGAAGCCGAGAGTGAAAGCATTCTTCTTAAGAAGATTCAACAGATTGCTGAAAAAAACAAATTAAATAAATGCTATATTGGAGGTGGATATTATGGAACAATCACACCTCAAGTTATTGCAAGAAATGTACTTGAGAACCCCAACTGGTACACCGCCTATACTCCTTACCAAGGAGAAATCTCTCAAGGAAGACTTGAAGTTATTCTTAATTTCCAAACTCTGTGCACAGAATTAGCTGGTTTGGAAGTTGCAAACGCCTCATTGCTTGATGAAGGTACTGCTTGCGCTGAAGCAATGATGATGTGCTATGCCCTTAATGGCCAAAAACGTAATACCTTCTTTGTTGCTGATAATGTTTTCCCTCAATCAATTGAAGTCGTTAAGACAAGAGCTGAAAATGCTGGTATTAAAGTCATTGTAGGAGATGCCAATTCATTTGATTTCTCTGCTGTTAAAGATGATCTCTTTGGAGCCTTATTACAAAGTCCTGATAATTATGGTATTGTTCATAATTACAAAGGATTAATTGAGAATCTCAAAAATATTGCAGGCAAAGATTTCAAGGTTGTCATTGCATCTGATCCTATGGCTTTGTTAAAAACTGCCACTCCTGGTGAACAAGGTGCTGATATTGCTGTTGGCAGTATGCAAAGATTTGGAGTTCCTATGGGTTTCGGTGGTCCTCATGCTGCTTTCATGGTTACTCATAACGCAAATATCAGAAAGATGCCAGGAAGACTTATCGGTATCTCCAAAGACAGATTTGGTGATCCAGTCTTCCGTATGACTCTCCAAACCAGAGAACAACACATCAAGAGAGAAAAGGCCACTTCAAATATCTGTACCGCTCAAGTCCTTCTCGCTAATATTGCAGCCTTTTATGCTATCTATCATGGAAAACAAGTAAATATAGATGTTTTCTTCTAATAAAATTAGGGTCTCTTGAATATCTCAACCAGAATCAATGCTTTGACTCAAATCCTTGCTCATCACCTTAGAAGTCTTGGATTCGATCTTAAAACTAAGGATAAGAACAACTTTTTCGACACCTTATGTATCAATCTTAATGAAAATGAGTAAAATATTATTATTATGTTATTTATTTACCAATAGTGTCACCAAGATTTTAGAGTTTTTCGAGAAAAATAACATCAACTTGGGTAAAGTTGATAACAAAACCGTGAGAATCTCTCTTGACGAATCTACCACTCTAGATGACGTCAAAGAACTTGTTTTGTTGTTCTCTAAATACCAAGGAAAAACTATTGATGAAAGCAAGATCTTTGAAAATGTTGATAAAATTGTCAAAAATTATGAAGATACACTTGCAAGAAAGACTGATCTTCTCAACCAAGATATCTTCAATAAGATCCATTCTGAACACCAAATGCTCAGATACATTCACTACTTGGCCGCCAAGGATATCACATTGACCAAGTCAATGATTTCTTTGGGCTCTTGTACCATGAAGCTTAATGCTACAACTGAAATGGTAACCATTCAAAATTTATTAAATGATTGAAATAGAGAACTATCTCTATCCCTCATCTTTCTTTGCTTCATCCACACACTCCTAGCAGTCAAACTCAAGGATATATTGAGCTATTGGAAAAACTCAAATCAATGCTGAAAGCCATCACAAAATTCGATGATATATCACTTCAACCAAATAGTGGTGCTCAAGGCGAATATGCTGGTCTCTCAACCATCAAAGCTTATCTAAAAGATATTGGTCAAGGCCATAGAAACATCTGCTTGATTCCTTCATCTGCCCATGGTACCAACCCTGCAAGTGCTCAATTAGCCGGGTTGAAAGTCGTTGTTGTTAAATCCGAACCAAATGGAAATATCGATTTGAAAGACTTGAGAGAAAAGGCAATTGAACATAAGGATAATTTAGCTGCAATGATGATTACCTATCCTTCAACTCATGGCGTCTATGAAGACACTGTTGTTGAAGCTATCAAAATTATTCATGAATATGGAGGACAAGTAATTCTAATTTTATTTGTTGTTTACTCAGTAGGTTTATATGGATGGAGCTAACATGAATGCTCAATGTGGATGGACTTCTCCAGGTTTCTTAGGTGCAGATGTTTGCCATCTTAATCTACATAAAACATTCTGTATTCCTCATGGTGGTGGTGGTCCAGGTATGGGTCCTATTGGTGTTAAAGCTCATTTGGCTCCTTATTTACCTGGAAGGAAATCTGGCGCTGTTTCTGCCGCTCCATATGGTAGTGCTAGTATTTTGCCCATCTCCATTGCCTATATTTGGGCACTTGGCAAAGAAGGAATTAAGAAATCCACTGCTGTCAGTATTTTGGCTGCTAATTATATTGCTGAAAGACTCAAGCCATATTATAACATTCTCTACACTGGAAATAATGGAAAAGTTGCTCATGAGTTCTTACTTGATTTCCGTCCTATTAAAGTAGATTTTTCAACTTCCTCTTTATTGGGTTAGGCTAAGACAGGTATAACTGAAGAAGACGTTGCTAAGAGATTGGCTGATTTCGGATTCCATTCACCAACTATGTCATTCCCTGTCCCAGGAACAATGTTGATTGAGCCTACTGAAAGTGAAGACAAGTAATAATCTACCTGTTCTAATTATTTATTATTCAAGGGGTGAGCTTGATAGATTTATTGAGGCCTTTATCAAGATCAGAGAAGAAATTAAAAAAGTCGAAGATGGAGTCTGGGACAAATTGGATAACCCACTGAAAAATGCTCCTCATCCTGCTCATGAAGTTAACGGCAGTACATGGAACCATTGCTATTCTCGTGAAGAAGCTGCTTATCCTCTTCCTTGGGTCAAGTCAAGAGGTAAATATTGGCCCCCTGTTGGAAGAATCAACAATGTTTATGGAGACAGAAATCCCGTTTGTACTTGCCCTTCAAC
>Ga0065720_1020492_pt1 | contig 14184 bp, 11 predicted proteins | sample Thericmetagenome_FD_59107 | JGI IMG/M metagenome (GOLD analysis project Ga0065720, IMG submission 59107) | Thermophilic microbial communities from the Joint Bioenergy Institute, California, USA of rice/straw/compost enrichment - eDNA_2 v2... | ecosystem: Engineered > Solid waste > Grass >... | reverse complement strand
ACCGCGGCAGCGGCGGGCGAGGCGGAGGGCGCGCGACGGGGCGCGGGCTGGACGCCTACCGCGCCACGCCGATCACCATCTCCGGCCGGGCGGTCCATGTGGTCGAGATGGCGGAGGCACCGCCCGGCGGCGGCCGCGATGCCCAGCGCAGGGGCACGGCGCGGCGGTGAATCGCCGCGCCGACGCCCTCGGGGCGCTCGTCAGGCGGCGAATTCGGCCCGCACACGCTCGGTATGCTCGCCGAGCGCAGGCACGGGGCCGTAGCTGCGGGCGCCGTCGCTGAACCGCGCGGCCGGGGCGGCGACCTCCACCGGGCCGTTCGGCGTCTCCACCGTGATCCGCCGCAGCGCCGGATGGCGCGCGAGGCCGGCGACGTCATTGACGAAGCCGAAGGCGGTGTTGGCCGCGCGCAGGCGCTGCGCGCACTCCTCGCGCGTAAGGGCGGCGAAGGTCTCGGCGACATGCGCGTCCACCATCGCGCGGTTCTCGACCCGCTCGACGTTGAGGCGGAAGCCGGGACGCTGCGGCAGGTCGGGCTGGAGGAGGAATTTCGCGCAGAACTCGACCCATTCGCGCTCGTTCTGGATCGAGATCAGCACCAGCGCGCCGTCCTTGGTGGGGAAGGCGCCGTAGGGGCAGATCGAGGGGTGGGCGAGGCCCATGCGCTCCGGCGCCTTGCCGGTGCCCTCGTAGAACAGCAGGGGCACGTTCATCCAGTCCGCCATTCCGTCGAAGAGCGAAACGGCGATGCCCTTGCCGCGGCCGGTGATCCCCCGCTCGATCAGCGCCTCCAGCACCGCGGCGTGGGCGTTCATGCCGCAGGCGATGTCGCAGGCGGAGACGCCGACGCGGCCCGGGCCCTCGGGGCGGCCGGTGACGCTGCACAGGCCGGATTCGGCCTGCACGAGCAGGTCGTAGGCCTTCATCTGCGCGTACTCGCCGGTCTCGCCGTAGCCGGAGATGTCCACGGTGATCAGGCGGGGGTAGCGCTCCCGCAACGCCTCGCTGCCGAAGCCGGCGCGGGCCATGGCGCCGGGGGCGAGGTTCTGGATGAACACGTCGGCCCGCGACAGCATCCGCTCCAGCAGCGCCTTGTCCTCGGGCTTCTTGATGTCGAGGCAGACGCTCTCCTTGCCGCGGTTCAGCCAGACGAAGTAGCTCGACTGACCCTTCGCCGCCTTGTCGTAGCCACGGGCGAAGTCGCCCTCGGCGCGCTCGATCTTGATCACCCGCGCGCCGGCATCGGCGAGGCGCATCGAGCAGAGCGGCGCGGCGACCGCCTGCTCCATGGAGACGACGAGGAGGCCCGCAAGGGGCTTGCCGCCGGCCATCTCAGTAACTCCTCGGCAGGCCGAGCACATGCTCGCCGAGGTAGCTCAGGATCAGGTTCGTGCTGATCGGCGCCACCTGGTAGAGCCGCGTCTCGCGGAACTTGCGCTCGATGTCGTACTCCTCGGCAAAGCCGAAGCCGCCATGGGTCTGGATGCAGGCCTCGCCGGCGGCCCAGCTCGCCTCGGCGGCGAGCATCTTCCCCATGTTCGCCTCCTCGCCGCAATTCTCGCCGGCCTCGAACTTGCGCAGGCCCTTGTGCACGATCGCCTCGGCCGCGCGCATCTGCGCGTAGGCGCGCGCGATCGGGAACTGCACGCCCTGGTTCTGGCCGATCGGGCGGCCGAACAGCACGCGCTCCTTGGCGTAGGCGACGGCCTTCTCGATGAACCACTTGGCGTCGCCGATGCACTCGGCCGCGATCAGCAGCCGCTCGGCATTCATGCCGTCGAGGATGTAGCGGAAGCCCTTGCCCTCCTCGCCGACCAGGTTCTCGGCGGGGATCTCGACGTTGTCGAAGAACACCTCGGTGGTGTTGTGGTTCATCATGGTGCGGATCGGGCGGATGGTGAGTCCCTTCCCGAGCGCCGCGCGCATGTCCACGATGAAGGTCGAGAGCCCCTCCGTCTTGCGCTTCACCTGCTCGCGCGGCGTGGTGCGGGCGAGCAGCAGCATCAGGTCGGAGTGCTCGGCGCGGCTGGTCCAGATCTTCTGGCCGTTGACGATGTACTTGTCGCCCTCGCGCCGCGCCGTGGTGCGGAGCGCGGTGGTGTCCGTGCCGCTGGTCGGCTCGGTGACGCCGAAGGCCTGCAGGCGCAGCTCGCCGCTCGCGATCTTGGGCAGGTAGCGGCGCTTCTGCTCCTCCGATCCGTGCCGGAGGATGGTGCCCATGATGTACATCTGCGCGTGGCAGGCCGCGGCGTTGCCGCCCGAGTGCTGGATCTCCTCGAGGATCGCCGCGGCGGCTGAGAGCGGCAGGCCGGCGCCGCCATACTCCTCCGGGATCAGCGCGGCGAGGTAGCCGGCCTCGGTCAGCGCGCGCACGAACTCGGTCGGATAGCCACGCTCGCGATCGAGCTCGCGCCAGTATTCCCCCGGAAAGCGGGCGCAGAGCTTGCGCACCTCCTCACGGATCTCGGCGTGATCCTCGGCGGCGGTCGCGGTCATCGGCGGCATCCGTTCCATTGCGGTATCGCTGGCGCCGTGCGGCTTAGGCGTGACGGGCGGCGCTGGCAAGGCACGGGCGGCCCCCGGCCGGCCATCACGCCGCGCAGCCACATGCGCGGGCCGCTGGCGTGCTTCGCACGGCGCTGTCATAGCTGCCGCACGGGCGCCGAACGCCAAGGGCGTCCGCCCATACACCGGGAGGCAACGCCAATGGACCGCCGTCGTCGTGCCCTGCTCCTCGCCCCTGCCCTGATGCTGCCGCCGGCGGCCGCCGCGACCGCCGGACAGGCGGCCGCCCCGCCGCCCTGGAGGCCGGACCGCCCGGTGCGCGCCATCGTGCCCTTCGCCCCCGGCGGCGCGACCGATGTCGTCGCCCGCGTCGTCGCCGAGGCCGCCGGCACCCTGCTCGGCCAGCCCTTTGTGATCGAGAACCGTCCGGGCGGCGCGGCCGGGCTCATCGGCTCGGAGGCGGTGGCGAAGGCCGCGCCGGACGGGCACACCATCCTCATCCATTCCAACGCCCATGTCATCGCGCCGGCGCTGGTGGCGCGCATGCCCTTCGACGTCATCCGCGACTTCGCCGCGGTGGCGCATCTCGGGCGGATCCCGCAGGTGCTCGTGGTCAATCTGCGCCTGCCGGTGACCGACATGCGGTCGCTGCTCGACTGGCTGCGCGCCAATGCCGGGCGGGTGAACTTCGCCTCCGCCGGCATCGGCAGCGCCAACCACCTGGCGAGCGAGGTGTTCCGCGCCGCCGCCAAGGCGGAGGTCCAGATGGTGCAGTACCGCGGCGGCGGCCCGGCCATGCAGGCGGTGATCGCCGGCGAGGCGCATCTTTGCATCGATCCCGTCGCCTCCGCCGTCGGGCACATCCGCGGCGGCACGGTGCGCCCGATCGCGGTGGCGGGAGCGAGCCGCAGCGCGGTCCTGCCCGAGGTCCCCTCGGCCAGCGAGGCCGGCCTGCCCGCATGGTCCGCCGCCGCCTGGGTCGCCGCCTTCGCCCCCGCACGCACCCCGCCGGCCGCCATCGCCGCGCTCAACGCGGCCTTCAACGAGGCGATGGTGCGCATCGAGCCGCGCCTGACCGAGCTCGCCATCGAGCGTCGCCCCGAGCTCGCCTCGCCCGAGGCGCTGGAGGCCTTCGTCCGCGAGGACGCGGCGCGGAGCCAGCAGGTGCTGCGCGACGCCGGCGTGCGGCCGGAGTGAGGCGGCGGACGGCGTAGGCAGTCGGGGGGCGGCGGCCAGCGTCCCGCTGCTCGCCGCCGTCCTAACCGCCGCGCGCGATGATCCGCTGCACTGCGCCCTGCCAAGCCTCCCAGGCCGCATCGGCCGCGGCGCCGGCCTGCTCCGCCTCGACCGAGGCGCGGTTGAGGCGGCGCTGCGCTTCCTCGCGCTCCGCCCCGGTGCGGTCCTCCGCCGCGCGGCGCGCCCGTTCGAGCGCCGCTTCGGCGGTGACGTAGGCGCGGCGCCGCGCGCGGAAGGCGTCGAGCAGCTTGCGCGCCTCGCCCAGGTCGTTGACCACCGCCTCCAGCGCCGCGCGGCCGGGGGCATCGGCGGGCAGGCGCCCCAGCACGGTCCGCAGCGTCTCGAGCGTGCCCGGCCCGCCCGGCAGGCGCCGCGCCTCACGCTCCACGTCTATGTCGCGCCAGCGCAGGATGATCGGGTCGCCGAGCGCCGGGTCCCAGAGCGGCATCTGGCGGACGTAGCTGCGTTCCCACACGAAGCGCAGCGTGGTCGCGGAGCCGTCCAGCATCGCCTCGTGCCGCAGGCCGAAATCACCCTCCGAGGCCACCGTGAAGCGCGGCCGCTCGCCGTTGCGGCGCGGCAGGTCCACCACGAGCTTCCCGCGCGCGCCCCTCGGATCCACCGCGAGCGCCGATTCGCGCAGGGCGAGGAACTCGACGTCCACGAAGCCGCGGCGCAGCGCCACCCGGCGCGGCTCCTCCGCCGTGCTGCCGGAGCTGGTCATCAGCACGTCGCGGTCGCGCGCGAAGGCCAGGATGCGCGCATCGCCCGGCGGCAAGGCGCGGATCTCGGCATCGCCGAGGAAGCCGCCCGCCTCCGCCCCCTCGGTGCCGTACACGGTGGCGAGCCCGTCCGGCAGGGTGTGCGGCGTCGTGTTGCGGATGCGCACCGCCTGGAGCGGATGCCGGGCCGAGAGGTCCTGCACCCACCAGATCCGCTCCGCCGGCAGGCGGACATCGAGGAAGGGCACGTTCGCCGTCTCGCCACTGCGGATCGAGACCGGCTCCGGGAGGGCGAAAGCGACCCGCCCGGCCGAGGCCTCCGCAACCGCCGGCGCGGCGGGCGGAGCCGGCGGGGCCATCGCCGGCATGGGCGCGGCCTGCGGCGCCGCGCCCGCTGCGGCACGCTCCCGCGCGGATCGCGAGGCGAGCTCCGCCATCGCCATCGGCGCCGGGGGCGGCGGCGCCGGCCGTGCGCCGGTGTCTGGGCGCACCAGCACCGACTCGGCGCCACGCACCGGCAGTTCCGGGCGGGCGATCAGGACGGGGGTGTAGAGGGCCTGGCGATAGGCGGCCGCCTCGCCGCTCACCAGCGACAGCCGCACGCGGTTCCAGTCGCTGCCGGTGCGGTTCTCCACCACCGCCCAGCCCATCAGCCGCGCCTCCGCGTCCGCGGGCGCGCCGACGGCCGGCACGCTGAGCCGCCAGGAAGGCTTCCACAGCGGCGCCCCGGCGACATAGGCGAGCACCACCTCGCGCGGCCGCTCGGCGCGCAGCGCGACCTCCACCTCGCGCGTGTCGGCGGTGCGCGCCGCGGCCAGCGCCTCGGCGGCGCGCGCGACCCGGGCGGCGAGGCCGGCATCCGCCAGCCGCACTTCCTCGCCCTCGCGGATGACGAGGCTGCGCAGCCCGGTCGGCGTGATCAGGGCGAGGCGCAGCACGCCCCCTTCGCCCTCCGCCGCCTCGGCGATGCGTCCGCGCGCTCCGCCCGCCTCAGCCTCGTGCCCGCGCAGCGCGTTGAGCAGCGCAGCGCGCGAGGCAAAGTCCTCCGGCCGCAGCGGCAGGCCGCGAAACGCCTCGGCGGCGAGGTCCTGGGCCGGGAGGCGCACGCCCTCCACCGTGCCGGCGGGGTCGGCGACGACGAGGCTCTTGAGGATGTCGTCCACGTCCTCGGCCGGGGCGCGGAAGCGGGCCGAGGCGCCGGGCTCGAGCATGCCGCCGCGCTCGACCTGGATCAGCCCGGAGGAGGAAAGCGTCACCCGGCGGACCGGCAGTTCGCTCCCTGGCGCCTCGGCCCCCATCGCGGTGGCCATGAGCAACAGCGCGGCGGCGGTGGCCCCGGCCGCGACGACGAGCGTGGTGTGGCGCATAGGGTGGCGATCCTCGGTTCAGCCCTGCGTGCTACGCACAGCGTAGCACAGGGCGCGCCGGATCACCCCCGGTTGCGCGTGATCAGCCGGCCCGGCTTCTCCCCCGTCGCCCCCTTGCCCGCGACGAAGGTCGGCACGCCGTTCGCCCACACCTCCTCGATGCCGGTCGCAAGCTGGATCGGCTCCTCGAAGGTGGCGTTGTCGAGCACGGTGTGCGGGTCGAACAGCACCAGGTCGGCATAGGCGCCGGGCCGGATCACGCCGCGGTCCACCATGCCGAAGAGCTGCGCGGTGCGGCCGGTCATCTTGTGCACCGCCGTCTCCATGGTGAAGAGGCCGAGCTGGCGGGCGTAGAAGCCGAGCACGCGCGGGAAGGTGCCCCACAGCCGCGGATGCGGGTGCTTGTCGTGCGGGATGCCGTCCGAGCCGATGACCGACATCGGATGCGCCATGATCCGGCGCACATCCTCCTCGTCCATCTGGAAGGTGATCTGCCCGGCCGGAAGCAGGCGCTCCGCGGCGGAGCGGATGTCGGTGTTCCAGCCGCGGGCGATGTCGTCGAGGTATTTCCCGGCCATCTCCGGATGCGGGACCGACCAGGTAATCATCACCTTCACGTCCTCCCGCAGCCGCTCGGGCATCAGCACGGTGGAGCCGGCAGGGTAGGGATAGACGTCGAAGGCCACCTCCTGCATCGTCGCAGCGGCCTCGATCAGCGCCAGGGTCTGCACGGAGCGGCCGTAGTTCTCCGGCATCGAACACTTGTGGTGACTGATCCAGACCGGCACGCCGACGCGCTTGCCGATCTTCAGCGTCTCCTCGATCGAGGCGCAGATGCGGTCCGCCTCGTCGCGCATGTGGGTGACGTAGATCCCGCCGAAGGGCTTCAGCGCCTCGGCGACCGCGATCACCTCCTCGGTCGGGGCATGCATGTTGGGCGGGTAGTAGAGGCCGGTCGAGAAGCCGGAGGCGCCCTCCGCGAGCGACTGCTTCACCCGCTGGTGCATGCGATGGATCTCGCGGTCGTTCGCGGGGCGCATGACGTCGCCGTTCATCGCCTCGACGCGCAGGGTCTGGTGGCCGACCAGGGCGTAGGTGTTCACCTCCGAGCCCTTGGTCTTCAGCTCGTGCGCGTAGTCTCCGAAGGAGTCGAAGCGCCACCACCCGTCCTCGCCGATCAGGTCGAGCGGCGGCGGCGGCCGCGTCGTGAAGCGGGCGGGGGAGAGGCTGACGCCGCAATTGCCGACCACCACCGTCGTCACGCCCTGGCTGATCTTGCAGGTCATGCATTGCGGCCCGCAGAGCACGGCGCGGTCGTCATGGGTGTGGGCGTCGATGAAGCCCGGCGCCACCGCCTTGCCGGTGGCGATCACCTCGCGGTCGGCGGTCGCGCCACCGAGGTCGCCAACGGCGACGATGCGGTCGCCGGTCACGCCGACATCCCCGGTCCGGCGCGGGGCGCCGGTGCCGTCAAAGATCGTCGCATCGCGGATGATGAGGTCGCAACGGAGCGCCATCGGCCGGAATTCTCCCAAGGGGCGGCCGGGCTGCCCCCGCCCGCCGCACGGCGCGATCAAAGCGGCCCTGAGCCCAGGCGGGAAGAGCCCTCCCCGGATCCCGCCGGGCACCCCCTTCACCACAATATGTGGGGTCGCGCAGGCCGGGCCGCCCATATATAATGTAACCGACGAATCGCGAGGCGAGAGAGGACTGCGTATGGACGGCTCCATGGCCGGCCTGTTCCCAACCACCGCAGCGCAGGGCAGCGCCGAGCGCCGCCGCCCCCCGCCAGGGGCGAGCTTCGGCGAGCCCCCCCTGCCGCCGCGCCCGCTCGATCCCGGGATGGGGATGGCGGTTGCCCGCCGCACCGTCTTCCGCCCCGAGGACCGCGAGTGCTTCGGCCGCGTCGCAGACCGCGTCGCCGCCGGCAACATCGCCCTGCTGCCGCGCATCCCCGACGAGTACGACCGGGTCGAGGAGGCGCGGCTGCGCAACGCCATCGCCACCGGCGCGCTGCTCACCTCCGGCCGGCACCTCCAGCACGGCGACCCGGCGCAGCCCGGCCGCAACATGGAGGTGTTCACCAACTGCGCCACGGCGATCGCCTCCTTCGTCAAGTTCTACCTGCTGCTGAACGGCAGCGGCGTCGGCCGCGCCTATGACGACGAGCTGGTCGTGGTGGACTGGGCGCAGGCGCCGGAACTGCTGCTGTACCTCGACCCCGCGCACCCGGACTGGCCGCGCAGCCGCGCCGACCTGCACCGCATCGGCATGGAATTCGGCCTGCTGCCCTGGGGCACGCCGCTCGACGCCTTCGACCGGGCGCAGGAAGCGGCGGTGCGCGAGTTCCTCGCCCGCGAGTTCCTCGCCGACCCCGCCGCTGCGCCGCCGGATGCCATCCGCCACGCCATCGCCGACAGCCGCGAGGGCTGGGCCAAGGCGATGGAGCTGGTCGAAAGCCTCGCCTTCGAGGGCGCGCGCGGCCGCGCCGTGCTGCTGGACTTCTCCTCGATCCGCCCGCGCGGCAGCCCGATCGGCGGCATGCAGGGGCGGCCGGCCTCCGGCCCGCTCTCCCTGATGCGCGCCTTCCTCAACATCCGCCGCACCGTGATCGAGCCGGCCCGCGCCGGCGCGCTGCCGGAACCCTGGGAACAGGCGCTGCTTGTGGACCATCACCTCTCGGTCGAGGTGCAGGTCGGCGGCGCCCGCCGCGCCGCGCGCATGGCGACCAAGTCCTGGCGCGACCCCGGCGTGCTGCGCTTCATCCGCGCCAAGGAGGCGGGCGGCCTCTGGACCGCCAACAACTCGGTCATGGTGGACGCCGAATTCTGGCGCCGCCTGCGCGACGGCGGCGACGACCCGCTGAGCCGCCATGCCCGCGCCGTGTTCGAGGAGGCGACGCGCTGCGCCTACATCAACGGCGAGCCCGGCTTCATCAACGCCGACAAGCTGGAGGACCATCGCACCGGCGCCGCCCGGCGCAAGCCCGTGCACACCGACGGCCGCGACATCCGCAGCGCACGCTACCAGGTGGACCACGCCGCCGGGCTGATCGCCGAGCTGTCGCGCCGCGCCGCCGCCGCCGACTTCCCGGCCACCACCAATCCCTGCGGCGAGATCGTGCTGCACGTCACCGGCGGCTACTGCGTGATCGGCGACTTCGCTCCGCTGCTCGCCTGCCCCGTGCCGCTCGAAGAGGTCGTGCCCGGCCAGGTGGACGAGGCGACCGCCGCGCTGTGGGACGCGCGGGTGGAGGACTCCGTCCGCCTCGGCGTGCGCTTCCTGATGCGCACCAACCTGATGGATGCGCTCTACGCGGAGGAGGTGCGCCGCACCAACCGCATGGGCATCGGCCCGACCGGCCTGCACGAGTGGGCCTGGATGCGCTTCGGCCTCGCCTTCGACGACCTGCTCGATCCCGCGCGCTCCGCGCCCTTCTGGGCGATGCTGGAGCGGTTGTCGCAGGCGGCGAAGGAGGAGGGCGACGCCTATGCGGCGGAGCTCGGCCTTGTCCCGCCGCTCACCGTCACGACCGTCAAGCCGGCCGGCACCACCTCCAAGCTGTTCGGCCTGACCGAGGGCGCGCATCTGCCTGCGCGGCGCCAGTATCTCCGCTGGGTGCAGTTCCGCGGCACGCGCGGCGCGGATGGCGATTGGACTCCGGATTCCGACCCGCTGCTCGCCGAGTACGAGCGCCGCGGCTACCCGATCCGCACGCTGCGGAGCTTCCCCGGCATGTCGGCGGTCGGCTTCCCGACCCTGCCGCTGATCCAGCGCCTCGGCCTCGGCGAGCGCCTGGTGACCGCGCCGGAGGCGACGCCGAAGCAGCACTACCGCTGGCTCGCCCTGCTCGAGCGCCACTGGATCGGCGAGGAGCGCGGCAACCAGGTTTCCTACACGCTGAAGGTCTTCACCGACCGCTACGACCTCGACGCCTTCCGCGCCATCGTGCGCACCCACCAGCCGGAGGTGCGCTGCTGCGCGGTGCTGCCCGGCCGGCCGGACGACTCGCTCGGCTACGAATACCTGCCGGAGGAGGAGCTGCCCGCCGACCGCTTCGCCGCGACCGTCGCGGCGATCCGCGACCCGGCGCTGCACGAGGCGGTGGACCTCGCCGCGCTGCAATGCGCGAGCGGGGTGTGCCCGATCTGAGTCAGGCCATGGCCGCTCCGCCGCCCGCCGCGCCCCTGCCCTCCCGCCGCCTGTCCGAGCAGCCCGACGCCATCGCGCCCGACGGGTCCGAGGTGCGCGTGCTCTGCGCCGTCAGCAGAGGCTCGATGGCGCAGTTCACGCTCCCGCCCGGCGCCATCTCGCGCGCCGTCGCGCATCACCGGCTCGAGGAGCTGTGGTTCATCCTGAGCGGAACCGGCCGCATGTGGCGCAGCCTGGACGGGCAGGAGGAGATCACGGCGCTCTCGCCCGGCCTGTCGCTCGCGATCCCACCGCGGACGCATTTCCAGTTCCGCTGCGACGGGGCGGAGCCGCTGGTCGCGCTTGGCGTCACCATGCCTCCCTGGACCGACGCGAGCGAGTGCTACGCGGTCGAGGGTCCCTGGACGCCGACGCTGTAGAGGGCCGGCTGCCAGGGCCGAGGCCGTCGGCCGGCCACGCTCACGCCTGCCCGTGCGGCCAGGGGTTCCAATCGCGCCGGGATCCTTGCAGCGCCGACCCTGCCAGACAGCGCCCCAAGGCAACGAAGCGGGCCGTCACAGCGTACCGCACACGGCCTCCCATGGCGGCGGTGGAATGGCCGCATGGCGGCGCCATTGCCACACCCGGCCGGCCTTCCACACAGCCGGGCCGCCGCGCCCCGAGGGGCGAAGGATGCGCAACACCCTCCGCGCGCTGCATCATTGCCCGATCGGGATCACGCTGGCCGGTCCCGGACCTCGCATCTGTCCTGCACCTGTCGCGGGGCCGGATTTCGGGTCATCGCTTGATTCCTGCCGGCCGGCGGGACAAGGATCACTCCGGCATGATCCTCCTGATCGACAACTACGACAGCTTCACCTTCAACCTTTACCACTTCCTCGGCGATCTCGGGGCGGCGGTGGAGGTACGGCGCAACGACGCCGTCGACCCGCAGGGCGCCCTCGCCCTCCGGCCGGAAGCGATCGTCCTCTCCCCCGGCCCCTGCACGCCGAACGAGGCAGGCATCTGCCTGCCGCTGATCGGCCTCGCGGCGGAGGCCGGCATCCCGCTGCTCGGCGTCTGCCTCGGCCACCAGGCGATCGGCCAGGCCTTCGGCGGGCGGGTGGTGCGCGCGGCGGAGCCGGTGCACGGCAAGGTCTGGGACATCCACCACGCGGGCACCGACGTCTTCGCCGGCCTCCCCTCGCCCTTCCGCGCCACGCGCTACCACTCGCTGGTAGTGGACCGCGCCTCGCTGCCCGCCGAGCTCGCCCTGACCGCCTGGACCGAGGACGGCCTCGTCATGGGCATGGCGCACCGGACGCTGCCGATCTGGGGCGTGCAGTTCCATCCGGAGAGCATCGCCTCGGCGCACGGCCACGACCTGCTCTCCAACTTCCTCAAGCTCGCGGGCGTGCGGACCCAGCAACCCCTTGTCGCCACAGCCTGACACCTCGCTGCGCCCGATCCTCGCCCGCCTCGCCAATGGCGAGCGGCTGGCAGAATCCGAGGCCGAGCACGCCTTCGGGATCATCATGGCCGGGGAGGCGACGCCCGCGCAGATCGCGGGCCTGCTGATGGCCATGCGCGTGCGCGGCGAGACGGTGGCCGAGATGACCGGCGCCGTCCGCGCCATGCGCGCGCGCATGCTCGCCATCGAGGCCCCGCCCGGCGCGATCGACATCGTCGGCACCGGCGGCGACGCCGCGGGCACGCTCAACATCTCGACCGCCACGGCCTTCGTCGTGGCCGGCTGCGGCGTGCCGGTGGCCAAGCACGGCAACCGCGCGCTCTCCTCCCGCTCCGGTGCGGCGGACGCGATCGCGGCGCTCGGCATCAACCTGGACACGCCGATCGAGCGGCTGCCGGAGGTGCTACGCGAGACCGGGATGGTGTTCCTGATGGCGCCGCGCCATCACGCCTCGATGCGCCACGCCGCCGGCCCGCGGGTGGAGCTCGGCACGCGGACGATCTTCAACCTGCTCGGCCCGCTGGCCAATCCCGCGCGGGTGACGCGCCAGATGACCGGGGCCTTCGCACCACAATGGCTGCGCCCCATGGCGGAGACGCTGGGCCGGCTCGGCACCGAGCGCGCCTGGGTCGTGCACGGCCAGGGGCTCGACGAGCTCACCCTCGCGGGCGAGAGCCAGGTGGTGGAGATCCACGGGGACCGCCTGAGGGAGTTCACGGTCTCCCCCGAAGATGCCGGCCTCCCCCGGGCGCCCGCCGCCGCGCTCAAGGGCGGCGACCCGGCGGAGAACGCCGCGGCGCTGATCGCGTTGCTCCAGGGTGCGCCCGGCCCCTACCGTGACGTCGTGCTGCTGAACGCCGCCGCCGCGCTCGTGGTGGCCGACCGGGCCGCGAACCTGCGCGAGGGCGCGGCGTTGGCCGCGCAGTCCATCGACTCCGGCGCCGCGGCCGCCGTGCTCGAGAAGCTCAGGAAAGCTTGCCCTCCCCCCGAGGCCAGAGGCCAGACATGAACGCCCCCCTGCTCCGCACGGCCTCCGCCGGGGCGGATGAACGAAATGCCATGTCGGACACCCTCGCACGCATCCTTGCCGATAAGTACGAGGAGGTGCGCGAGCGCGCCGCCGTCCGCCCCCTCGCCGAAATGGAGAGCCGGGCCGCCGAGGCCGGGCCGCCCCGCGACTTCGTCGGCGCGCTTTGCGCGCGCATCGCGGAGATGCGCGTCGGGCTGATCGCGGAGATCAAGCGCGCCTCGCCCTCCGGCGGGCTGATCCGCGACCCGTTCGATCCGCCCGCGCTCGCCAAGGCCTATGAGGCGGGCGGCGCCTCCTGCCTCTCGGTGCTGACCGACACGCCCTATTTCCAGGGCGACACGCAGCACCTCATCGCGGCGCGCGCCGCCTGCTCGCTTCCGGTGCTGCGCAAGGACTTCATCGTCCATCCCTGGCAGGTGTTCGAGAGCCGCGCGATCGGGGCGGACTGCATCCTGCTGATCATGGCCGCCCTCTCCGACGACCAGGCGAACGAGCTCGAGGACGTGGCGCGCTCGCTCGACATGGCGGTGCTCGTGGAGGTGCACGACGAGCGCGAGCTGGAGCGCGCGCTGGGCCTCGACACGCGGCTGATCGGCATCAACAACCGCGACCTGCGCCGCCTGACGACCGACCTCGCCGTCACCGAGCGCCTGGCGCCGCTGGTCCCGGCCGACCGCATCCCGGTCGCCGAGAGCGGCATCCGCACGCCGGAGGATGTGCGCCGCATGGCCGCGGTCGGCGCGCGCTGCCTGCTGGTCGGCGAGCACCTGATGCGCCAGCCCGACGTCACCGCCGCGGCGCGGACCCTGGTGGAGGCGCTCTGAGGAGCGGCATAGCGGCGTGAGCGACGGGCAGGACCAGGGGCGGCGGCTGACGCATTTCGACGAGGCCGGCCGCGCGGCCATGGTGGACGTCTCCGCCAAGCCGGTGACGGAGCGCGTCGCCGTCGCCCGCGGCCGCGTGACGATGGCGCCGGAGACGCTCGCGCGCATCGTGGAAGGCGCGATGGGCAAGGGCGACGTCCTCGGCGTCGCGCGCATCGCCGGGATCATGGCGGCCAAGCGCACGAGCGAGCTGATCCCGCTCTGCCATCCGCTGATGCTCTCGAAGGTCGCCGTGGACCTCACCCCCGCGCCGCCGGATGCGGTGGAGATCGAGGCCACCGTCAAGCTCGCCGGCCAGACCGGCGTCGAGATGGAGGCGCTGACCGCGGTGACCGTCGCCGCCCTCACCGTCTATGACATGTGCAAGGCCGTGGACCGCGGCATGCGCATCGAGGCGGTGCGGCTCGTCCACAAGTCCGGCGGCAAGTCCGGCACCTTCGAGGCGGCATGACATGCTCTCCGTCGAGGAAGCCCGCGCCCGCATCCTCGCCGCGATGGCGCCGACCGCGCCCGAGACGGTCTCCCTGCCCGAGGCCTGGGGCCGCGTCACGGCGGAGCCGGTCGTCGCGCGCCTGACCCAGCCGCCGGCCGACGTCTCGGCGATGGACGGCTACGCCGTGCGGGCGGCGGATGCGACGGAGGGCGCGCGGCTGCGCGTCACCGGCACGGCGCCCGCCGGCCATCCCTTCGAGGGCACGGTCGGCCCCGGCGAGGCGGTACGGATCTTCACCGGCGGTTTCATGCCCGCAGGCGCCGATTCAGTGCTGCTGCAGGAGGACGCCGAGGCCAACGCCGACGGCACCGTGCTGGTGAAGGAGACCGTGCGCCCCGGCCGCTG
>Ga0065720_1020491_pt1 | contig 14185 bp, 13 predicted proteins | sample Thericmetagenome_FD_59107 | JGI IMG/M metagenome (GOLD analysis project Ga0065720, IMG submission 59107) | Thermophilic microbial communities from the Joint Bioenergy Institute, California, USA of rice/straw/compost enrichment - eDNA_2 v2... | ecosystem: Engineered > Solid waste > Grass >... | reverse complement strand
GTCGGGCCGCTACTCTCCGGGCCGTCCACGGCCGGGGCGGGTTCGTGCTGTCCCGGAACGGGGGCGGGGACGCGGACCGCTGAGGCCCGACGCGAACGGCGCCGCCCGGCTGCCGGGCACGAGAACGGGGCCGGCCGCTTCCCGTGCGGGAGGGTCCGGCCCCGTGGGTGTGTCGCCGTCCGGAGGGGCGCGTCCCCTCCCGGCGGGCGCAGGCTCAGTCGCTGTCGAGCATCCGGTCCATCTGGTCCTCCGACAGGCCCAGGTCGAGGCGGATCCGGTAGCGGATGCGCAGCAGCTCCATCAGCAGGTCGTGCATGTAGGGGGAGACGTCCTGGTGGCGGAAGTACTCGACGCCCCGGGTGGCCCAGGCGTGCGCGTTGTCCAGGTCGCCGTGGGCCATCAGGGTCTCGGTGACGTGGATGTAGGTGGGGAGGTTGCGGACGCCGACGGCTCTCAGCCGGTCGAGTTGGGCATACGCTTCGTCACGCCGGTCGAGTTCCAGCAGGGCCCCGGCCAGGAGGGCGCGGGCGTCGATGATGGTCTCGCCGCCGTCGTCGATCGCCCGCTGGTAGGCCCGCGCCGCCAGCTCGGCCTCCTGGGCGATCTGCCACTGCTCCCCCGCGCGCACGAACAGTTCGGCCCGGCAGATCTCGCTGTCGGCCGCCACCCGGTTGGCCAGGTCGATCAACTGCTCGGCGACCGCGGCGTGGTCCCCGGACTGTACGGCTTGGAACTCCAACCGGTCGAGGTCTGCTGTCGTCACGCGGGTCATCGCGGTCCTTCCTGCTGCTCGCGGCCCCGGTGGTCACGCGCGGGAGCGCTCCAAAGCATCCCAGAAGCCCTGGCGCAGCGCGTGTCGGACCTCGTCCCGTAACAGGAAGTCGACGGGCAGCGCAGAGCCCTGGAGCAGACGGGCTTCCAGGTCGGAGGGCATGCGGGGTTTGCGTGCCAACACCGCTTCGAGCCACAGCACGGGGGCGTCCCGGGCGATCGACTCGGCGAAGTCGTTGCCCTCCTTGTGGGCGATGCTGACGGCCTCCTCGATCGTACGGCCGCCAGACTGTGCGTACTCCAGGCGCGGTGCGGGGCCGGGGTAAGCGTGGTGCGGTGTCTGGTTGTTGTTCTGCGGGCGGGGGCCAGCAGCGGGCTCGAACCCCTGGCGGGGTCGTTGCGCGCTCCGGTAACGGGCGTCAGTTCCCGTACTGGCCCCAAAAGTAGGGTTTGGGCCGGTGTTACCCCCATATCCCGGATTCTCGCCAGTGTTGCCGAATCGCGGCTCTGGGGGAGCCTCCCTGGGCGGTGGTGGTGGCGCCTCCCGTTCGTAGCCGCCCATCGCCGGGTCCCGGGGCGGGGTCTGGGCCTGGCCCGGCTGCCCCCGTCCGGGGGTCGGATACCCCTGGGGGCGCATGGCTGGATACGCTCCCGTGGGAGCCGCGGCGTGGCTCTGCTGGGCGCCGGTCGGGGCGTTGGCCAGGCCCGCCATGCTGGGGTGGGCTCCGGTGGCGTGCTGCGCCGGATGGCCCGCAGCCGGGTTCATGGAGGGCTGGCCGCCGGTGCGGGGCTCCATGGCGGCGGGGTTCTGCACGGCGAGGTGGTCGCCGCGGTGCTGGGCGAGGCTCTGGCGCATCGCCCGCAACTGCTCCATGGCGCTGCCGGGGGCGGCCGCCTGCGCGCCCGTCGCCGCGAACATGGCCTCCATGGCCGCGGGCTCCACCCGGGCCGACCCGGGGTGGGCGGTGGCGGGCTGCGCGGTCGAGGGGCCGGTGTTGGCACGCGACCGGCCGTTGGCCAGCGGGCCGTTCTGCCCGGACGGGATGGTGTCGTCGGCCGGACCCGCCCCCGCCTCCAGCAGGTTGACGTGCGGGCGCAGGTGTCCCGCGCCGAGCTCGATGAGGTCGTCGCACTCGCGGCGCAGCGCACGCGAGATGGTCCAGTTGCCCTCGATCGAGATGTTCACCACCGTGACCCGGACCCCGAGCTCCTGGGCCTCGGCGACGACGGGCGCCATGTCCTCGTCACCGCAGATGAGTACGGCGTCGCAGATGGCGCCGGTGCGGGCCAGCGGGATCAGGTCCTTCTGCACATAGTTCTCGACGCCTTCTCGCCGACCGGGGCGGATGCGGGCGGCGCGGAACTTCACGCCGGGGATGTCCGCGATGCCCTCCTGCTCCTGGGAGCGGCGGCCGTCGGTGACCGCCTCGTACCAGTAGCAGCGGAGCAGGGGGAGTCCCGTGCGGTCTCGGGCGACCTCGTTGAGGAGCTGCACGAGCGCCGCGTAGTCCCACGACACCGAGTCGCGGTCGCGTGTTCCGTGCACCGCCATCGCGCCCTCGGCCAGGAGGTATCCGGCGTCGACGAACAGCGCGCAGCGATCCACGTGACACCGTCCCTTCCTTGGTTCTGGTGGCCTCGGACGCGCAGACGCGGCCGAGCTGGTCCAACAGTCGGATTCGGCCAGACTAGAGCCAGCCCACAGCCTAGCCAAGTCTGTCCGTTCTGTGGGGTGACTCCGGGGCGGAGCTCAGACATCGTCCGGCCACACCTGTGCGGCCAACGCCTCCAGCGCGTCCGCCAGCGGCTCCCCGTGTTTGCGGCGTACCAGCCAGGAGCGCAGCTCAGCCAGGTGCGCGGAGTGGGCGTAGCCGTCTCCGGTGCGCAGGTACCCGCAGGGGGCGTCCGGCCAGTCCGCGGTCATCGGCAGCGGCTCGGTGAAGAAGTCGGGCGGGCGCACCGGCGGGTCGAGGTGCTGCTGGGCGGCGGCGAGCTCGGCCCGGGTGGGGGTGCCCGGCTGCGGGAGGAGCGCGTCCACCAGGAGGTACCCGGCGACCGTGCGGCGGGCGGCGCGCTGGGCGGCGGCCACGGCGGGGACCAGCGGCCCGGCCGCCCCGGCGGCCACGAGCAGCAGCGGGCGGGCGGGGGCGGCGGCCGCGATCTGGAGGGAGGCGCGCGCCACGTAGCGGGCCGCGTACGGCGGGCGGTCGTCGTCGGTGACCGCGACGACGACGGTCTCGACGCCCCGGGCCGCGAGGTCGTCCGGCAGGCTTCCCCAGTCGGCGGCCGCGCCCAGGGGGCTGTGCAGCAGGACCGGGCAGAACCGGTCGAGCGGGCCGGTCATGGCCGGGGGCGGGTGGACTCGGTGACCCAGTCGAGGTACTCGGGGTTGCCGCCCTCGACGGGGACGGCGACGATCTCGGGGACCTCGTAGGAGTGCCGGTCGACCAGGAGCGCGGTCAGCTCGGCCAGCCGGTCGTCGGCCGTCTTGAACACGATCCGCCACTCCTCGTCGGCGTGGACGCGCCCCTCCCACCGGTAGACGCTGGTGATGGGGCCGCTGATCTGGGCGCAGGCGGCCAGGCGGGCCTCCACCGCCGCGTCGGCCAGCATCCGGGCCTCCTCGCTGCTGCCCGCGGTGACCTCGACCCGCACGTGGCCGACGGCGTCCTCGTTGTGCGTCAAAACCCGCTCCCTCGACTGCCGGCGGTCCCGGCACGCTCTAGGCTCGACAGCCATGAGCGACCGTGACGAGCTTCTGCGACAGATCAACGATAAGGCCGTGGTCCACGGTCGGGTGGTCCTCTCCTCGGGAGCCGAGGCCGACTACTACGTGGACCTGCGGCGGATCACCCTGGACGGGCAGAGCGCCCCGCTGGTGGGACGGGTGATGCTGGACCTGACCGCCGACCTGGACTACGAGGCGGTGGGCGGGCTGACGCTGGGCGCCGACCCGGTGGCCACCGCGATGCTGCACGCGGCGGCGGCGCGCGGGCAGCGCCTGGACGCGTTCGTGGTGCGCAAGGCGGGCAAGGCGCACGGGTTGCAGCGCCGGATCGAGGGACCGGACGTCCGCGGCCGCCGGGTGCTCGCGGTGGAGGACACCTCGACCACCGGGGGGTCGGTGCTGACGGCCGTCGCGGCGCTGCGGGAGGCCGGGGCCGAGGTGGTCGGCGTGGCCGTGATCGTGGACCGGGGCGCGCGGGAGAAGGTCACGGGAGAGGGGCTGGTCTACCGGGCCGCCTACACGCTGGACGACCTGGAGGTCTGACCTTCCGGGCGCCGGGGCGCTACTCGGCCTCGACGGTGAAGGTGTAGCCGGGCTCCTCCTGGCTGACGTCCTTCGGCTCGCCGTTGACGTGGACCTCGACCGCGGAGGGCGTGCCCAGGGTCACGTCCATGCGGGGCTCGTCGTAGGAGACGTACTCGCCCTTGGTCATGGTCGTGTCGATGAGCACGTCGCCCCCGGGCACGCGTACGAGCACGTCGCTGGCCTCCCCGACCACCCGGATGTGCAGTGCCTTGAAGTCCTCGGCCGCGGTGCCGGGCGACGAGGACTCGGGCTGGGCGCCGGACTGGTTGGGCACCAGGACCTCGCTGTTGCCGGGAAGAGACCGGTAGAAGAAGTACCCGCCCAGCACGACGAGGATGACCAGCAGCACGATCGCTCCGGCGATCGCCAGCGCCTGGCCGATACCTCTCGGGTCATTGCGATGTCGTCCCACGGTGCTGAATGTAGCGCGAATCACCCATAACAATCGACAGGGGCATGACCTTCTTCATTCTTCCGTCGTCGGCACGGCCTCGGCGGCGACGGATCCGACATGCCCCGGCACGGTGCGTGTCCCCGGGGCGCCTGTTGCGCGCGGGGGGCGTTCACGGCATTGTGGTCTAGACCTTTTCGTGACGGACACGCACCGCGGGACGTCTGGCGGCTGCCCCGTCAGGAACCCGTCGTGAAAAAATCGAAGTGACGGGCCTTTCCGAGGCCGGTCCGTCACCACTCCAGGCCAATCAGGGGAGTCAACACCATGCCTATCGCAACGCCTGAGGTCTACGCCGAGATGCTCGGCCGCGCGAAGTCCCAGGGCTTCGCCTACCCGGCGATCAACGTGACGTCGAGCCAGACCCTGCACGCGGCCCTGCGCGGCTTCGCCGAGGCTGAGAGCGACGGCATCGTGCAGATCTCCACCGGCGGCGCCGAGTTCCTGTCCGGCACGACCGTCAAGGACATGGTCACCGGCGCGGTGGCCTTCGCCGAGTACGCCCGGATCGTGGCCGAGAAGTACCCGGTGAACATCGCGCTGCACACCGACCACTGCCCCAAGAACAAGCTCGACAGCTTCGTGCGCCCGCTGCTGGCGATCTCCAAGGAGCGCGTCGCCAAGGGCCAGGAGCCGCTGTTCCAGTCCCACATGTGGGACGGCTCCGCGGTGGAGCTGGAGGAGAACCTGCAGATCGCCGAGGAGCTGCTGGCCGCCTCCAAGGAGGCCCGCACGATCCTGGAGATCGAGGTCGGCGTCGTCGGCGGCGAGGAGGACGGCATCGTCGGCGAGATCAACGAGAAGCTGTACACCACGCCCGGTGACGGCCTGCGCACCGCCGAGGTGCTCGGCCTCGGGGAGAAGGGCTACTACATCGCCGCGCTGACCTTCGGCAACGTGCACGGTGTCTACAAGCCGGGCCACGTGAAGCTGCGCCCGTCGGTGCTCAAGGACATCCAGGACGCGGTGGGCGCCAAGTACGGCAAGGAGAAGCCGTTCGACCTGGTCTTCCACGGCGGCTCGGGGTCCAGCATCGAGGAGATCCACGAGGCGATCTCCTACGGCGTGGTGAAGATGAACATCGACACCGACACCCAGTACGCCTTCACCCGGCCCATCGTCGACCACATCATGAAGAACTACGACGGTGTGCTGAAGGTCGACGGCGAGGTCGGCAACAAGAAGGCCTACGACCCGCGCTCCTACGGCAAGGCCGCCGAGGCGGGCATGGCCGCCCGCGTCGTCGAGGCCGCCCAGCAGCTCAAGTCCGCCGGCAACCGCCTGAAGTAGTACGGTCGCCGCGACGCCGGACGAGGACCCCCGGGCCGGACCCCCGGGGGTCCTTCCGTGTGCGCGGCCGGCGTGCCGCCCCTCCCTGGCAGGATGGGGGGCATGGAGCTGAACCGGAACCTGCTGGGCGACCCGCCGCCCACCGAACTTCCCGACATGCCCGAGGCGCGCGAGGCCCTGGCCGCGGGGACCGACCCGGCCGAGGTGGCGGCCCGCTTCCCCGCGTACTCGGCGGCCTGGGCCGCGCTCGCCGAACGCGCCTACGAGGCGGGCGAGGACGTCGCCGCCTACGCCTACGCGCGCACCGGCTACCACCGGGGACTGGACCAGTTGCGCCGCAGCGGGTGGAAGGGGCACGGTCCGATCCCGTGGGAGCACGAGCCCAACCGCGGCTTCCTGCGCTCGCTGTACTACCTGGGCAAGGCCGCCGAGGCGATCGAGGAGACCGAGGAGGCGCAGCGGTGCGCCGTCTTCCTGCGGGAGAGCAGCGAGACCGCGGCCCGGGAGCTCCAGGGCTGACCGCGCGCCGCCCGCCGACGACACCGGTCACCGCGCCCGTTTCCGTCCCGGACCGGGGCGTACCGGTCGTGTAACCTCTATGTGCAAGAGCCCCTGCCGCTGCTTGCGCCAGGGGCTTCGGCACGTCCGGGGCAGGTCTCGGTCCGACTCGAGGAATGAAGAGGTAGACGGCGATGCCGGCGATCACGCTCGTTGGGGCGCAGTGGGGTGACGAGGGGAAGGGGAAGGCGACCGACCTGGTCGGCGACCGCGTCGACTACGTGGTGCGGTACCAGGGCGGCAACAACGCCGGGCACACGGTGGTCATCGGCGACCAGAAGTACGCCCTGCACCTGCTGCCGTCGGGCATCCTCACCCCCGGCGTGGTTCCGGTGATCGCCAACGGGGTGGTCATCGACCCGGCGGTGCTGTTCGAGGAGCTCGACGGGCTGACGGCGCGCGGCGTCGACGTCTCGCGCCTGCTGATCTCGGCCAACGCGCACCTGATCATGCCCTACCACCGGGCGCTGGACAGGGTCAGCGAGCGCTTCCTCGGCAAGGGCCGCATCGGCACCACCGGCCGCGGCATCGGCCCGACCTACGCCGACAAGACCTCCCGCGCGGGCGTGCGGGTGCAGGACATGTTCGACGCCAAGATCCTGCGCAAGAAGCTGGAGCTGGCGCTCAACGACAAGAACCAGATCCTCACCAAGGTGTACAACCGGCGCGGCCTGGACATCGAGCGGATCCTCGACGAGTACCTGGGCTACGCCGAGAAGATCCGCCCCTACGTGGCCGACACCGCGCTGGTGCTCAACCGGGCGCTGGACGAGGGCAAGACCGTGTTCCTGGAGGGGTCGCAGGGCACGCTGCTGGACATCGACCACGGCACCTACCCGTTCGTCACCTCCTCCTCCCCCACCGCGGGCGGCGCGTGCGCCGGGTCGGGCATCGGCCCCACCCGCATCACCAAGGTCATCGGCATCCTGAAGGCCTACACCACCCGCGTCGGCTCGGGGCCGTTCCCCACCGAGCTGGAGGACGAGTGGGGCGACTGGCTGCGCTCCAGGGGCCACGAGTACGGCACCACCACGGGGCGCAACCGCCGCTGCGGCTGGTTCGACGCGCCGATCGCCCGCTACGCCACCCGGATCAACGGCATCACCGACTTCTTCCTCACCAAGCTGGACGTGCTGTCGGGCCTGAAGCGCATCCCGGTGTGCGTCGCCTACGACATCGACGGGGTGCGCCACGACGAGATCCCCATGACCCAGACGGAGTTCCACCACGCCAAGCCGGTCTACGAGTACCTGGACGGCTGGGACGACGACATCACCGGCGCGCGCTCCTTCGAGGAGCTGCCGAAGAACGCGCAGGCGTACGTGCGGACGCTGGAGGAGATGTCGGGGGCGCCGATCTCGGCCATCGGGGTCGGTCCGGGCCGCGACCAGACCCTGGAGCTGCGTCCCCTCGTGTAGGCGCTTCCCGCCGGGGCGGACCGCCCCGGCGGGCACCGCGCGGCACGCCGGGGCGTCCGGAGCCGCGCCGTTTCCCTGTCACCCCTCGAAAGCAATAGGGTCCATTGCTGTGAAAGCCCTCGTGATCGGCGGCGGAGGCCGCGAACACGCGCTGGTGCGCGCGTTGTCCCTCGACCCTGGTGTGACCAGCCTGCACTGTGCTCCCGGCAACCCGGGGACCTCGGAGCTGGCGGAGAACCACGTCATCAACGTCACCGACGGCCTGGCCGTCACCGAGCTGGCCGCGCGCATCGGCGCGGAGCTGGTGGTGATCGGCCCGGAGGCGCCGCTGGTGGCGGGGGTCGCCGACGAGCTGCGGCGGCGTGGCATCCCGGTGTTCGGCCCCGACCAGGCGGCGGCGCGGATCGAAGGGTCCAAGGCGTTCGCCAAGGAGGTGATGGCCGCGGCGGGCGTGCCCACCGCCGCGTCCCGGGTGTGCCGCACCGCCTCCCAGGTCTCCGAGGCGCTGGACCTGTTCGGTCCGCCCTACGTGGTCAAGAACGACGGCCTGGCGGCGGGCAAGGGCGTCGTGGTCACCGAGGACCGGAAACTCGCCGAACGGCACGCCCAGGAGTGCGGCCGGGTGGTCGTCGAGGAGTACCTGGACGGCCCCGAGCTGTCGCTGTTCGTGCTGAGCGACGGACGCAACACGGTGCCGCTGCTGCCCGCGCAGGACTTCAAGCGCGCCCACGACGGCGACCAGGGACCCAACACCGGCGGCATGGGCGCCTACGCGCCGCTGCCGTGGGCCCCGCCCGGCCTGGTGGACGAGGTCATGGAGACCGTGGTGCGTCCCACCGTCGCGGAGCTGGCCCGGCGCGGCACCCCCTACCAGGGGCTGCTGTACGCGGGGCTGGCGCTGACCTCGCGCGGGGTGCGCGTGGTGGAGTTCAACGCCCGCTTCGGCGACCCGGAGACCCAGGTGGTGCTGGACCGGCTGGCCACGCCGCTGGGCGCGCTACTCCAGGCCACCGACACCGGGAACCTGGGCGGGGTGACCGGGCTGGAGTGGCGTCCGGGCGCGGCCGTGACCGTGGTGGTCGCGGCCGAGGGCTACCCGGGCACCCCGGCCAAGGGCGACCTGATCGGCGGGCTGGCGGAGGCCAACGCCGTGGAGGGCGCCTACGTGCTGCACGCGGGCACCGCGTGGAGCGGCGTGCGGGACGTCAAGTCCAACGGCGGCCGGGTGCTGAGCGTGGTCGGCTCGGGCGCCGACCTGGCGGAGGCGCGGCGGCGCGCCTACGAGGCGGTCTCCAAGATCGAGCTGCGCGGCTCGTTCTACCGCACCGACATCGCGGAGCGGGCGGCGCTGGGGCAGGCCTGAGCCGCCCGGACAGCCCGTTCCGCCTGCCGGGGGCGACGGCGCCGCGCCGTCGCGCCCGGGGACCCGTGGAGCTCGTCACCCTCCGCCCCGCTTCCCGGCACTCTGCGACAATGGGGGGGTGATCGAGCGCTACACCCTTCCGGAAATGGGGCGCGTCTTCAGCGACGCCCACAAGTACGAGCTCTGGTGCCAGGTGGAGACCCTGGTCATGGAGGCCCACGCGGCGGCCGGGACGATCCCCGCCGACGCGGTGGAGCCGGTCCGGCAGGCTCCTCCGCCCACGCCCGAGCGGGTGGCCGAGATCGAGGCGGTGACCCAGCACGACGTCATCGCGTTCCTGACCGCCTGGGCCGACAACACCGAGCCGCGGGAGGCCGCCAAGTGGGTGCACTTCGGCATGACCTCCTCCGACCTGCTGGACACGGCGCTGGCCGCGCAACTGGTGGAGGCCACCGACGTGCTGCTGGCCAAGGCCGACGAGCTGGTTGCGGTGCTGCGCGACCACGCCCTGGAGCACCGTGAGACGCTGCGGGTGGGCCGCACCCACGGCATCCACGCCGAGCCCGACGTGTGGGGCCACCGGGTGGCGGACTTCGCGTTCGGCATGGCGCGCTCCCGCGACCGGCTGCGCCGCGCCCGCGAGTCCGTGGGGGTGATGGCGATCTCCGGCCCGGTGGGCACCTACTCCAACATCGACCCGAAGGTCGAGGAGTACGTCGCCGAGAAGCTGGGCCTGCGCCCCGCCGACGTGTCCACCCAGGTGGTGCTGCGCGACGGCATCGCCGAGTGGGTGAGCGCGCTGGCGGTCATCGCGACCGTCTGCGAGGCGATCGCCCTGGAGGTCCGGCACGGCCAGCGCACCGAGGTGCGGGAGCTGTGGGAGCCGTTCGGCAAGGGGCAGAAGGGCTCCAGCGCCATGCCCCACAAGAAGAACCCGATCCTGTCGGAGCGCATCTGCGGCATGGCGCGGATCGTGCGCGCCCAGATCGTGCCGGTCATGGAGGGCATCCCGCTCTGGCACGAGCGCGACATCTCCCACTCCTCCACCGAGCGGATCGCGCTGCCGGACGCCGCCATCGCCACCGACTACCTGCTGCACCTGACCACCCGCCTGGTGCGCGGGCTGGTCGTGGACACCGAGCGGATGCGGCAGAACCTGGACTCCACCAACGGCCTGATCTACTCCTCCACGGTGGTCTCCGAGCTGATCGAGACCGGCCTGTCCCGCGAGGACGTCTACGCGCTGGTGCAGTCCGCGGCGATGCGCACCTGGGAGACGGGGGTGGCGTTCCGGCAGACCCTGCGGGAGCGGGCCGCCGAGGAGGGCGTGGAGCTGGACGAGGCGAGGCTGGACGAGGTGTGCCGCCCCGAGCGGTTCGTCCGCCGCCTGGACCGGGTCTTCGACCGGTTGAAGAACCTGAGCTGAGCCGCCGTTCCCGCGCCGTCCGCGCCGTCGGCGGTCCCGCCGGCGGCGCGGCGGCGCGTCCTCACGCAGATCGGAAAGACCACCATGAGCGGTTTTGTCGACAAGCCGGTGCCCGTCGAGGTTCCCGGCCTGACCCACCTGCACACCGGCAAGGTGCGGGACCTGTACGCCACCGAGTCGGGGGAGCTGGTCATGGTGGCCAGCGACCGGGTCTCCGCCTTCGACTGGGTGCTGCCCACCGAGATTCCCGACAAGGGCCGGCTGCTCACCCAGTTGTCCCTGTGGTGGTTCGAGCAGTTGTCCGACCTCGTGGACAACCATGTGATCTCTGACACTCCTCCGCTGGGCGCTCCGGCCGACTGGGCGGGGCGCACGCTGGTCTGCCGCAGGCTCGACATGGTGCCGGTGGAGTGCGTGGCGCGCGGCTACCTGACCGGTTCGGGGCTGAGCGAGTACAACGCCACCGGGTCGGTGTGCGGGGTGCCGCTGCCCGAGGGGCTGGTGGACGGCTCCCGGCTGGACCGGGCGATCTTCACCCCGGCGATCAAGGCCGAGGTGGGCGAGCACGACGAGAACGTCTCGTTCGACGCCGTGGCGCGGCTGCACGGCTCGGCGCTGGCGACGCAACTGCGGGAGCTGACCCTGGGCCTGTACACGCGGGGCCGGGCCATCGCCGAGGAGCGGGGCATCCTGCTGGCCGACACCAAGTTCGAGTTCGGCCGGGACGCCGACGGGTCGCTGGTGCTCGCCGACGAGGTGTTCACCCCCGACTCGTCGCGGTTCTGGCCGAAGGAGGAGTGGCGTCCGGGGCGGGCGCAGCCCTCGTTCGACAAGCAGATCATCCGCGACTGGCTGTCCTCGCCCGCGTCGGGCTGGGACCGCGCCTCGGAGACGCCGCCGCCCCCGCTGCCCGACGACGTGGTGGAGCACACCCGCGCCAGGTACATCGAGGTGTTCGAACGGCTGACCGGCCGAACCGCCGATTTTGTCGGATCTGTACGCCGTTGACGCAGGTGGGGCGGTGTGGTGTGGCTGATCGCGCAACGCTGCCCCATGCGGATGGTGCCCGTTTCGCACCGGTGCGACGTAAAGTGGTGCTCAGCGTCCCGAGCACCCCGAAGAGGTGTGAAGCATCTTCCGGGGCGCTGGAAAACGTCACAGAACTGCCCAGACCATAGTCACCGGGCACAGGTGGTGTGACCATGCCATTACGCCTGCGAACACCGAGTCACTAGCGGCCGGGAAAGTGCGTTGCCGCAAAGACGCAACGGAGCCGGTTGCCCCGCCTCCTTCGTCGGAACCCGCCGCGCACTTTCCTCATCAGATACTCCAGAGTCACGGTCACACCGACGAGACCACCCTTGAATTCCTCTGCCTCACGAAGGAGCCAAAGAGCATGGGCCAGGAGGTTCGCTACCGCGTCCGCGGCGGTCATGCCCTGAACGGAACCGCTTTCATCCAGGGCGCGAAAAACGCTGTCTTGCCGATGATCGGCGCGGCCCTGCTCGCGTCCAAAGGCCGGACGGTCCTGCGGAACGTGCCCGTCATCGAAGACGTCCGCCGCGCCCTGGAACTCGCCGAGTACGTGGGTGCACGGGTCGAGTTCCACGAGGCGGAGCGGACCATCGTCATCGACGCCACCACCCTGGGCGACAGCTCGCGCGCGGTGCTGCCCGCCGAGATCGCCTCCCGCTTCCGCGGGTCGGTACTGTTCGTCCCCGCGCTCATGCACCGCATGGGCCGCGCCCGCATCGAGGGCGTGGGCGGCTGCAACCTGGGCAGCCGCAACCTCGACTTCCACTACCGGGGCTTCGCCCGGCTGGGCGCCGAGGTGACCGAGGACCCGGAGCGCAACCACATCAACGTGAAGGCGGAGAACCTCCGCGGCGGCCGGCTCTACCTCGACACCCCCTCCCACACCGGCACCGAAAACCTGATCATGGCCGCGGTGCTCACCCCGGGCACCACCGTCATCGAGCACGCCGCCCTGGAGCCCGAGGTCCTCGACGTCATCGAGTTCCTGGGCAGCATGGGCGCCAAGATCAGCGGCGGCGGCACCGGCCTGATCACGGTCGAGGGCGTCGAGGAGCTCACCGCGGTCGAGCACACCGTGATGTCCGACCGGATCGACGCCGGCGTGTTCGCGATGATGACCGCGGCGACCGGCGGCGACGTGAGCCTGGTCGGGGCCAACCTGGACCACCTGGGCGTGGCCCGGTGGAAGCTGGAGCAGATGGGCGTCCAGTTCACCCAGCAGGGCGCGGTGCTGCGGGTGCGCCGCGACCCGTCGGTGCCGCTGCGGCCGATCAACGCGGTCACCTCGCCCTTCCCCGGCTTCGCCACCGACTTGCAGTCGCCGCTGATGGCGCTGGCCACGCTGGCCGAGGGCGAGAGCTACATCCACGAGGCCATCTACGACGGCCGGTTCGCGCTGGCCGACGAGCTCAACAAGATGGGCGCCAAGATCGAGGTGGACGGCACGCGCGCCATCGTGCACGGCCCCACCGCGCTGCGCGGCACCGAGGTCATCGCGCACGACCTGCGCAGCGGCGCGGCGGCGATCCTGGCCGGCCTGGTCGCCGAGGGCGAGACGATCGTGGCCCCCGCCTACCCGGTGGACCGCGGTCACTCCCAGTTCGCGAACCGCCTGTCGGCACTGGGTGCCGACGTCGTCCGGGAGGAAGTCAACTAACCTGGAAAGTCGGATTCACGTCGGGCGGGAAGGAGCCTTCCCGCCCGCGTGTTTTGACGTTCTGGAAGAAACGATCTTCACTGGCACTCAACAATGGGTACGATCGCGGCAATGCCGCGATGGAAAGAACATGGGTCGGGACCGGTGGGCGCACACAGTGCAGAGCATGAAATGGTAGCGGGGAGCAGCCCGAGGTGAGTGCGCAGCGTACTGGCGATCTGACAATCGGTGTTATCGGACCGCACGAGGTTGTCGAGCGCGTCATGTTGATGGGTCCGGGTTCGACCGGACCCCTGAACGCCAGACTCATCGCAGCCGCCTATCGGGACGAGCAGGAGGCCACCGACAAGGTGCTCCGGCTGGGATCGGCCATTGACGCGTACCTGTTCGCGAGCCCCGTGCCCTACGAGTTCGCCCGGAAGGCCGGGGTGCTGACGATGCCGGCCACCTACGTTCCGCTCAGCGGCGCGAGCCTGCACGAGGCGCTGCTGCGGGCCACGCTGGACGAGCGGTTCGATCCCACCCGGGCCAGCCTGGACGTCCTGAGCCGCACCGACGTGGTCGAGGCCTACTCCGAGGTCGACCTGCCGGTGGACGGCCTGCACGTCCACGAGGAGCTGGCCGGGACCGCCACGCTCACGGCCTTCCACGAGGGGCTGTGGCGGCGCAAGATCACCCGGATGGCCATCACCTGTGTCCGGGGCGTCGCCGAGCGGCTGGACGCCATCGGCGTGCCCAACCTCCGGCTGCGTCCCACCACCGCGGGGGTGCGCAGCGCGTTGCAGACCGCGGGTCTGCTGGGCGCCCACCACCGCCTGGAGGAGGCGCAGCTCGGCGTGGTGATCGTGGACGTCCCCACGCTGCGCGACTCCAGCCGCCGCTCCACGCCCCGCTACTGGCGGG
>Ga0065720_1020490_pt1 | contig 14199 bp, 11 predicted proteins | sample Thericmetagenome_FD_59107 | JGI IMG/M metagenome (GOLD analysis project Ga0065720, IMG submission 59107) | Thermophilic microbial communities from the Joint Bioenergy Institute, California, USA of rice/straw/compost enrichment - eDNA_2 v2... | ecosystem: Engineered > Solid waste > Grass >... | reverse complement strand
TTGACAAAACCCCGCCCCGTCCACCTCCAAGCATAAGAATCACCGCATAATACAGCCAGTCAAGCAGATCAATAGTGTAGCATAGGTAGCATAGCAATAATCGGCAACGCCAGTCAGCCAGTAAAATAAGATAATACTAAGAATGCTTGTTGTTGTAGCTTAACCTCACGCAATCCATCAACCAAAATCAACCAGTCCCAAACCAGTTGACTTCAATCCATCAAACACAACACCTAATCCTGCCCATCCATCGATCACATACAGCCTCCATTTCCATCCAGCCAGCCCCCCATAACCACTAACCTCCGATCCTAGTAGTAACAGTAAAGTAGGTAAAACCCTAGACCTAATATTTTTTGCGCCACATAACCGATGCCATGCAATCAATCAACAATCAGTAGTAAAAAGAGATGTGTCGAGTGAAGAATAACACGAAACACTGTCCTCGTCTTTAAAAGACTTCAAAGACATATGATGACCATAATCACAACGCTCTGTCTCACAACCCACATTCCCCACATCACTCATCATCCTCCAGCAGGCTCTTCTAGTACGGACTCCTCCTAGCCGGCGGGGAATGACTGTGATGCCACGATGAAGACGAATGATGCCTCAACGGCACACTGCTCCCGCTACCCCCACCACCGTTGGAGCTCCCCCGACTGTTGTTAGCCAGATCAGGTCGGCGCCGGTAGAAGCTGAGCCTGTCATCATCGTAGTAGGCGCGCCGCTTCGCGTCGCTGGAGCCCACATCGCTGGCACGGCGGTCGAGGTCATTGCGACGTTCCTCATGGCGCTGCTCGCGGCGGTCGTCACGGTAAGGGTCACGCGAGGGTGGGGGACGACGAGATGGTTGGTCGCGATCGCGTTCACGGGGAGGTTCGTCACGGTCGCTTGGGATCTCGCCATCCTCGAGGTCGGGGTTCTTGGCCTTTGCCTTCTCTTCCTCCTCCTTCTGACGATCGGCCTCGGCAAGGCTGACGTACATCTTTTGCAGGCGCTTGCCTGACACCTTGACGTCACCGAGCGGCCAGATGTCGGAGAGGAACTCCCTGGTTTTCGTTAGAAGGTCATCATGCTGTAGGCTGTCTTGAGGGTTCCTACCAGAACTGCTGCTCAAGCCCCTCAAAATTGGGCCCATTCTTCTCCTTCAGGCCGCGCAGGAAGTTACCAAAGGCACGAATCTCGGCACCCAAGAACTTGGCACGCTCCTTTGCAATGGGCACGCGTTCCTTGGAGTAGATGATCCGCTCAATGTTCTCCTGGAGCGGGCGCAGAATAGACCAGACGACCTGGACGTTGTCATTGGGATCGATCTTGTCGTCCGGGATCTTGGTAAGCTCATGGAACCGCTCGACGGCCCTGGCACGCTCCCGCTTAAGGCGCTCCATAGTTTCGGGGTCCAGTTTGGGCTTCTCCTTCTGATCCTTGCCACTGGTCGCCTTCTTGTCGTGCTTGGCGTCGCTGTCAAGCCGCCTCTGCTTGGAATCGCGATCGTCGTAGTCGTCGTTATACTTACGCTTATCGGGCCTAGGCGTGCCGCGGTCGTTGGCGTTGCTGTAGGACCGATGGTGATCGCGATCCCTCTGGGAAGGTTTCTTCGACATAGACGGCGCAGGAGAAGCCGACACAGAGTTCTGCTCGCTGCGGCGGATGCCGTTTGTCAGGAGCTTCTTGCTTCGATGGTGATTCTCCACGGCCTTCTTGGCGTTTTCGTCATTAGAGTATTTCGCCATCAAGACCGAGAGGAGATATTCGGAGCGCCGGACGAGGTGGACAGCGCCAGGCGACTGGATGGTCTTGTCGTCAGTGCGACGACGCTCCTCCTTCTTGTCAACCCGGTGCTCTTCCAGGAAGAACTTGTCTTTCATGCCCAGCTGCGGATCATCCCGGATCTGAGTCCAAGCGCCAAAGCCGTACTTGTCAATGCCGACAAGGAGCATGGCGTCTTCCCTGGCACCCCATTCACAAGTGTAAGAAGCGGCCTTTGTGGCCTCTGGGAGACGGAAGGACAAAGCATCTCCGTGCTCCTTTTCGTGCTCCCTCAATACACGGCGCAGCAGCTTGAGCTGAGGCGGGCGCTCAATGACCGTCTCGGCATTTATCTTGCGGACTTCACCAAAATCGACCAGAACAGCCTTCTTGTCCTTCTTGGCTAGTGGTTTGCCAGCCTTGGCCTCTTCCTCACGGAGCTTCTCGTTGTTGGCCTCGATTGCCTTCTTGCTGACCTCAATGAGCTCATCAATGATGGACTTGAGGTAGCCACGATCGCGGTCCGTAAGACGGGCATCATGAACAATCTCCTCTTCGCGCTCTTCAAAGTTACCATAGCGGAAGAATGCCCGGATGAGGTTGCGCGTCTCCTTCTCGCCAAGAGGACGACGGGGATCAGTGAGCAGAGCACGCTGCTCCTCGAGGTCTTCAGCCTCCCTTTCGCGCCAACGCTTCTTGATGCGCTCCTGACGCTCGAGTTCAGCGCTCTTCTTGGCGCTCTTAAGAGCAGCCTTCCGAGGAGCAGCCTCTTCCATAGCCTTCTGAAGGTACTCCTCGTGCTTCTTTTTCTCCTCCTCAGCCTTGATGGCTGCGAGCTGGTCGGCAGGAATGATCTGGTCCCAGTCGAGCGCGTTCTCGTCGAGCTTGACATCAGTGACCTGCATCCAGTTATCCCAGTCGATGCCACCAGTGCTGAGGTTGATCTTGTCGTCAATGTCCGTCTTGGTAACCTCAGCGTTCTCCAGAATGGCATCAATGTCGAGCTGTTCCAGCTTCTGCTGGTTGCCCGTCTGCTCGAAGAGGTTCTGAGACCGCATCTTGAGAATCATGGAGATATCTTCGGCCGTCTTGGCCTCGTCGAACTTCAGACCCTTCTCCTTGAATTTTTCGCGGAGGGCCTTACCCTCGGCGTCGGTCACACCAGCTTGGATGGTGAGGTACTCGAGGAACAACTTGTTCCTCGCGCGGGTGACAACTTCCTCCTCAATGGTCTGCTTTGAGACCAACCGATAGACGTTGACTGGCTTCTTCTGACCGATACGATGAGCACGTGCCATTGCCTGAAGATCGGCCTGGGGGTTCCAATCGGAGTCGTAAATGATAACAGTGTCAGCAGTCATTAGATTGATGCCGAGACCACCAGCACGGGTCGACAGCAGGAAGCAAAAGTCCTCGCTGTCTTCAGCATTGAAGTGTTGAATAGCCATACGGCGAGGACCGGCAGGAATAGTACCGTCCAGCCGCTGGAACTGGTAACCACGAATGCGGAGGTAATCGCCAAGAATGTCGAGCATCTTGACCATTTGACTGAAAATCAAGACGCGGTGACCATCGCGCTTGAGCTTGGCAAGAAGCTGATCGAGCAGCATCATCTTGCCGCTGCTGGTAATGAGGCCCTTGATTTGGTCCTCACGACGGGTGCTGCCGTTGAGCACACGCTCCTCGGCGCCTTGGAACATGTAAGGATGGTTGCTGATCTTCTTCAGCTCCATCATGATGTTGAGGAGAGATTGCTTGTGACCACTGGCGTCACGAAGCGCGGCATAGTTGCGTGTAAGGATGTTCTTATAATACTCGAGCTGAATGTCCGACAGCTCAACACGAATGATCTTCTCCGTCTTGGGAGGAAGATCGGACTCGACAGTTTCTTTAGTACGACGTAAGATATACGGAGCAATGGCCTGGTGAAGCTCGCGCAGCTTCTCCTGAGTGCGCTGGCGTCGGGCCTCGTCCTGCTCAGCATCACCAGTTCCCTTGTTGTCCGCACTCGACAAGGCCTCGAGTTCCTCATCGATCAGAACTTTACCTGGATTCAGGAAGTCCAAAAGAGCGGACAGCTCGGCAAGATTGTTTTGGATAGGGGTACCAGTGATGAGAACTTTACAGGGGATCCCGAAACTGTTGAGCTTGATATATAGTTGAGACTCGCGGTTCTTGAGGCGATGAGCCTCGTCAACAGCAAGGACTTGCCACTTGATGGGCTTCAAGTGGTCCGCGTCGGCAAGGATGTAATCATATGAGGTGAGCAGGACGTTAAACTTCGTCTTCTTCGGGTTACCATCGATGAAGAGCTCGTACTGGCGAATGATCGAACGAGCCGATTCCGGGCCGAGATAGACGACATAGTTGAGGTCTGGAGCCCAATTGTTGAAGGTATCACACCAAGCAGGAATCACACTGAGCGGGGCAACAACGAGGAAGGGACCCTCCTGGCCACGATCGTTGCGCAGCCAGCTCAGGAATGACACCGTCTGAACAGTTTTGCCGAGACCCATTTCGTCGGCCAGAATGACATTGTTGCCACGCGTCCAGTTAAGGGCGAGGAAGTTGAGACCCTTCATCTGGAATTCGCGAAGCTCGCCGCCCTTGATGTAGTCGGGCTGCTTCTCCAACTTCATCATGCGGGTGCGTGTCTCCGGGTTAGACTGCTTGCGGTCCGACTGCCAGGAGCGCGTCGACCGATCGTAAAACTGGTCGATCTTGTCCTGGGCTTGACTCTGGATGAGCGAAGCATCCTCCCAGGTACACTCATCGTACTGGAGGCCCTTCCACTTGACGAAATACTGAAGGCCGTCATCGCCATCACGGACGGCAACAATACGCTCGACCTTGGTGTAATCTTCGAGGGCTTCCTCTTCGCGTTCCCGGTCGAGCATCCACTGCTCGCGCTGCTCAGGGGTGATTTCGTCACCGCCAAACTGCAGGTCGAGCTCGTACTCAACCACCTTCTTGAAGTAGTTTTCCAGACGCCGGAAGCCGCGGAAGCCGGCAACGGACTCGGTTGTCTCCCAGGTGTTATGGAGGTGCGACTTGCCCTGCCACTTGATGAAGTACTCGAAATCATGTCGGGTAACATCCGGCGTGATCTCGACGCCCGGTTTGGGGCGATGACGAAGGATCTTCTCGATGTAGGGCGAATTATCCTCGACCTCAGCGGCCCAGTAGCCGGGGGTCATATTTTCGTCTTCCTCATCTTCAAGATCGCTTTCTTGATAGGTACCAGCCGACACTTGGGCAGCGCGACGGCTAGACCATCTTTGGACGCCTTGCAGTTCTTGCCGGCGGGCCTTTTTCTGGAAGCTGCGAGCCTTGGCACCGCCATAGGTATCTGAATCTGAATCGTCGATAGATGGTTGCCGAGCTGGGGTGCCGCGCTTGGAAGCTGCATGCGGTCAGCCACGATCGTCGACAGCAATGTTCATAGGAAGAGGATCGAAACGCACCAGGCTGGGACCGTTCCACGCGGCGTTTCTTCGTCGTCTTACGGGCTGGGGCGGCATCGGATTCAGAGGACTCGTCGTCATCCTCCGACTCAACCTGTCATAATAGGATACTACGTTAACCCGAGAACATCAGGACGGACGACAAGAGAGTTGGGGACAGCAAGACTCACGATCTTTCGCCTTTGTGTAGGGCGAGACTGGATGACAGAAAGTCAGCCAACAACACATACGCAAACGGCGGGATATGAACATACACTCCGCCTCAGACCATATAGCTCGGGGTTCTCCCGGATATACTCGTCATCCATGATCGAGGTGGCCTTGCGCTTGGCAGCAGGCCGGCTCGATGTGGACGCAGGACGCGGGGCGGCGCCGCTGTTGTTACTGTGTTCAGATGTTGGGCTGGGCTCGGCGACGAAGTCCCCATCGTCGGCCCGGTCATTGTTGCTGGCCGAGTCAGACAACATCTCTTCGTCTTCCTGGGCCGGCTCGGGTTCGGCACCCTCGTCCGGCGAGCCGACGGCATCGGCCGACGCGGGCGACGGCGCGTCATTTTGTGGGCTCTGAGCATCTGAAGCGTCGTTTTGGACTCGAATTACGGGAGTGGCATGAATAGTAGAGTCGTCTGGGCTAGGGATATTATGGCCATCGGCCGAACCGGGATCCGGTGATGTTGACATTGTGAGAGAAGCGCGGCTCTGCAGCTGTGCCTGCGGGAGGACGACGATGTCAGTTACAGCATTCATGATCGGACTGGATCGCCAATTGGGGGAATCAGTAGAACACGCGCACGCGACCCGACACCAGCCAGCGAGGGCCCGAACCGACGCAGAATCGCGTCTCAATGATGCTTGTCGCATCGGGGGTCGTGTAAGTGATGGGCACAAGGCTGTAAGTGATGATAGGAGGGCATTGCAGCCGCCCAGCAGGCACCAGCGCGCAAACGACGGGTCAAATGACATCGGCATCATCGCCAGCAGCGATTTCCATCAATCTTCGAGCGGCTTGGGTCGCCAGATGGGCGGGACGGGGGCATATCGATGAGCAGGGCCCAGGTTTCGATGGCCGACTTGATGGGCAGGACGCGGCGGATCACGACCGTGACAGCAGGTGCGGCAGCAGAAGAAATCAGGGCAGCACACAACTTTCTCCCACTTACACAACAATAGAAAAATATCCGCTGGCAGCAGGCCGCAGCCAGACCTGCTCCGAGGATCTGGATGAACGAGAGTCGCTGGGGTGCGGGGAGTGGTGGTGGTGGTTAGAGGTGGGCGACCCCAGCGTGGTTTAGTGATGGTGTAGCGGAATTTCGCAGTGCGTGCTTGTTCGCGGAGGAGAAGAACTGGAAAATGGTGAGTGACCCAGCCAGGAACCAGTCACCCACTCCCAGTTGGCCTGTGCTGCCTGCCCCCGGTGCAGAGAAGTGGGTCCGCCAGCTGGGACCTGCTGCACTTGCCCCACCCTGCGCCTGTCGGTAGCGGGGATTGGCTCGATTGGCTCTTGCCGTCGGCGATGTGGACCCGTTTCACCGAGGCTGGCAGCTGGCGGGGCGAGGTGCTGAAACCTGGGTGTGCTGCTGCTCAGCCTGGAGCTGCTGCCACGCTGTGCAATTGGACGGGTGAATTCACTTGCTGCTTGCTGTTGCTGCCGTTGGCCGCTTGCCTCGTACCACTGACAAGGCGGATGCTGCAGAGATGCCCTTGGAAAAAAGGGATTGTGCTTGGGATGGGAAAGTCAAGTGAAGATGCCAGGTATCAAAGACTTGGCTGGAAAAAGAATTTCAGGGGAAATTACCTCGTTGTCGATAGTAAAGATGCGACAATGATGATGATCCCGGTACAGAAGTTAAGAGAATTGGAAACAACAGCAATGATCAACTCGGTGTGGAGTGAGCAGTTGAACTTGTGGCGGTGAGCTTTCAGTGTAGTGGCAGTTGCAGTTGGAAGGATTGACTGAGAAGGCGAAAGCGGGAGAAAGTCGAGGGCGACAGCAGTTAATGGGCCTCAAATAGGTGGTCGAGGATGACGACGGGACGACGCCAGGACGCAGGCTCAGTTTGGACAACAGGGCTACGGCAGCAACCACGGTGCTGCTTTGATGGGACGGCGACGAGGACCTATCACATTGGATTTATACTCGGATCTCTACGTCAAAAACGCCCATAAACAACGTGTGCATTGATTGTCCAAGCACTCTTTCGACGTATAAGAAGAAAACTCATGATTTTACAAGTCCTATACTGTGTCGTCACAGAGTTTTCAGATGGCATGCCCGGGAGGGCTGCTGTCCGCAGCAAACTCCCGATGGGTGATCTCAACACGCCGGTGGGCCGAGTCTTAGAGGCAACAGCGCCGACAATGACGCTTGGCCGGAACGGGTGTGCACTCCACAGAGAGTATCCTCAAGGTGTTGAGATCTGTTTCACAGATGTGGCCGTTGATATGGAAAGGGATTAAACCTGCGTGATACCCCTTATGGTCCCGTTGCTGAAATGAGGCCAGTGATGCCTTAATTTATGGTTCAGACAATATTTACTTGTGGGACAAATTTCGTAGTCTCTCATTTTTGGTATGTGCCTCAAACACCGATCAACTCTTAGGCCACATTGCGTCCTCAGGATCACCAAGTTGTCATGTTGGATGAATTGTTATCCTCAGTCCCAGGGCTGGTGTCGGAGCTCAGCCTGGCGCCACAGTGTTGGCCTATCACTGGCGGCCGATTTGGGCTTACGGCTTTCTGGCGCCAAGCTTTGGATCTCTTCGTGTCAATGGTGGATCCATGGCAATTTTGCCCTGCCCCTCCCTCCACAATCAAACGGCCAGCAACATTTTCGCAGCACCTTCACAAGCTCGACCCACCAGCGCCCCTCCCTGGCTTTGCATCCACGGTTATCACCATCCCGTCCTTCTGTTCCTCCACTTCCATTCTCGCTGGCACGGTGCACTGAAGTATTGATATCTCCATACGCCTGCCTTGAAGGGTGGTTTGTTTGTGATTTTGCACACCTTTTTGCTTGGGCTCCCAGATCGAGGAAAGTAGGGACCGTGAGACTTGGCCCCGCTGCCCCGCGACAAAAGTGTTCAGACTGCGAAAAAAAAAAAAAATATAGACAGCATCAGCCATGGCCGACAAGCTCACTCGGTACGCCCTTTCTGCTGCGAATCTGGCATTGCAACTCTTTCGTGCCCATGTGATGTGCTAACTGTGCATACATAGTGTCGCTATTGTCAATAGCGACAAGGTATGTCTCCGCTCTCTCTACCCTCGGCGTGCAGAACTAAAAAGCTGTAATGCAAAATCAAATCGTGGACATGGGCTGACAATGGGTTCAAATAGTGCAAGCCAAAGGTCCGTGAACATGTCAGAGGCCCAAAATAAGTGCTTGAACTCACAAGAAGACAGAAATGCCGTCAGGAGTGCAAGAAGTCTTGCCCGGTGGTGCGCTCCGGCAAGCTCTGTGTATGTCCCTGCCTGCCTATTCATAACTCCCTTAGCCCCTGAACTAACAATATGTAGATCGAGGTATGTTAGATATCGCCGAAATCATGCATTTTTGTCAGTCAGGATGCCTGACAATGTCCCCAGGTGACTCCCGAGTCACGCATCGCCTTCATCTCTGAGCAGCTCTGCATTGGTTGTGGTATCTGCCCGAAGAGGTGCCCGTTCGGCGCCATTACCATTATCAATTTGCCGACCAACCTTGAGAGCATGATTACCCACCGCTATGCAGCCAACAGTTTCAAGCTTCATCGTCTTCCCATGCCCCGCCCTGGCAGCGTCCTGGGTCTGGTCGGTACCAACGGTATTGGCAAGAGTACTGCCCTGAAGATTCTCAGCGGCAAGCTCAAACCTAACCTTGGCCGCTACGACAACCCGCCTGACTGGGAGGAGGTCATCAAGTACTTCCGTGGCTCTGAGCTGCAGAGTAAGCACGTCTGTCTTGGTTGATGTTGGGCTGAGGGCTGACGGTTTCAGACTACTTCACCAAGATTCTGGAGGATGATCTGAGGGCCGTTGTCAAGCCTCAATACGTCGACCAGATCCCCAAGGCGGTCCGCACCCCCGACAAGACTGTCAAGTTCTTGATTGAAAGCCGCAAGTCCATGGACAACCTGGACGAGGTCCTGGACACTCTCGGTAAGCTCCATGTATAAAAGTTGGGCTGCAGACCAATTTTGCTAACAGGAGCAGAGCTGCGCCACATCTACGACCGTGATGTCACCCATCTCTCTGGTGGTGAGCTGCAGCGTTTCGCCATTGGTACCGTCTGCGTGCAGAAGGCCGATGTGTAAGTGCTATGAACTTTTCTCTGCCAAGACTCAGGCTGACCCCGACAGTTACATGTTCGACGAGCCCTCTTCGTACCTCGATGTTAAGCAGAGATTGGCTGCTGCCCGTATCATCCGCTCACTGCTGCGCCCTGACGACTACGTGATCGTCGTCGAGCACGACTTGTCTGTCCTCGACTACCTTTCCGATTACGTCTGCGTCCTCTATGGCCAGCCCGCCGTCTATGGTGTCGTCACTCTCCCCCACTCCGTCCGTGAAGGTATCAACATCTTCCTCGACGGCCATATCCCGACCGAGAACCTGCGTTTCCGTGAAGAGAGCTTGACCTTCCGCATGGTTGAGGGTACCGAGGATTTCGTCGCCGAGAAGTCGCGCGCCTTCAAGTACCCTGCTATGGAGAAGACCCTGGGTAACTTCAAGCTGCGTGTTGACGCTGGCAGCTTCTCCGACTCTGAGATTATCGTCATGATGGGTGAGAATGGTACCGGCAAAACTACTTTCTGCCGTCTCCTGGCTGGTGTTCTCAAGCCCGATGGCACCACCCGCGTTCCCGAGATGCGCATCAGCATGAAGCCGCAGACCATCACGCCCAAGTTCGAGGGTACCGTCCGCCAGCTCTTCTTCAAGAAGATCAAGGCCGCCTTCCTATCTCCTCAGTTCCAGACCGACGTCGTCAAACCGCTCAAGCTGGACGACTTCATTGATCAGGAGGTCAAGAACTTGTCTGGTGGTGAATTGCAGCGTGTAAGTTCCTCCTGACATTCCTATTGGGACCCTACTAATGTGACTTAGGTTGCAATTGTCCTCGCTCTTGGTATCCCTGCCGATATCTACGTCATCGACGAGCCCTCTGCCTGTGAGTTCCCCCAATCCTTCAGGTTAATGAGCCTTGCTAATGATGTCCAGATCTCGATTCCGAGCAGCGTATCGTCGCCTCTCGTGTCATCAAGCGCTTCATCATGCACGCCAAGAAGACCGCCTTCATCGTCGAGCACGACTTCATCATGGCTACCTACCTCGCCGACCGTGTCATCGTCTTCGACGGCAAGCCGGGTATCGACGCCCACGCCAACAAGCCCGAGTCGCTGCTCACTGGCTGCAACACCTTCCTCAAGAACCTGGATGTCACCTTCCGCCGCGACCCTACCAACTTCCGTCCTCGTATCAACAAGTTGAACTCGCAGCTCGACCAGGAGCAGAAGCTCAGCGGCAACTACGTACGTGTCAATTCCACTCCAGCTTTGCCATATGATCTGCTAACACGCCATAGTTCTTCTTGGAAGAGGGTCCCGACAAGGAGAAGGAGCGGTCTTGAAAAGCCCTCGGTCGCCAAGGGCAACTACAAGCAGCACAACCGCCGTCCTCCCCCTCCCTTTCAAAGGGATAAACATACCCATCACCATGACAACCACTGCCATCACCACGACGATGCATCATCCTCGTACTCCGGTTCTTCTGGCGTTCTAGGCGTCCAAAAGGGTTGTTCTGGTAGATCCCACGGCGCCCGGGGCGGACGGGGTGGTGCATCCGAGATGCTGGAGGGCGACGGGTCAGAGGACGACGATCCGGACATTTTATGGGAATGAGCGGTGGTCTTGTTTATCGTATCGATGATGATTGATAGATACCCCCCGCCATTGCTGGCTCTATTGGGAGAGGCTCTAGGTTTAACAATCTTTTTCTTGGAGGGATGATGGATGGATGATCTTCATGAGCTGGGTCGGTTTCTCTTCATTGAGAAGAGGGCTGATCACTTCTCGTAGAGCGAGGAATGGCAATGGTTTATAAAACGGATATGGGGGAGGCCACCGCAAGAAATGCCCGCAATGATAACGCTGGGCCATATGTAGGGAGATGTTTGCGCTGAATGCGCAGCATACTGAAGCACAGAGAAACAAGCAGATACATAGATGGCGTCTGTGTTTTTTTAGATCAGAGCAATGGAATGGGTCTGGGTTGTAAATCGGTGCCCTACTTTTCCTGGGATTGTGCTTGTGACATTGAATAGAACTAGACTGGCTGACAGCTCATAAAACTACACTGGTTTACACAGTGAGGATATAAGAGGCTCATCGGCAACAATAGACTGTGGGATGGATACGGTTGGACAGGAGCAAGTCCAAGAGTCCTATTCGATAGAAATGGGACTCGAGAGGTTTTGCCCCTCAACATCCCAATGGTTAGCATAATACAGGTAATGATGTTCAAATCAAAGGCACGCTTCGAAATTTTTGAAATCATTATTTTTTTTTCAATGAATTACCGCACTCCGTCTATTAGGGACGCTTATGTATACTTCTAGTAAAAGTCTTCATGCCTTAACGCCTTATTTCTCTCCTCTGCCCCTACAGTAAGCGTTCCACTCATCCCAGGGAGCACCCTAAAGGGCCAAAAAAAAAAAGAAAGGGTGTATGTCTGTTCTGCCAAATATATGAGTAATCGGGTAAGTGCGGGATAAGAATGGTATGATGGGGTAATTCTATGTCTAGTGGGAAACGACGTTTTGGTTGTCAACGATCCTTCACCGGACCTCGAACCCCAACTTGAACGCTTTCAATTTCGACCCCCCTCAAAACTCAATCACGACTTCCCCCCCACCCCAACGACAGGCCTCAAACTAGGCAGCGTATTATCCCTACTGTCAAACGAAAAAGCCATGCTAGCATCCAGACCAGCAGGACTGGGCAGATCCAGTGGTTCAGAGAGGTCCGATCCCGAGTCGTCTGCGTCCTCCAGAGGGGCAGAACATTTCCTGGGGGAAGAACTGCCAGAGCGAGAGGCGAGCTTGATATTCTCCATATCTTTGAGGTCTTTGGTAAGGGAGACCGTGGCAGATTTGGTAGTTTTGAAAGTCTTGTCGAGGCGGTTGAGGGGTTTGACGGACTGGGTTACAGATTTCTTGGTCTGGCGGGGTTTGCGCTTCGTTGTTGCGGTAACCTTCGTCGAGGTCGTCTTTGCAGCAGTGGTGGTCGTACCCTTCGGGGCAACAGAACCGAAGGATAGAGTACTTTGCTTCTTCGCAGGTTGTGTCTTCCCCGTAAGCATAGGGCTGCGTACCCTCGGGCTGGCGCTCGGCGTAGGCATGGGTCCATTCTGCTCTGCGTGCTTGGACTTCCTGTTCGCAGGCGTCTTCGCCGCCTCCTTTTCCTTCTGCACAACCCTCCCCTCAATAACAACCTCCACGCTACTCCTCCTGACCGCCTCCTCGACCTTCCTTTCCTTCTCTTCATCTCCCGAAACCATATAATCAGCGCGATCACCCAGATTATCTTGTTGATCCCACCTAGGTAGATTGACCAGCTGAGCGACATCGTCCGCGCGCCCCCGCACCACTAGGTCCCAACAATCCTTGAAATCCGCACCCTGAGGCTCAGGATCAATGTTGATCCACACAGTCAGCCCGTCCCGCCGGCTGCGCACGATCTTGCACATCTCCTTGACAAGCCTTCGTGCGCCAGGGACCTTGAGGGTTGTGCCCACAACAATAACTGCATCCGGGACGCGGCGCAGATCCGCCTTGGACACATTCCCAATCGCTTCCTCGTCCGGATTAGGCTCATTATACAGCACAATCCGCGGCCTCAACTTCCCAATTCCATGACTTCGCTTGCCGGCGAAGGTTGTCCGCACCTGATCGGCCTCCTCACATTTCTCACATAGCGGCAACTCTGGCCCATCAAACAGCTCCGGCCGCAAAGGCTCGATGTTCCCGCACAATATGCAGACCATCTTCTCCAGGCCTCCGTGCAGCTGGATGGTGGTGGGCCAAGGGCCCTTGGTGTTGAGGGGGATGTTGGTAGAGAGAGGGGGCATTTTCGTGTCGAGCGTGTCGATGTTCTGGCTGTACATGCGCATGAGGCGGCCTTCGGCCGCGAGCGAGGCCAGCATGTGGTGGAAGGGGGTTGGTTCGGCTTTGGAGGTGAGCTCGGCAAGCTTGCGTACCATGGAATGGAAGTCGGCGATGAGGTGCGGGTGCTTGTAGACAGAGGCGTCAAAGAGATGCTTGCCGTTGCTGGCGAAGAGGCCGGTTGAGGAGCGGAAGTCGGGGACTGGGGTTGGGTTAATTGGTGTGTAAACAAATAGAGGGCACTAGGTAGCGAAAAGGGGGAACGTACTGCCTGCGGAGACGGAGATGCCGGCGCCAGCGAAGACGACAATCTTTTTCTTCTTGCGCAGGGCAGTCAACAGCCGATTAAGGCCCTCATTCGGCTCATTGCCCAGATTCTCGAGGTCGATGTAGGTGGTGGTGCGGGGCTTGGGTTCGGCGACCCGGCGCCGCTTGGTAGGGGGAGGGCCATCGGTGCGAACGCGAATCTCCTCGGTCGAGTCGGCCATGTCGGCGCGCTTCCGGGGCGAAGCGTGGCCAGATGAAGTAGAAGAAGCCATAGAGCTGGCGGTCGGCGAGGGATAGCGCGAGGAAGAGGAAAAGGTCAAGGGAATGGGAGACGGAGGAGCGGGCGATTGGGAGAGGACAGAGAGCGGTGACGAAGGGGGGGAGGATGCCATGGCGAGTTGATGGCTTGAGCTGTTGACTGAGGAAATTTCCATGACAAATAGAGACTAGGTTTTTGAAAGAAGTGACGTTTTAGTAACGAAGAGGCGGAGGTTGCGCGAGATTTTAGACCATGTCTTGCAGAGACTTGTTGCGGTCGAGATTATTATTTTTTTTTTTTTTTGGCTTGGTTTTTGGTTT
>Ga0065720_1020489_pt1 | contig 14200 bp, 9 predicted proteins | sample Thericmetagenome_FD_59107 | JGI IMG/M metagenome (GOLD analysis project Ga0065720, IMG submission 59107) | Thermophilic microbial communities from the Joint Bioenergy Institute, California, USA of rice/straw/compost enrichment - eDNA_2 v2... | ecosystem: Engineered > Solid waste > Grass >... | reverse complement strand
GCCATATGGCCGAGGCATGATGAGGATTCTATAAAGGAAGCTGCCTGGTCATGATAGACTTCCCTTGGTTCCTCCTCTCCCTGACACAAGGACACTGAGGACCAAGGAAAATTAATACACGTAGTAATTGACTTCGCTGTGCACCCCACATCGTCAGTGGCCATCATCTAACCAATTTTACCTATTGTCGATCCCTGCCTGCACCAAACCAAGTCACCCGTTACAAGGGGTCTTATCTTCATGCATTGGCCATCTAGCTCCTTCGGTCCTGTGGCTCCACATATCTTCGGGATCAACTACGTATTTGTGCCGTTCACAATCATTCTATCTCTGGTGTCCTTTGTGTTGGCAGTCAGAATGCCCCTTCCTTGGACTATCGTGTCCATATGACATCATTTGATCCCGATCGCCATTCTAACGCCTTCGATACTGGAGAGTGAATATTGGCTCTCTTGTCACTCATGCTGGAGCTGTCTCAGTATTATCTGAGGTTTGTGTTTTCAAAACCACCAGTGCGACGCCCTAAACAATATGCCAGAGCACCAGCACGCTGAAAATGAAGCATGTCTTTGTTTGAATCAAAGTCATGGAGGTGGGCGAGGCTAGAAAGACGTTGTTGCAGCAGATAGAAGCAACAAAAATACTGAGTCAAGGTAAGGGCAGGGGTTCGAGAAACATCTTCAAGAGGAACTCAGAACAACAGGTCAAGTTTGATGAATAGGGCACCTGCTGAGAATGTAAGGGAAAAAGTATTTCGACCCGGCCACGTTGATCCTTTGCTGAGAATGCGCACTGCCAGTCATTGGAACACAAGAGCCTTATTCTTTCATGCAAAATGGCAGTTTCTGGCGAAGTTCCTTTCCAGACCGTCTGGTTTGAGAGTTCTGGTTGGCGAAGACCTTGCGGCTTTGGTCCGACGATATCTTAAGCATCACGCCTTCCCCTATCTTACCAATCACTTGGAGGCGTCTTCCATGGCCCCATAGTGTTGAGAGAAATTTCCTACATCGTCTTCAACGCGGAAAATAAGAAAAAAGATACAGGAACTACACAGCCGATGAGATCTCGATACGGAAAGAAGGACGTGGCGTCATGGCTAAATCCAGCATTCAACCTAGGGAGAACTGCTTCAGCTCAAAGTAATAAGGGTTGGATTAGCCCCCGATGCTGTGGACTGCTCCGATAACTTTTCCTGCTGTGAGTGCTGTGCAACCTGAGAGCCAGGCAAACTGAGCTCCTGGCCTTGCTCAAGCCACCTTACCTTGTAAATATTTGCACACTCAGTCTCAACACCATATACATCGATCGCAATTTCTATCGTTACTACGATCACAATGTGCCCAATTTCAATGCAAGTTATAGCAGACTTGGCTAGAAGCTTTTGAAGTTATGGTGTGTTAGTCCAGGGGGAACTCGAGGTAGTTCAGGGGCTGTACTGCCGGCTTTAAACCCTAACCCTGATATCAAGGCTCCGGCGTATCAAGGGCGACGATTGGATGCCAAGGCGCCCCTTTCACCCTACTGCGGACGTTTTTCTCCAAAAACAACCATCTCGACTTTCGATTTCGGTTTCGTTCGCCTTCGCATCGTTCTGCTTCTTTCTGTCGCTCCTTTTTGGTACATAATATCCTCTTCCTTCGCTCCCTTCCGCAATCCCATGCCGGTGCCGCTGCCTTGATGACGCGCCTGTTCCCGACCGCGCTCGTCGGCCGCGTCCTTCGGGTGCTCGCGCCACTGTCGCTAGTCCTGACCGTGTATTTGTACCTCTACCCCATCTTCAGCAACTGCGCCTTTCCACTGCCGCCCTCGCAATCGGTACAATCGGCGCAGGCCACGAAAAACTATGGATCAACATCTGCCGCAAGCTCGAGTCGTGCCGCCTTCATTGAGACCGCAAAGGGTCACTGGGAGTCCCTCGCCACCGTCATCGATGCCAACTTGAACACGACATGGTCGCAACGAGCTCGAACCGTGTTTGTGCCCTCTCAGCCCCTTGCTCCCTTTCGCCTGCTCGTCTTTGGAGATCCCCAACTCGAAGGTGACACGTCGATTCCGACTGAATACCTTGGCGTCTTCCCCCATGCAAAGAACCTCTGGAAGCATGTGACCTTCCAGACAGAACACCCCTCCGTGCGTCAGCGAATCCGACAGTCCTTTCATGAGGTGGTGGACATACTGTTTGAGGATGCCTTCAATTTCCTTGAGTCGTTGCGCAAGCGCATCGACTTGGTCGGAAACGACCTCTATCTTTCCCATATCTACCGGACAGTTCATTGGTGGACGCGCCCAACTCACGTCGCTGTGCTCGGGGACCTGTTGGGTAGCCAATGGATCAACAATGATGAGTTCTACCGCCGTGCCGATAGATACTGGAATCGTGTTTTCCGTGGAGCAGAGCGCGTGCCGGACAGCCTTGCTGCATACCCGGCTGACGAGTACGATCTGGCCGGTTTTTTGGGAAGCGGTGCGTTCAACGAGTCTTCTCCGTGGTCCCGCCGCTTGATCAATGTAGCCGGCAACCACGACATTGGCTATGCTGGTGACATTAATGATGAGAGGGCTTCGCGCTTTGAGACTGCTTTTGGCAAGCTTAACTACGAGCTGCGCTTCGAGCTTCCCCTACTCGAAACTGCTGTGGCTGTGTTCGACGACGCGAAGCATCCTAATCCTCACTCGGACCGATTAATGCCCGAGGTGCGCATCGTTGTCCTCAACGACATGAACATCGACACCCCCGCTTTGTCTGCTAAGCTTCAGGATGACACCTACACGTTCATCAACAAGGTCATCAGCACTTCAGCCTCGGTCGACTTTAAGGGCCACTATACCGTGGTATTGACGCACATACCTCTCTACAAACCCGAGGGCGTCTGCGTTGACGACCCCTATTTCGACTTTCACGAGCACGACGGCACACTGAGATCGCAAAACCAGCTCAGCGCCGCCGCTAGCAAGGGCTTCCTAGAGGGTATCTTCGGCATGTCGGGCAGCACGGCCGGTCCGGGAAAAGGCCGCGGTAGGAGAGGCATTATCCTCAACGGCCATGACCACGAGGGCTGTGATACCTGGCATTATATCAATCAGTCCATCACTGAACCTAAGCATCGCAAGTGGGAGGTTAAGCGCTGGCGGCAGGCCAACGTTGCTGGCATTGTTGGCCAGGAGGGTCTGCCTGGAATCCGGGAGATCACGGTCCGCAGCATGATGGGCGACTATGGCGGCAATGCTGGTTTGCTAAGCTTGTGGTTTGACGTGGCTTCTTGGGAATGGAAGGCGGAGTACGCAACCTGCCCGCTCGGGACGCAGCACCTCTGGTGGCTGGTGCATATCTTGGATCTCATTGTTGTCGTCAGCATTGTGCTGTTAACTGTTGCTTCCATTCTCTTGCCTCTGGGCGTCGATGTGGAGGGTGCTCTGTTGCGGCTCATGTGTTTTGGGCGGATGAGTCACAAGGTTAGAGACACTCATGGTGTTCCTAATAGTAGGGGATTTGGAAAGAAGGTCGGTTCTGGATGATACTTGGATATGCTGCCTGTGGTACTATTTTACTACTATATAATATCATGTTGTTGTAACCTTCTTCCGGCTTCACTTGATTCTGATGATGAAACGTCGGCATATTTGGAATACACATGCTCTTGAGAGCTGCCGCTAGGTCAGCCAGGTAATAAGGGTGAAGGAGCCACATCTGTGACCACTTTAGATCAGTAGCCACTGCAAAAACGCGTTGTTGGTCTTTTCCATTTCTGCAGCGGTTTTATTATTCCCACCATCACTCACTGGTGGAACAAGTGAACTGGTGTCCATGGCGCAAGACATCGCGTCATGTGTAATCCAGATAACAATTCTCGTTGCTGGCTTGATAGGTCGGAAGGCCACGAGGTTACGATCTTCTAAGGGGCCTTTCTCGCAACCTGATAATCATCTGGAATACTTGATGCTAGCTTGTACATGTAGCTTTTCCAAGGGGGAATGTGACCTCAAATCTTAGATGCCTCAAGCGGGGCGCCATGTTAAAGGACCGGGGAAGGAAAATCCCCTGCATGTGCCATGCTTCGAGGGAAGACTAATTCCAGACCATCACCGAACCCATTTTGTCTAGAGTTTTGCTGACACAGCATAATATCTTCTATAACTCCTCCCATTTTGGTCAAAGCTCTACAACGTATGTGGATCTTGCGAGCACCTTGGGGGGATCTCTCTCCTGACGTGAACGCGAGTGCTGTCGTCTTCTTAGCACCACCGACTATTACCTGGAGCCCTACGGTCGCCCGGAGCAATAGCACAGATGGGATAAGCGGGCCGGGACCTTAGACTGGCTCACTCTCCCTCAAGAGTTACAGAGCAGGGTCGACAGCTTTTAGCGATGCTAATGGAACAAAAGGCCTAATGGTCCTCGTTGAAGGACGAGGGTCTTAACGATTATCCTGGATCATAGCAAACTCTAAGTCTGCACACACACCCAAGTAGTTGGAAGTCTTGAGTAAGATGTCTGGAAATATCGAAAAAGTAGATCATGTTGTGAATTGATCTTTTGCTTAGACTCATGGGGTAACCGAAATCAAGACAGTTCTATTCTTCCAGAATGGCACTCTACTGCCTATGTTTTCCCGCATGTAACACTGCTCAGGTGAGCAGAGAACATCGCAGATCTTCTCAACATATCAAGTGAACAGCTTACGATGTTCAGCTACTCCTTCATGGGCCTTTTCTTCGTGCAAATTTGATCACAATGTGAAAATCCGGTTGGAGCGAAACATCGCGCCATGTTCTCCAATGGTCAAACAAAAAGATCCAATGGAACACTAAACGCGATCATGAACAGCAAGCTGAAGTGCTCGACGATCCGCGGAGTTCCGGAAGTTATGTCCAGTTTAGCGCCGACAGCCGAGCCCCCCACACTCACAAGCTGCGTCGAAAAGGGACTGAGTCATCTCCACATTACGGAATCCGTCAATCCGAGGATAGCAATGAATGTATAAAAGGAATGATTGACACCCTAGAATCTCCATGCAGAGTTGGCACCCTGTTTTCTCCAACTAGGCATTCGGGGATTTCTGGACTACACCTCGCCATGGCCAACAAGCTGCAATCCATTGCTCTTCGTGGCGCCCTTTTGGCCGCCTACCCCTGGACAGTAGCCCCGCTCATTGTCAGCGCGCCGATGCGGGTCATGTCCGGGCCGGATCTTGCTGTGGCCGTGTCCCGAGCCGGCGGACTCGGCTTTATTGGCCCGGGAGCTAAACCAGAGGACACGGCGGCGGACCTGGAAACAGCGAGAAAACTCTTGGCCGCGTTTGAGCCTTTTACTGCCACGCAGGCGTCTGTCTTGCCGATAGGAATCGGTTTCCAGGTCTGGAACGGGAACCTGGATGTTGCTGCATCGACCGTGGCTCAGTACAAACCTGCTGCCGTATGGCTCTTTGCACCACGAAATGGCCAGGCTGATATTGACAATTGGACAAAACGACTCCGTGGGGTTTCTCCAAGCTCCAAGATCTGGCTTCAGATTGGCACCTTGAAAGAGGCACTAGACGCTGTGCGCAGCGCAACCCCTCCTGATGTCCTCGTTGTTCAGGGTGCCGAAGCTGGTGGGCATGGTCGTGCCAAAGATGCCATTGGCTTCATCACACTCCTGCCCGAAATTGCCGACGCCACGAAAGATTCGGGCATTCCCCTCATCGCAGCGGGCGGTATCGCTGACGGTAGAGGTGTAGTGGCGGCTCTAGGGGCCGGCGCAGCTGGTGTAGCGATGGGAACGAGATTCCTAGCTTGCAATGAGGCACGCATCAAAAAGGGGTATCAGGATGAAGTGGTAAGGGCAACAGACGGCGGGGCCAACACGGTGCGGACGCATTTGTACAACCACCTACGCGGCACTTTTGGATGGCCGGAGCAGTGGAGTCCACGAACCATCATCAACCGCAGTTGGCTGGAACAGCAGGCAGGAATGCCGTTTGAAGAGATCAAAAAGCACCATGATGAGGCAGTCAGCAAGGGAGATGCCGCGTGGGGACCGGATGGTTGGACAGCGACATATGCTAGTGCCAGCATCGGGCTAATCAGGAGTGTTGAGGCTGCAGGGACGATTGTTGAGAATGTCAGGAAAGAAGCATCCGAAATTGTCCAAATGTTACATGTTTTATTCCGCTAGACTGGAATGGAGAGGCTAGTGATACAGTTACAGCCGATGCGTGAAGGTTTATTGTTTCAGCACTTGCTCCTAAGCGGTGCGTCAAGCAGGGCCAGTGCAGCCTTCTCTTTGTCTTGTTGTTCCGCTTCGTGCTGTTCGATTTCTGGTCCCCAGTAGACCCGTTTCTTATGCTTAGAAGCGACTTGGAGCAAGCCCTGAATCATGGCGCCCGATTTTTTGACGCCACTCCAAGCATCAAAACAGATATCGTCGAGAGAAGGCAGTTCCTTCAACACGCCGTCCAAGAGTTGCTTGGAAAAGGTTTCGTAAAAGCCATCTGCCTTGCGGAATCCCTTGAAATAACCATCGCTGGGATCAACCTGCACGAAGACGGTAAGCTTGCGAACATTGATGCATTCATAAAGTCCCAGGGTGTCATTCACGACCCAGCCCTTTGGAGGCTTAGCCCAGCCGGGGCCCAGCCGCAGCTCCAGCGAGGTAAGTTTCTGTCGTTGCCACGGCTTCAGTCGAGCAAGTAAGGGCCTCTTGGTCTTAAAGAAGCGCCCTGGTTGTGTGGGGAAGATGCGAAATGTGTGTGTGCTGTAGAAGACATGGGAGGCTTCTCGGTATATTGTCCTGCATGTCCAAAATATGCGCATCTTAGGGTAGATAATCTTGTAGTTGTCATAGTCGAGGTCAATCACGCGGTCCCCAAGGTCGAAGTAATGCTTGTAAATCTCCATGCGCAGCTCGATCGGGAGGTCCATGAACCGAAACGGCTTCGTAGTGCTGGTGGCCTGCTTAGGGGCTATATTGCCCCAGGTCTCGCCATTGGCGGGGCTGGAGAAAGTCATTGCCTTCGATGCAAGGCTGGAGAGCTCTTTGTCCACCTCATCCTCGGCATCCGAAGCATATGTGGACGGACTCGCAGAGCGGGAGGAGGGCTCGGAGGTGGGGGGCACGGGGGATGGAGCTGAGTGGTGCCCGGCTGCGCGAGACACCCTTCGTACGGCTCGTCGAGCAGCCATGGCGGTAATAAAAAGGAATTGGACTGGTTATGTGCGTCTCGAATGCTCTGAAATTTACAGTCAGTCGCTGTATGGAACGTATGGAAAAGTCAGGCATGCGCGATGTGGAACAAGTTACGGACTACTGACTTCAGCGAGGACTCAATGGCAAAGCGGAATGATGCATAAACCGGCCTGGTACACTTGAGTCGTGGTGGCGAGATTGTCAACGTCAGAGAGGGTGGTCCCATGGTGAGCATTGATGATACACGACAGTAGGCCACCCTCTAAAATGCATCCACTGCGGCCATTGTAGGCGAGTTCTTGATGGAAAGGTTGGTGGTGTGAACAAAGGGTATCATGGACCACGCAACCACGAAGCCACAAAAAGGGTTTGGAAGGTACCAAGGTAGAGCAACAGACGTTCCAGGCTTGTTGGCTCCTGAAGACAAGGAGAGAGGGACCCTTAGGTAAAAATGCCGCGCTGGTTTGCAGAGAGGCGATTGTGCAAAGGAGAGAGGGGAGGGGAAAGGACCGGTTATGTTTGGAAGATGCAAAGTGTTCCACAGCAGTTGGAGAGGTAGTGGAAGCGACTTTGTGTGTGGCACCGTGGTGCCGTTTTGCGTGATGGTGTGCGCTGCAGCGCTAGTCTTTGCGGGAAGATGAAGCCCGCGACTCAACTGGGGAAGCCGAGCGGATTCTCCGTGCGGGGCCCAGCTGAGCCAATGGCATGACGCCGATCGATCCAACATGACGAAAGATGGTTCCACTACTTGCGCTATTCCAGATATAGCTAGAGATAGTGGGGCGCCTGTGGTTCGCCAGTCGAAAAATCCACCGCCCAAGCAGCGAGAGTACGCCTGTGAGCATGCACGGCAACAGAAGATCGCGCGACGGAATTTTTTTGAGTCCAGCCCATCAACGCCGCACCCGACATCAACATCAGCGACAACAGTCGGGCCACATTGAGGCACCCACTGGATACTGCTTGCTGGACGTATATCGGGTCCCATTACCGTGTGCATATTCGCAGCATCTACCCTTCCGCACCATCTACGACATACTTGGAAGTCTGCCCCCTTCTATCCCGTCAGCTCCAGCACGGTTACCCGGTTTGCCATCTCCGAGCACATCACCATTACCCTTTAACTCAGAATAATGCTGTCGCGAGCTGCAATGGGGCCACTTGGCCTGCGAGCTGCCGCTCTGGTATCCTCATCCACTATTCGCTCCTGTGCCGTGCCCGCAGTCTGGTCCCGGTGCATGTCGGCGACGAGGGACAGCAAATCAAGATTCTCCAAACCCCAGAACCCACCTGCTCAAAAGCCATCACAGCCCGCCTCTAAGCCGTCACCAGAACCTTCACAAGACGCTCCTGCTCAGCCATCTGCGGAGAAAGAGACTACTCATGACGCCCCGCAAGAAGAGATTCCTGACCTCTCTAAGCTGCCGGACCTCACACAAGGCATCCCGTCGACTCTCGAGTATGAGACCGCTGGTGCTACCGACAAGTCTTCACTGCACCCGTCTGAAGAAGAACCGCCAAAGACTGGTGGGAAAAGACCGAAGGGTGAGCTGCCTGCTTCTGCCTACGTTTCATCCACGGAACGTCGGCGTCAGAAGATGGCCTGGTGGGCATTTGCTTTGACCGGTGTTTTCACGGTTGCTGGCACGGTATACCTTGGCAGGAACTGGAGCGAGGAGGAGCTGGCAAAGAACCCAGAGGTGCCCAACGGCTGGAGTCTCACTCTCTGGTGGAAGCGTGCCATGGCTCGCATGACCGACACCGTCGAGTACTACCAGGAACCCGCCTTCGAGAAGCTGCTGCCGGATCCCGATCCGTCGTTCGAGCGCCCGTACACCCTTGTTATCAGCTTGGAGGACATGCTGGTCCACAGCGAGTGGACCCGGGAACACGGCTGGCGCATTGCGAAGCGCCCTGGCGTCGACTACTTCCTCCACTATCTCAGCCAGTACTACGAGATCGTCCTTTTCACCACTGTTCCCTTCGCTACCGGCGAGCCTCTTGTACGCAAGCTTGATCCCTACCGCTTCATCATGTGGCCGCTTTTTAGGGAGGCTACCAAGTATCAAGATGGCGAGATTGTCAAGGTATATTATAGGTCAACCTGTTGTCTCATACCCTTTGCGATGTATGACTTGTTTGAGAGCTAACATCGAACTCACTCCAGGACCTGTCGTATCTCAATCGCGATCTGTCCAAGGTGATCATCATTGACACCAACCCCAAGCATGTCCGCGCGCAGCCTGAGAACGCCATTATCCTCCCCAAGTGGACTGGTGACCCGAAGGACAAGGAGCTGGTATCTCTTGTACCATTCCTTGAGTTTATCCATGCCATGCAGTATAGCGACGTGCGCAAGGTCCTCAAGTCCTTTGAGGGCACCCATATCCCCACCGAATTTGCCCGCCGTGAGGCGATTGCTCGCGCCGAGCATAACAAGCGTATCCAAGCCAAGGCCCGTCAAAGCGGCATGAGCTGGCTCAGCAGCCATCTCGGCTTGAAGCCGAGCAGCATGAGCCTGATGGTAGCCCCTGAGGGCGAGGAAGACCCTCAGGAGGCCTTCGCCAAGGGCAAGATGCTCCACGATATCGCACGTGAGCGTGGTATCCGGAATTATCTGATGCTTGAAGAGGAGATCCGCAAGAACGGCGAGAAGTGGCTCAAAGAGGAGCAGGAGGCTATGGAGAGGGCACAGAAGGAGGCCATGAAGAACATGAAGTCGTCTTTCTTTGGCTGGTTCACCCCGTCCGAGAAAGAGGAGAGTGTCAGCACGCAGTCCAAGCGCAGTTAAACGGCTGTTGGGATAACATCAACCCAATACGTCATCAGCATGTATCACCACGTTCATAAACTCCACTATTCATTCCCGGCTGGAACTGAGGTGTCTGCTGCCCTGATTAGTTTCGGAGTTTCACATATGGAGCACCGGGTTTAAAGAGGGAATGGGATTGTATCAAAACATTGCTCATCTTGGGCATAAAGGACAGGGGGTTTGTTAGAGCTCTGTACAATACAATGTATTCTTGGAAGATTGTTGGCACTGTGCTTCGATTAAGTAGAGGCTGTCAACAAGCCATAAAGACTATTGCCGAAGTGAACATGAACAAGTGCTCAGGCTGCGGAAGTTCTTTCCAATCTTTGCATGTGCTTAGAGACTGAACTAGGCTTGACGACGACACCTCAAACATTCTGAAGCACAGTTCCGAAGCACGTCGCTGGGAAGCAAAGCGGCACGAATTCGAAATTGCAGCGAGTTAGTTTTGCCAGTGCGTCTTCAATTTTACTGTCCGGAAGTTACGGGCCCTAGCATGGCTACCCGAGGTAACAGAGAGATCGTAACGTCCACTTGTCCATCTACCGAAATAGAGTACCTCTCCTTACCGCACATCGCGTCGGCAGACCTTGAAAGAACACAGTTTGGTATTAATCTGATATGGTTTGCCATGATACATGCTGTTATGGTAGACTATCCGTCCAGCACCTTCAAGATGTTGAGTTGGGTCAGCTCAATTGTCCGAGTGCTAACATTGGCTCGTTATATGTACAATTGGGTGGTTAAGTAGAACGTGATGCTTCTAATTACTCAGTCAACACGGGTTTCCTAATGTTATACAGAGGTAGGGATCTCTTGGCGCTTGGCTCTACAAGTATACTTTATGCAGCAAGTAGACCGTCTATTTATACTTGTTTACATTATTTTGCCTATAAAAGTTTCCTTCTCTACCTCTTCCCTATAGATAGAGTGTGACAATTCCACACCTTCTAGAGATGGGTGAGAAGGTAGTGGCCAGGTTGTAGAACCTGAGGGACCAGGGTCTTCACACAGTAGTAGTGTACGCTATTTACTGTGGTCACCAGCTGTTGGTTGGCAACTGTTTCTATTGCTGACTTAGAAGTCCTCATCATGGCTCTGGGAATGGGCGACTCTACATCCATATTTATGTTTACATCCTTGAGGTGCTTGCCATGGTGTTGAGATCCTTGCCAAGCATCCTCGTCACCGTCGTCGCTGGGTGATGACGGTGAAAATCTTCCCTCCTTTCGATTGATCACTGCCCATTCTTACCTGTCTATTAGCTATTTCCTTTATGCCAAGTGGGCTCTCCATTGGCTTCCTATCGCACCGCTGAGGGGCAGCTGCTGAACCACACTTCTAACCGTAACATAGAGCATTCTCTAAGAATAAGATAGTGTCCATCTTCCATTCTGATTAGTGTTTCAGTTTACTATATGTCCATTACGCTTGTCAATCCATCCATCCATCGGCTTGCGTGACACTAAACCAGGCGTGGCTGCAATGCGTTCATCCAGATCTCCTGCTCTAGAGTGATCCAGATATGTGCTTCTGTTCCTTCCTCAGCAGTCCTGGTACAGTTTTGGAATCCCGACTGCGTTATTCAGAATAGGAGCCTGTACGTTTGGTGCTGTCATGGAAGAGGCCCGGTTTACCGACCAGGAATCCGTGGCTGTTAATACAGCGTTATCCCAATCTGCTACTGCAGCCGCGGATACTGAGGCTGCTAAGGCAGCCAGGGAGAAGAAGGTAAGATTGAAGAACGTCGTGATCAAGAAAAAATGTTTTGAGAGCTTGTCGAGGGAAACGAGTAACTCTTGCCGTACTTCCCCCTGTGAAAATAGAGGCTAGGAGAGCAATATATATATGAATCGGTGCGTGCAGAAGGGATGAGGTCACGTCATATTAGACGCGAGTAAGAGGGAACTATACAAGCAATTTCACCTAACGCGCAAAAGTCGTAGCTTCTTGTCATTTTCCGTACTGTCATTGGGTGGTTGGACCAACGGTTTAGTGAGAATCCGAGTTATGACCTCAAACTGGTTGCGGCCGAAACATTGAGAATGCATCATGGGGGCCGTCCTTTCGGCTAGATTTGGAAGGCCAATCCAGCATAGGACATCTCTCAACAAGCGGAAGTGTTTGTTGGTAAGCAGCCATCATGATTGGATCAGATGTGCTCTCTAGCAAACTCCGTCAGGAATGCATGATGTTTCGGCGTCAAACTTCAAGGGTCTTCGTTCTACCTTTTCATGTTGGGGCTGTTATTGTCTGCACTATCATTCTGCTTACATTCCCTTATATCTCTCCACTCGCTGGGTCATTGTGCCATTATTTCGCCGATATTCGCATCAAGCCCAAATTCTGCGTGATCTCGCAGATACTGGAAGGAGGCTCCTTACTTTAGATGCTTTCTGTTGTCTCGACGATCTAGACTTGGAACACTGTTTGAGCTTCCTTGAACCTTCTTGCATTTGTCCTACCAACTTGCTATTATACTCGTATGTCTTGGTGTGCATTGCTAACATTGGGAAGGGAGGGGACTAATTATTTGTTCAAAGTTCCCTCACCAGAGTCCCTCAGAGTTCATCCCTGAGCAACTCTTTCACCATAAGCGCATGTTGTGTCAAAAACACGATTGTTCCTGCCTCGAGAGGGTTAAGGGGGTGGAAATTGTATAAGGCGCTAGCTGCTTTGTATTCCTGCCTGGAATGAATGTAACCAGGCAAAGGTAGAAAGAAACAAGAGAATGTGCACAAGTTTGGTTCTCGCTGCCAAAAAGCTTAAAAATGTGAGAGTGCTTTGGGGGATTTGTAAACAATTTCTCTACTCTAGTTGCATGAACTTGACTTGATCGGAGCGATACAGGTAACTGACCCAGAATTGTCTGACTGCTGGAGGATGGCCTGGCGGTTGCGGGTTGAGTTCTATGTACCAATACTCATCAACCACAAACGAGAACATTAGCTTGATAGGATGGCGTGAGAAATTACAATTCAATAATTCCTCAATGATTTCGGTTGGCTTGTATACATAGTTCACTGGCTCAATAATAATTTAGATAAAGTAGTTTTGGGATCTTGATAAGATCTCTTGATATGCTGTCAATAATGGTTTCCTTCCACTGACACCTCACCATCGCTGCAGATGTGGATGAGGTGCTCGATTTGCGGGGGATCCGTTGTTGATCCCAGCCCTTGACCAAATACTGTCAGGGGTCAGTTACCAGCACCACTGCACTGCGACTTCCCAAGGTGACATGGAGGGGTGACATAGCGGGTGGGGTATGAGACGATGGGCATTTCCGGCCATTCGAGGTTCCTTTTGCTTTCTCCAGTGTGCGCACAAAAGGGCTGGGTGCCCACAAAAGATCCATAGGTGTGGCCTCTTCGATCGGCTTGTCAGCAAACACAGATTTGGTCTGAATAAATGGAAGATGCGTTTCTTTGTGGACACTCCGTCGGTAAGGCTTGTTTGCCGATGTGGCGAACCTTGCGAGCTTCTCCACCACACAGGATCTGCATGCGTGGCTATCAGACTGCATGGCTTGCTGCAAGGGTCCCGCTTCCCAACTGGCTGGGATGCAGCTTGAACCGTAGGATAACCAGCTCCGTTTTGGAAGAATCAAGCCGATCTCTCGCCTGTCTTTGTCCATGTCCACACCACCAACAGCGCTATCACCACACCACAATGCCTCCAAAAAGGGCCAAAGATCGAGATTTCAAAACACAGATTTCGGTCGGGAAATTCGTTGCAGCTGTCTAGCTGTTGAGCCATCATGCGCCTAGCGGCAGTTGCTTTCACCGAAAACACCAGAGAATGCACGATAATTTCCCCTGTGGGACTGGCGGCTGGTGCTCGGTCGTGCTTGTTTCCACCGGCGCCTTCTGAAGCCATGCCAAGTAGACCACGATGAGTCTCCTGCCCTTCTGTAGGTTTTTCCATGCCTGCATAACCCTGCCGGCGGGGCCTGTGAGCAGCAATCGGCGTTTTAGCTATGCGTGGAGCTTGATAGCGCTAGTGGGTTCTGGGAATAGCATGGGAAAAAAGGAGGACTCCATCTGATGGAGACTCGCAGCCTAGCACGGAGATCGTGGGCCACAAGGTATTTTACCTTTTGGGAGCCCGTCGATTTTTGTTCTTTGTTGAACTCCCGAGTTGATGTAGAGGTTGATCGCTGCCGTGTACCACGTCATACCCCTTGGCACCAGGAAACATTTCGCTCGCTTCTCCTCCCATGG